>ERZ1066136.92-NODE-92-length-97821-cov-17.882843_pt1 | contig 97821 bp, 83 predicted proteins | sample MGYA00382783_ERZ1066136 | MGnify/ENA primary metagenome ERZ1066136 (study PRJEB33369, sample SAMEA5778366) | biofilm metagenome | biome: Industrial cooling water; feature: Water cooling tower basin; material: Biofilm | place: United Arab Emirates | collected... | reverse complement strand
GCCAAAATCACCTCTCCGTCAATTTGTTCGATGATCATGCCCGCTTTGATCGGCAGGCTGGCCTTGTCCAACGGCCCGCCCTTGATCACTTCGGCAATGCGCAGCCCGTTTCCGGTATATGAGTAATCCATAAAGATGCCCAGCGAAGCGGTGTTGTCGTCACCCGCTTGGCTGCTGTTGTACCGGGCTCCCGAGTGAGAGACGTTTAACTCCCCCAGCATTTCCGAGAGCAGCTCGGCAAACTCGTGACCGTTGCCTACGTGCGGCACGTGTTTGGCATATTCGCCATACAGGGCATCCCACGGTGCCCCGTGAAAGGTGGAAATATAAAACATAGCCTTTGTCCTGTGCCAAACGTGATCAAACATGTGCTGGCGCTCGGCCGCCACGTCAAGGGTCATTTCACCATTGATGGATACCGACTCTTTCTTCCAACTGTCAGGGTTGATTTTGGAGATGCGTCCATCCGCCAGTAAAAACAAGCTCTTTTTTTCTTTATCCCACTGCAAGGAAGCATTGTTGGCATCGAGCGATAACTCCATTTTTGTTTCGCGTGTGCGCAAGTGCGTACTCCACAGGTTGAGTCCTTTTTCAAAGCGGGCCATGTAAAATAATTTTTCTCCGTCCTTGGACAGCACCGCATCGCTCAGCGAGGATGAATGGATGGTCAATCGTGCCTTGCGGTCGCGTATGCCTTCCCAGTCAATCACCAGAGAGGAATCTTTTTTAACTTCGGCTACTTTCTTTTTGGCGTCTTTCTTATCGTCTTCCTTTTTTTCTTTGGGTTTTGATTTTTCCTCCATCTCTTTAAGCAGCGCGTAGTCTTCTTTGCTCAGACGGTAGCGGTCCCACGCATCGCGCGTCAGGAAGAAGCTGTACACATCGGCCTGGCGCTGGCCGCTGTTGGCGTAGCTCCGCAGTCCATCGCGGTCGCTAAACCACAAAAGCTGCTTGCCTCCATTGGCCCACACCGGTCGTTGGTCGCCATAGCCGCTCTCGGTCAGGTTGAAAAGCTTCCCTTTCCCGTCAGCGGGCACGAGTATTACCTCGCTATTGGCCATTACGGGGGCGTACTCAGCTGCCAGCCACTTGCCATCGGGGCTCCACTCAAAATACTGATCTCCATCGGCCATGTAAAAAAGTTCGTTGGGTGTCAGTAGTGTGCGCGTTTGCCCGGTGGCCAGGGTATAAATTTTCAACGACCTTCGGTCTTCGATATATGCGATCTCTTTGCCATCGGGCGAAAACTTCGGTTGATAGGAATCGGCTTTGTTTTTGATGATTGCTTCCTCTTTCAACAACGTAGCAGCATAGAAGTACGGCTCTTCCGTGCGTATTCTCTTTGTCTGAAAAATTTGCCATTGTTGGTTGCGCTCACTCGCGTAAAGCAAGGCATCCCCGGAAGGGGAAAAACTCAGAAAGCGTTCTTGCTCGGGTGTGTGGGTGATGCGTTTGGTCACACCGCCCTCCACGGACGTCACAAACACTTCGCCCCGCGCAATGAACGCCACTTCCTTCCCGTTGGGCGAAACGGACATCTCGCGAACATTGCCATTGACCGCCAGGACCCGCTCGTTGTTTGACTTGCCCGCGGTGCGCAGCACGATGTTTACTTTCTGTGGTTGGCTTCCGGGCTTCATCGTGTACACCTGGCCATCGTGGCTAAAGGACAACACGCCCGTGGTCGAAGCCGATAAGAACCGGACGGGATGCATTTTGAACGAAGTCAGTTGCTGGCGCTGCTGCGGATTGGCCAGTTCCAGTTGGTGCACATTAAAGCTTCCACTCTCTTCGCTGAGGTAGAAGATTTGTTTTTCGTCCGTTGAAAAAACCGGGGTTCGATCCTCCCCTTTGAACGAAGTGATCGGGGTATGAACATCCTTTCCGCGATCGTGGAGCCAGATGTCGCGCGTGATGGACGAGGTGTGATGCTTGCGCCAGGTATTTTCGCCACCCTTTTTGTCGTGGTACAATATGGTATTTCCATCCCGGCTTATAGCCAAGTCTTCGGCCGGCACTGTCCACCACTGGTTCACACGCCCCCCTTGCACAGGCACGCTGTACACCTCCGGTTGCGAAGCGGTCGGATACTGACGGTGTTCGGCCGCATCTTGCCGTACACCACCAAAAAGGACCGTGCGATTGTCATGCGAAAAAGCATAGGGATACTCGGAGGTGGAATGGAATGTGAGTCGCTGGGGCTCTCCACCTTCCATCGATACGATAAAAACATCAAAGTTTCCATAGCGGTCAGACGCAAAGGCCAGGGATTTTCCATCGCGGCTCCAGACGGGCATGAAATCATGCGCCTCGTGGAATGTTACCGGTTGTGCCACCCCGCCTGCGGAAGGCACGGTGTATAAATCTCCCTTGTATGTGAAGGCGATGGTCTTTCCATCAGGAGAAATGGAGGGATAGCGCAGCCAAAGCGGCTCCTGGGCCAGGGCTCCGCACGTTGACAAAACAAGAAACAAAGCAGTGAACTTGGACATATTTTTGAATTGAATGCCCAAGGTAAGGATTTGCGCAAAATGAAAAATACCGGCTACGCATGGTGCCCGGCATTCTTACCTGTTTTACTCGCTCAACACGCGTATCTCCACGCGCCTGTTGGCCGCGCGTGCTGCCGTGGAAAGCGGGCGTGTGCCTCCAAACGCCATGGTCTTGACCCGGCTCTTGCCAATGCCTTTGTCCACCAAATAGTCTTTCACTGCCTCCACCCGGTCTTTGGACAACTCCATGTTCAGCTTGGCATTGCCTTGGTTATCGGTATGGCCCTCCAATTGAATGACCATACTTTTGTTATCGGCCATCAGGGCCACCAACTCATCCAGTTCGGGAAACGACTTGGGGTCAATCACAGCTTTCCCCTGCTGAAAAATCAGGTGGTTGAGGGTAAACGTCTTTTTACCATCGGTAAGCTCGATGTTGCGCACAAACACGGTCTGGCCACCTATCTCTTTGGGATCGATGATGATGGTGCGGGGGATGTGCCCTTCAGCCGTGGCCGTGACTTGATACTTGGCGGTACCAAACACCGAAAATTGGAATACGCTATCTGCAAACCGCCCGGTGATACCGCCCGTAGGAATGCTCTTGTACACGATCTTAGCCTTCAATGCCTTGCCGGTGGAGAGGCTGATCACTTTGCCTGATACCTGAATTTCCTTTACCGGTGTTTGACCCAAAAGGCAAAAAGGCGCTGCTATCAAAATCCACATCCAAAAAACCATAGCTTTGTGTTAAGGTACGGGTAAAGGTAGCGTTTGTACTTTTGATCGGAATCAAAAACAAGTTCAATGGATGATCGCATCGTTGTACGGGGAAAAACCATCGACCACCAGACACGATGCGAACATTACCGCCTGCCCGAGGATGTTATTGCCATCCGGTTCAAGTGCTGCCACGAATACTACCCTTGCTACCAATGCCATGAAGAGGCCGCCCAACATCCCGCTCTTCGATGGAGCAAAGATGAGCATGACGTGAAGGCCATTTTGTGTGGCATTTGCCAAACTGAACTGTCCATAGCTGCGTATCTGGCAAGCAACCATCAATGCCCCTCCTGCGGGGCGCCATTCAACCCGCGGTGCAGCTTACACCACCATTTGTATTTTGAAGTGTAGCCGTCAAACCAAATCAAGGCGTGCAAACGATTTGCCCAGAATGCGATCGGCATCGGCTTGCAGCCATCGGTCCAGTACGGTGGCATACACGCTGCGGAAATCGAGGGTATGAATCAAATCGCCCTGTTCCAGTTGCTTCAGATCGGGTGTGCCATTTACAAATCCCTGTTGCCGAAGGTGCGAGCCGATCAAAAACAAATTGTTGGCAGTACCGTGATCGGTACCCGCGCTGGCATTTTGGGCCACCCGTCTTCCAAATTCTGAAAATACCAATATCAGTGTGTCGTCAAATACTCCGTGTTTTTTCAAATCGGTGACCAATGCATCAACGGCCTCGGCAAAGACTTTCAGCAACCGTTCGTGCTCATTGAGTTGGCGTACGTGGGTGTCAAAGCCGGAAAGGGAAGCATAGTACACACGCGTGTCAATACCAGAGTGGATCAACTGCGCGATGGTTTTCAAGCGACCCGCAAAGTCTGTAGCAGGGTATTCCGCCCCGGAAGCCACCTTTCCCGTCTGGCTATAAATGTACTCGGCTGACGAGACCGTTTGCGCAAGCGTTTTATACAAGTAAGAAACCGAAGGTTCTTCTCCGTGCGCGTCTATGGCGGCCAGCTCTTGGAAGAGGGGTGCTTGCAGCGTATCATGCAGCCGTTTAGGGTTGCGCAAGGCCATGCCTTTTTGCCTCTCGCCTTTTAGGGCCAACGTCAGCACATCGTCTACCTCAATGGCCAAATGACCGGCCGCACAATCATGACATCGCGCATCCAGAAAACGCCCCAACCAGCCGGTCGACAAGTATTCCGATGAGTCGGCCGCGGTGTGCCAAATATCCATCGACCGGAAATGTGAGCGGTCGGGGTTGGGGTATCCCACATTGTTCAAGACGGCCAGCTCTCCCTGATGGTATAAGCGGGCGAGCTTCTCCAGGGCCGGATGAAAACCCAATTCATCATGCACTTTAATCACACTGCTTGCAGGCAGCCCCAGTTGCGGACGCACTTGGTAGTACACATCGTTACGGTAGGGTACCACGGTATTCAACCCATCGTTGCCACCCGAAAGCTGAATGACTACCAGCCGCTTTTCGCCCGCGGGCATCGGCTTGCCATCAAAGGCTTTCAAAAAACCAGGGATCAACCACGCGCTGGTGGCCAAGGCCGATTGCTTCAAAAAACTCCTGCGTGTGCTCATGTTCAACAGAGTTGGTATTCCGGTAACGACATTAATGCGAGATAGCTTTGGCGGACTACTTCTTCATCAGTGCGGGCCGTTTCAACAAAACGCAACGCACGCGCGGTTTGGGAGGCGAAAAGCGGCCGGGCCAGCAACACTGCCGAGATGGCCTCCAACGTCTTGGCGGTGCTTTGCTTCGTAAAAACGTCAGCCCACTTTTTCCAGTCGACCGCCAAGGCCAAATTTTTGCCGCGAAAGCCGTTCGTCAAATTGTTGGCGTCTCCATCGTCTTTCGCCTGAAAGTCGGTTTCGCGTTCACTGAAAAGCAAGCTTGGCAACGATAGCCGGAAGGTAAGGCTGGAACTATCGATCCATTCCGGACCCTGCGGCCAACCACCCACGTTGGGCGGATAAAACAACACCTGACCCAGGGCCCGCTGGATAAACAAAGGGGCTACCTCTTCCTGAAAACGTCCACCGGTTTGCACAAGGATGCCGGCCAGCAACTCAACCGGTGTTTTGATGCGACTGGCGCGAAACCGATTTTCGTAAAACCACGAAGACGTGTACAGCGACTCCATGAGCCGGGCGATGTCATAATCCCAGCGGAAAAAATCGGCCGCCAATGCCTCCGCGATTTCCGGTTCGGGCGGTTGATCGCTGACAAACGACTTCCAGATTTTGCCCACGACAAAGCGGGCAGTCTGCTTATCCTCCAGAAGCATGTCCACAATGTCTTCGCCACCCCAGCGGCCACGCTGGCCGCGAAACGTTTTGACTCCATCATCGTGTTGGCGGGTGCGGAACAGAAAATCTGTCGTCATTGGGTTAAATGCCCATCCCGTGAAGGCACGGGCGGCTTCTTTTACATCTTCTTCGGTGTAGTGGCCACGCCCCAAGGTGAAAAGCTCCATCACCTCGCGTGCAAAGTTCTCGTTCGGGCTGTCCTTCCGGTTCTGCTGATTGTTCAAAAACTGAAGCATGGCCGGGTCTTTGGCTATCGCCTGCAGCAGTTGGCGGAATGAGCCGAGGGCGTGGTGCCGTAAGGTATTGTTCTGCTTTTGCGCCAAAGGCGCAAAAAGGGTTCGACACGCGAAGTGATCGTGCCAAAACAGCGTCATTTTTTCGCGGAGGCAGGTTGCATCATTTGCCATTTGCGCCAACCATGCTTGATTCAACTGCAATACGGTTTTGCGCGACTTCTGAAGCATCTGCTTGCGCTCGTCCGGTGACATACCGCGCAAGCGCAAGCCCTCGGCATCTACCGGCTCAACCACGGCAATGGGTTTATTCATAGCCGATTGCGCAAGCGTTTCGCGCACGGCCAGGGAGGTATTCGTGCCCGGAGCCACGCCAAAACCCGCGCGATAGAAAAAGTGTTGAGGTGCCATTAGTCTGGTGCTTAGATCCGCCCGGCACGGAAAGGTTTAATCGATAATACGACTACATCCGCTCAGGCACCTGCATACCCAGCAACCGCAGCGATTTTTTGAGCACATCCGCCACCGCTTGCGAAAATGCCACGCGCAACTGCAATTTGGCGGCATCGGTTTCTTGAAAGATGGGCACGGTTTGATAGAATTGATTGTAGCCTTTGGCCAATTCAAACGCATAGTTGGCCACTACGGCCGGAGAATACTCCCGCGCGGCTTCCTGTATCTTTTGCGGATACTGATTGAGTTTGAAAATCACCTCGCGCTCGGCCGGTACAAGCTCACTTACCGCGCCACCGTCCCACGCGGACACATCAACACCCAGCGTGGCCGCCTTCCGTAAGATAGACTTGATGCGTGCATGCGTGTATTGAATAAAAGGACCGGTGTGGCCTTGAAGCTGAATGGATTCGTTGGGATCAAACAGCATGCGTTTTTTGGGGTCCACCTTCAACAAGAAGAACTTCAGCGCGCCCAAGCCGATCATTTCCGTCAGCTCACGGATCTCATTGGGGGTCATTTCCGCAACTTTCCCCAACTCGCGTGTCTGCTGGGCAGCCTCCTCCACCATTTCCTCCATCAGATCATCGGCATCGACCACCGTGCCTTCGCGACTTTTCATTTTGCCCGTGGGCAAGTCCACCATGCCGTATGACAGGTGGTAGCATTTCTCGGCAAACGCATAGCCGAGCTTTTTCAAAATCAAAAACAGTACTTTAAAGTGGTACTCTTGCTCATTCCCTACGGTATACACCTGTCCCTCGATTTTCGGGAAATCGCGGAAACGCAAAATGGCGGTGCCGATATCCTGTGTCATGTACACCGAGGTGCCGTCCGAACGCAACAGTACTTTTTGATCCAACCCATCCGCGGTGAGGTCCACCCACACGGAGCCATCTTCTTTTTTGAAGAATATTCCGTTGTCTACCCCTTTTAGTACTTCGTCTTTGCCCAACAGGTAGGTGTCCGATTCGTAGTACAACTTGTCAAAGTTCACACCCATGCGTTGGTACGTGGCTTCAAAACCCGCATACACCCAGCCGTTCATTTTTTTCCACAGTGTCAGCACGTCCGGATCTTTGGCCTCCCACTTTTGCAATAAGTCTACGGCTGTTGTCATCACGGGCGCGCGTTTCTCGGCTTCGGCTTCTGCCACACCTTGTGCTATCAACTCTTTTACCTGCGCCTTGTGGTGTTTGTCAAACTCCACGTAGTATTTACCTACCAACTTATCGCCCTTGAGTCCGCTGGTTTGGGGAGTTTCCCCGTTGCCATAGAGTTGCCATGCCGCCATGCTCTTGCAGATGTGGATGCCGCGGTCGTTGATGATTTGTACTTTGTGTACCGTATAGCCCAACGCTTTGTATATCTCGGCCACCGAATAACCCAAAAAATTGTTCCGCAAGTGCCCCAGGTGCAGAGGCTTGTTGGTATTGGGCGATGAATACTCAACCATCAACTCCTTGCCTTGGGGCGGCAACTCGCCAAACAACGGATCGGCATGGATGGCCTGAAGTACCTTGACCCAGGTGGCATCGTTGATGACCAGATTCAAAAAGCCTTTCACCACGTTGAAGCGCGAGACGATTCCCGAGTTTGCCACCAAGTATTCGCCAAGGGCAGTGGCCGTTTGCTCGGGGCCTTTCTTTGAAATTTTTGTCAACGGAAAACAAACCAGCGTGTGCGAGCCCTCAAACTCGGCATTGGTAGGCTGAATTTGCAACTGCGGTACCGGTTGCTGAAAGAGTGTTGTTACTGCTTTTTGCAGTTCTGTCCGTAATTGAATATCCAAGTTCATGCGACCGATTGTTCTTTTTTACTATTTCCTTTCGAAGAATTTGGCATCAGACAACAAGCAGATGAAAGGACGATGAACGCAGTCGAGTCAAAATTCATAAAAATCACATGTCCAAGATATACGCAAAGATGAGCGGAGCCACGATCGTAGCATCGCTTTCCACAATGTACTTGGGTGTGTCAATACTCAATTTGCCCCACGTGATCTTTTCGTTGGGTACCGCTCCTGAATACGAGCCGTAGGATGTGGTGCTGTCGCTGATCTGGCAGAAATAGCTCCAGAAGGGTACGCCATCGCGCTCCAAATCTTGGTGCAACATGGGCACCACGCAAATCGGAAAATCACCGGCAATGCCACCGCCTATTTGAAAAAAGCCAATGCCTTCGGTTCCGGATTCCTTGGTATACCAGTCGGCCAGCCACACCATGTATTCGATACCGCTCTTCATCGTGCTGGCTTTCAATTCCCCGGTGAGCACGTACGAAGCAAAGATGTTGCCCATGGTGCTGTCTTCCCAACCCGGCACCACCATGGGCAGGTTGCGCTCTGCGGCTGCGATCATCCACGAGTTTTTGGGGTCGATTTCGTAGTATTGTTTCAACACACCGCTGTTGATCATGCGGAACATGAATTCATGCGGGAACAGCCGCTCGCCTTTGTCTTCGGCATCTTTCCATACCTTAAACAAATGGGCTTGCAACCTGCGGAAAGCTTCCTCTTCCGGGATGCAGGTGTCCGTCACGCGATTGAGGTGGTTTTCGAGCAAGTTCCATTCGTCTTGGGGCGTCAGGTCGCGGTAGTTGGGTATGCGCTTGTAATGCGAGTGCGCCACCAGGTTCATGATGTCTTCCTCCAGGTTAGCCCCAGTACATGAGATGATGTGCACTTTGTTTTGGCGGATCATCTCGGCAAAGCTGATCCCCAACTCGCCCGTGCTCATGGCGCCTGCCAACGAAACCAGCATTTTTTTGCCCTCGGCCAGGTGCTTTTTATATCCCTTGGCCGCATCGACCAGCGCGGCCGCATTAAAGTGCAAAAAGTTTTTTTCAATAAAGGAAGAAATCGGGCGGCTTTGGGTCATGATCGTATCAAAATTTGAGGCAAAGATAGGCAAACAGGGGTGGGTTTCAAGCGCTGTGGCTTCACCGGAGCAATCCCAAATCGCCCAACCGGACCATGAGGCTGTGGATGCTCACCACCCGCACGGCCCCATCCCATGGGTAGTCGTGCGAAGAAGGCGTGACAACAAAGTTGTGGCGGGCGCCCACATCTGCAAACGCCAAATAGTTGCCTTTGGTAAGCGTGGGCGCGTTGGTGAGCTTGATCTCCAACGCCACCGAGGGCCGGTCCCCCTTGGTAATAATCAGGTCTACCTCGGCCCCGTCTTGTGTCCGGTAAAAAAAGAGTTGATGGCGCGGGTCCAATGCGGCCGCCACTTGTTGGATGACGAACCCCTCCCACGAATAACCCGCCAAAAAATGGCCGAGCAGCTCGGTCATCGTGCCCACGCGCCAAACCGAATGCAGCAAGCCCGAATCGCGCAAGTACAGCTTGGGTGAACGCACTACCCGTTTTTTCAAATGCGGGTGATAGGCCGGCAACTTTCGCAACAAAAAGGTGTCCTCCAGTAAATCCATGTACTTGATAATCAACGGCACCGATACGCCTAGCGACTTCGCATAGGTAGAATGGTTGACGACCGAACCGTGCGAGCCTGCGATCATCTGGATGAGACGACTCATGGGCATACGCTCGGAGCCAAACCCCAATGCAGGAAGATCGCGCTGTACATAACTGGCTACGAAACTGGCCAGCCACTCGAACGCGGCTTTGTGTGTTTTGGCTTGATAGGCCGCGGGAAAACCGCCACGTAGCCATAACTTCCGATAATCCAATTCGTGGAGTTCCGTCATTGAAAAGGGATGGAGCTCGTTGAATACGATCCGGCCGGCCAGCGTTTCCGCCCCCTGTTTGAGCAACGCAGGCGAGGCCGAGCCCGTGATGACAAACCGTCCGTTGCCACGGTGCAAATCGATTACGGACCGCATCACGGGAAACAAGCCGGGCTGCCATTGAATTTCGTCCAGCACAATCGTCTTGTCCATGTGCTCGCGGAAAAACAGCTCGGGGTCGCGCAACAGAGTTTGGTCGGAAGGCAATTCCAGATCGAGATACAGGGTTTGGCGCACCGGCAAGGACAATAGGTTTTTGACCAACGTGGTTTTGCCCACCTGGCGAGGCCCGATCAGCCCCAACACCGGGAAACGCTTGCGCTGCGACTGCAGTGTACGGCTTATGGTCCGAAATATCATCCCTGCAAATTTAAACAAAAAATTTAAAATTGCAGGGATGAAAAATGCGTTGTTTTTACGATACCCATCACGGTGCCGGGCGGAATAGGCACTCGCCCACCGCCCTCCGAGGGAGAAAAATTCCCTTTGCTTAACTTAGGTATAAGGCAATAGGAAGAAGCCCTTGTTGTTTCAAAGAGCAGCGGTTTATTTTTTGCAAAAAGGAAGTGAATCCCGGTGGTTGTCTGTTTCCCCCTACTCAACCAATACCGGTCGGCCCTGGATGGCTTTGGCCGTGGCCTCCAGGATTTCAAAGGCACTCTCGGCCATGCGGTTCTCGGTATCCAGGGTCGGATTAACCTCCACGATTTCCCAGGCCACTACTTTGGGGTCTTTGGCCAATTCTTCATTGAGCTTTTTGACCTCCTCCACCGATAAGCCATTGGGCACGGGCGTGCCGGTGCCAGTAGACACGCGGCTGTCGATACTGTCCACATCAAAGGAAACATAGATCAAATCGCAATGGTCGAGCATTTGCAAGGCGCGCGCGGCCATGACATCCGCTCCGTATTTTTTGATTTCCTCCGTTTCGATGAAGTTGATGTTGTATTTATTGATGAGATAATTCTCCGGCTTTTCAAAATCGCGCACCGCTACGTACACAATGTCTTCGGGTTGGATTTTGGGCGAAGCACCCCCTACCAGCTTCAATTCCTCCCAATACTCAATGGTCTCGCCCCGAGGGTCGTTTACTTTGCATTCCAGGTTGTCGATGCCACAGGCCATGGCCAAGGCCATGCCGTGCATGTTGCCACTGGGTGTGGTGTACGGGGTGTGAATATCTGCATGGGCATCGATCCAGATGACGCCCAGCCGTTTTTTGGGGTAGGCTTTGCGGATGCCTGCAATGGTGCCGTAGGCCGTGCTGTGGTCGCCCGCCATGATCAGGGGGAAAAAATCATCAAAAAGCTGCTCGTACACTTCCAGGCACACGCGCTCCTCCATAATGAGTACTCCATCAATAAACTTGGCGTAGCTGTGCTTGGCCCCGTCAAACAAAAGCTCGTTCACGTTCTCCACCTCCACGGTGTCTACTTGTTTGAAAAAGTCGGACTTCAAATCCAGGCTGGCGATTTTCATGGCCTCCACGCCCAAACTGGCACCGCGGGTACCGGCCCCGATTTCTGACTTTACTTCTATGATCTTGATCTCCTTCATAAGGAAATGATTTTGGCGTTAAAAAAATGGAATCACACGTAGGCACCGACCGCGCGAAAAACGGTCAACTAAAAGCCGGCCTCAATAGTCGGGCAGGGCGTACAGGCCCGCGTAGGGCAAAGGTGCAAACGATTGTAGCATAAACTGCGAACGAGACAAAGATGGCAATTTTTGGTCACTGCGCCTGTCAAAACCTGTTTTACCATAATGCCAAATGGCGGTTAGTAATCTTAAAATCAGCTAGTTAACACGCCTATTAAATTTTTATTGTCTGTTTCAAACGGAGGTCGTTTGTCCCCCGCTGCGCAGACCCCTGCCCCCGTGCGCAAACGTTTTTTCCGTCAGGCCGGGCCGTTGATCGCTATGCGGATATGTACTTACTTTGCATGCTATTTTTTCCAACGGTTTTCCAGATAATGAAGAGCTACCGCGAGCTGATTGAGCAAACCTTTGAATTTCCGCAACGCGAATTCAAGGTGCGCGACCATGAATTGTTGTTCAACGAGGTGCCCCTGATGGACATCATCAAACAATACGGCACCCCGCTGAAGATCACGTACCTGCCGCGCATCAGCGAAAACATCCGCTTTGCCCAAGCCACGTTCAACGCAGCGATGGAGCGGTTCAAATACAACGGCAAGTACACCTACTGCTACTGTACCAAATCCTCGCACTATGATTTTGTGCTGGAGGAGGCGCTCAAAAACGATGTACACATTGAAACTTCGTCCGCCTTTGATATACCCATTGTGCGAAGCCTGTACGAGCGGGGCAAAATCTCCAAAGAAACGTTTATTCTCTGCAACGGGTTTAAGATGCCCAAGTACCGGCAATACATTACCGACTTGCTCAACGATGGATTCAACTGCATACCCATCTTAGACAATTTGAGCGAAATTGACACCTACGAGCAGAACGTGGGCCGCCCCTACCAGGTAGGTATACGCGTGGCGGCCGATGAAGAACCAAAGTTTGAATTCTACACCTCGCGCCTCGGCATCCGTTACAGCGACATCGTGCCGCTGTACAGAGAAAAGATCCAACCCAGCAGCAAGGCCTCATTAAAGATGCTGCACTTTTTCATTAACACAGGCATAAAAGACACGGCCTATTATTGGAGTGAACTGAGCCGCTTTATTTTTAAGTATTGCGAGATGAAAAAGATTTGCGACTCGCTGGACTCGATTGACATAGGTGGGGGCTTTCCCATCAAAACATCGCTCACATTCCAATATGACTATAAATACATGATCGAACAGATCGTGGAGAACATCAAGTGGATTTGTGAGAAGAACAACGTGCCGGTACCCAACATCTTCACCGAGTTTGGCAGCTTTACCGTGGGCGAAAGCGGGGCCGTGCTTTACAGCATGGTGGACCAAAAACTTCAAAACGACAAAGAGCTGTGGTACATGATCGATGGGTCGTTCATCACCCACTTGCCGGATGTGTGGGGCTTGAACCAAAAATACATTTTACTTTCGGTGAACAAATGGGATGATCCCTACCATAAAGTAAACATTGGTGGCCTGACCTGCGATAGCCACGACTACTACAACAGCGAAGCCCATACGGGCGAGGTATTTTTGCCCATGATCACGGATGAAGAGCCACTGTACATCGGCTTTTTCCACACGGGCGCGTATCAAGAGTCGCTGGGGGGCTATGGAGGCATTCAGCATTGCCTTATCCCCGCACCCAAGCATGTGCTCATCCACCGCAATGAAGACGGGGAAATCACCACTGAGCTATTTGCCACCGAGCAAACCAGTGAAAGCATGATGAAACTACTCGGATACAAAGACGAGATGGTGAAAATCTGATCGGATAAAAATTCAAGATTCGAAATTCGAGATTGAGTAGTGACTTTCTAGGACGAGGTTTGAGTTTCACAGGCTGAGTCTCGCATGTAGGATCATTCCTGCCGCTTCCGCTAGAGTTGCTGCGGTGTGGTCTGCGCGATGTTCGGGCTCTACCTCATCGCCAATCTGAATGGTTTGAATGCCCAACTGCCGGGCGGGGATAATATCGCGCGTCCGGTCACCCACCATCCACGACCGTGACACGTCCACCTTAAATTTGGCGATGGCTTTTTCAAACATCAGCGTGCCGGGCTTGCGTGCCAGCGACTGTGTCACACTCGGGTGATACGGACAGAAATAAAAATGATCGATGACATGGTCACAAGCTTCTTGCAGGTAGATGTGACATAGTTCCATCTGGTGCTGTGTATAGATTTTTTGCGCGATGCCCGATTGGTTGGTGACCACCACCAAGACAAAGCCCGCCTCTTTTAACGCATACAGGGCCTCGGGCACACCGGGCAGAATTTCAAAGGCCGCGAGGCGGTAAGTGTATTGAGGGTTGTCGCGGTTCAGTACCCCATCGCGGTCCAAAAAAACACACGGCTGTAGTTGGTTCATACAACGGCAAATTCGCAAAACCGAACGAAATGGCCCACAGGCATTCGATTTCTTTGTCTATTTTTGAAACCTACCCAACAAGGCTGTGAACAACGCAATCGTAGTGATACCCACGTACAACGAGCAGGAGAACATTAACCTGATCATTGACGCGGTACTGGCCTTGCCCAAAGACTTTGACATCTTGATTGTGGATGACAACTCACCCGATGGCACGGCCGATATGGTCAAGCAACTGCAACAGGTCTACAATACTGCGGGCCCCCCACGGTTGCACCTGCTGCAACGGCAAGGCAAGCAGGGGTTGGGCACGGCCTACCTGGCAGGTTTTGCCTACGCGCTGGAGCGTGGATACGATTTCATACTGGAGATGGATGCCGATTTTTCGCACGACCCCGAAGACCTGGTCAAACTGTACTTGAGTTGTGCCGAAGAAGGCAATGACGTATCTGTGGGTTCGCGGTATGTGACGGGCGTCAATGTGGTCAACTGGCCGATGGGGCGCGTGTTGCTTTCTTATTTTGCCAGTGCCTATGTACGGTTGATTACCAGCATTCCGATACATGACACCACGGCCGGGTTTGTTTGCTACCGCAGAAAAGTACTGGAAACAATACCCCTGGGTGAAGTAAAGTTTGTGGGCTACGCCTTTCAAATTGAAATGAAGTTTACGGCCTGGAAGTATGGATTCAAATTGGCCGAGGTGCCCATCATCTTTACCGAACGCGTGCGTGGCCAAAGCAAACTCTCGGCCGGCATTTTCAAAGAGGCGTTTTTTGGCGTCATGCAAATGACCGTCAAAAGTTGGTTTCGCAAGTACATCCAGGCTTGATGGAGTGCTTGTTTATTCCCGCCAAATGCCTCCTTGCTTGGCGCAAAACACCTTAGTACCTTACCGTTTCGAATTTACCCATTTATGAGTCAGCCCGGCAATCAACCCACCCGCTACAAATACCGCGACATCAAGGTTCACTCATCGGACGAGTGGATGGCCGATGCCAGCAAGAAATACCGGAAAGTGTATGACCGGTACGAGACCACGTACATGCGGGTGGAGTTTTCGTTTTTTAACAAGCTGTTTGACGAAAACGACTGGGAAGCCTCCGTGCGGCTAAAGTGCTTTCACCTGAACGGAAGCCAGAAAAACGAACTGTGCAACCTGGAGCAGGTGCGGAAAGTACCCAAAGACGAAAACATTGTGTACATCCGCCAATCGTGGGGCAACGCTACGCCCGGGGCATATTGGCTACGGGGAGACTACCAATGGGAAGCGTACATCGATGACGTGAAGGTGGGCGAGTCGAAATTTTACATCGAAGACGTGGGGCAAGCCAAAGAGGGCGAAAACCTTTTCTTTGATATTGAAGCGATTCAGTTGTTCGAGGGCGACTCAAAGGCCAACGCACTGCCCGAAAAAAAATACCTGCGAACGTTTAAGCAATCCGAAACGCGGTTTGTCTGGTGCGAGTTTAAATTCAAAAACAAAACCTCGCAGGACTACTATGCCGAGATCTTTTTCAATTTTTACAATGATGCCGGCCAACTAAAAGGAAGCCATGCCTACCTGACCCACGTGGCGGTAAACACGTTTCAGCAAGTCTATACGATTTATCCGGGCTGGGGTGGCGACTCGCCCGGCCGGTGGAGCAACGATGCCTATACCATGGAGGTGGTATTTCTGGATCAACTGTTGGCCACTGTGCCGTTTCGTGTAGCGGACGACTGGGAGGAAGGTGCGGCTGCGGTGTTATCCGGTGCGGAGATGTTCAAACAAGTGTCCAAGACCACCGCTTCCACAAGTCCTTCACAAAACACCGAAAATTTATTGTATGAAAGCCTGGCCGAACTCAATGCATTGACGGGTTTGGACAAAGTAAAAACGGAAGTAAACGAAATGGTGCAGTTGGTGAAGTTTTACCAAGAAACGGGCAAAGATGTGCTGAGCAAGTTTTCACTGCACACCGTGTTTACCGGCAACCCCGGCACCGGCAAGACCACCGTGGCGCGCATCGTGGCCAAAATCTACAAAGGTCTTGGCATTCTGGAAAAAGGCCACCTGGTGGAGGTAGACCGCGAGGGGTTGGTGGCAGGGTATGTAGGGCAAACGGCCATCAAAACCTCCGACAAAATAAAAGAAGCTATGGGAGGTATTTTGTTTATCGATGAGGCCTACTCGCTGGCGCAAGGCAAAGGCTCGCAATACGACTTTGGGGCCGAGGCCATTCAAGTGCTGCTCAAACGCATGGAAGACCAGCGCGGCAAGTTTGGGGTGATTGTGGCCGGCTACACCGACAATATGTATGAGTTTATCCAATCCAACCCCGGGTTAAAGTCGCGGTTTGACAAGTATTTTGAGTTTGAAGACTACTCGCCCGAAGACATGTACAACATCGCGTCCGGTCTTTTCAAAAAAGAAGAGGCACAACCCGATCCGGCCGCGGCTGAGCATTTGAAAAGTTATTTTTCGTTTTTGCACAGCAATCGCGACAAGCACTTTGGCAACGCCCGCACCGTGCGTCAGGTGGTGGGCGAAGCAGTGAAAAACCAACACTTGCGCCTGGCCGCGATGAAAAAAGAAGAACGAACGGCAGAACTCATGGCCACGATCATCTTAGACGATGTGCGCGAGTTTGAAATCAAAGAAGAGTCAAGCAAGCCGAGGATCGGATTTCACTCGCGGGGGTAAGGCCCGTTGGGCATCCGGAAGCAATCTTGCCTGCGCCAAGCTCGTCACGAAATATGCCTTTCATCGAAGAAACACGTTAGCTTCGCTTCAGCCGCTCCACAATCTCCAACACAGCCGGGCACACCAGTGTATTTTTGTATGTGAGGTCCATGATCTGTATCATTTTTTTTCGATTGGTGTGCGGGTATTCGCGGCAGGCTTTCGGGCGATCTGCGTAAATGGAACAATAGTTTTCCGCATCCAAAAACGGGCAGGGTGACGTCTTCAATACCATGTCTTGGTCTTCATCCACGCACAGATATTTTTCAATAAAGTCACCCGGCTTCATCCGCAACGCCTTCGCTGCGCGCTCCACGTCCGTCTGGTAAAAAATGGGGCTGGTGGTTTTGCAGCAATTGGCACACGCCAGGCAATCGGTCTCGGCAAACACTTCTTCATGAACCGCGTGAAAGGCCGCGTCTACTTCGCGTGGGTTTTTCTTCTTCAGGCGTGCGAGAAATTTTTTGTTCTCGACCGCACGGTCGGCTGCGTGCTTTTTAAACGAGGAAATCTCTAGGGGCATAAGGGCAAAATAGATAACAACTCAGTAAGTTATAGCTCTCCAATCCTGTCTTCCGTTTGCCTGAGATTTCATAATTCCACCTGCAAACCGATTGAAGTCGCGAACAAAAATCGACTCTTGGTCGCACTCCATGTTGTGAAAACATCCTTGAAAATTGGACATACGATGGTAAAATTACAAGCATGACGCTCAAAAAAGCCGAAATGCCGCCTTCACCTTCGGCACAACGCCTTGTACGCACAAAACTCACAGTGCTTTTCGTGCGCGGTTTGGGTAAACGGCTGCCGCGGATCAAACAACTCGCGAACGGTTTGAGCCAACCGCTCGCCAAACAGCGTCTGGTGCGGGCGCACATCGCTGAGGGGGTTGCCATCCATCATCAATCCAAAGCTAAACTTCTCATCAAACAGACTGGTGCGGTTGTACAGTCCCGGCTTTATCGCATCGGGCACAGTATGGGAGCGCCCATAGGCATGGGCATACAGGAGGGTTTGAAAGGCGGCTTTATTGCGTGGCCGATCACGCTCAAACAACGACTCCATGTTTTTGAACTTTAAGTCGTCCTTGCCAGTCTTGTAGTCGATCACGCGGATACCGGCATCCGTACGATCCACGCGGTCAATTTTACCCCCCACACGCACCGCGCGCCCATCGGCCAAGGGCACGGTAAACTCAAATTTGTCTTCTAACTGTTCGATGATGAGCGGCACGTGCGCCTCGTCAATATCCAAAATCCGCTGGACAAACGCTTCGATAATCTCCCTGACCACCACGCGCTGACCTTCATAGATCATCTTCTCCCCTTCGTGCAGGGAATAGCGCTTGCGAAAAGCCTTGTCGATTACGGTGGCCACCCGAGCGCGGGCATGGTGAAAATCGGCACCGGTAAGAGGCTGGCGGGTATTGGCCCAATCTTCGTAGAGCCAGCACATGACATCGTGCAGAATGTTGCCAAACGTGCGCGCATCAATGTCTTCTTCCACTTCATTGGCTTCACGCAATTCGGCCACCTGCTTCAGGTAAAAACGAAGTCCACATTCTATAAAATCGTTGATGGACGAAGGTGACAGGTACCGTTCCTGACGATCAGCCAGGAATTTTTCCATCTGAGCCAACACCGCGGCTGTTTTTTCGATCACAATCGGCTTGACGCGGTTAACATGGATCGGGTTGTGCAAAACTCGTTTTTCGATGTGCCACCCCGATTCATGCACCAATTGTTGCACATAACGGCTCACTTCCCCGTTGCCGATGATGTCCGGCTCGGTGTTGTACAACAGGTCTACGGCTTGGGCCCGCTGCAACATCCGATAAAAAAGATAGGCATACATGGCATCTTGGTGATCGTGCGCGGGCAACCCATATGCCTTCCGCAGCGTATGCGGAATGTACGAACCTTGGCGCTGAGGTGACGGCAACGAACCCTCATTCATGGACAAGACGATCACGTTTTCGAAGTCGAGGTTGCGCGTTTCCAACACGCCCATGATTTGCAGGCCCCGCAGCGGCTCTCCGGCAAATGGGATTTTCTGTGCTTGCGTAACCTGGCGAAACAATTTCTGAAAACCGCGCCAATCGGGCCAACGGTCGCTCTCCGTAAAAATCAAGCGCAGCCGGCTCAAGGTCTGATAGAAGTGAAAGGCATATTCGCGATCAAAACTCTGTTTATCGGTAAAGGCAGCCCCGAGGTATTGAATCAACTCCAGCAAATAGGCTATAGCCTCCTGCGGTTCCGGACAACGGAACAACCGATCAAATACCGAATGCAAGGCCCGCACTTCATCCGCCCGCACGCGAACCCGGTTTTTCGAAACGATTTCCTCTTGAAGAGCCGCGCATTCTTTCTCGGCCAACGCCATCACATAAGCATGGCCCACCACGGGCATCACTTCGCGGTACCCCAGTTGGTCTCCCTTACGTCTAATCTGCAGGTCCAGCAGCAAGTCGAGCAAGGTGAAGAGCGGAGTGGCCCGCAACGGGAAGCCCATCGTGACGTTGACGTCCGAGAGTTCTTCGGGCAACGAGTGGAGCACCGGCAGCAGCATGCCTTCGTCCGGCAACACAATCACAGTTTTGTTCAGTGCATCGCGTTGATCCAATGGCAGGGCCGCCAAAATTTCGCTCACACGCTTGCCCGCCAACTTGGCTTGCCCCACCCGCTGCGAAACGCCCGTGAGCGTTACCTTTTTTGCGGCAGCAAAGTGGGATGGTAAATCGCCCGAAAACGTTTTGCCTAAAACCGGGTGTGCGCGATACTGCCGTGCAAAGGTACCCGCTTCCTGACGCAGGTCATTGACGTAGTATGCGTCATAGTCCCAAAAAACACGCGCGCCCTGCTCAACATACGTTACCAGCAGGCGTTCCTCGGCCCATGTCAACGCATTGAATCCGGCAAACACCACCTGAGACGCTTCCCGCGATGGGGGCGGCTTGCGTTCCAGCTCCTCCGCTACCTGCCGGTGCAGCATGCCCTCGTAGCCTTGACCTTTCTTGCGCAATGCTTTCCCGAATTCGGCATAGACTACGGGCAGCTTACGCCACAGGCGCAAAAACTCCGTTTGGGTGGGCGATGGCTGATTTTCAAAATGCAGCCAGAATTCCTTCAAAAAGAATTTCTGTTCGTCCGTCAGGTAGTAAAATGTCTCGTCCAGTTCTTTCAGCTTGCTCAAGTCTTTGAAAAGCAGGCTGGCTTGCACACCGTACTTGTCCACCTCATCAAAATCGCGCAGCAACATATCGCCCCAAAAATAAAAGCGGTCAAAGGGTTCTTCGCGTTTGATGGTGCGGGTGTACACATGATAGAGTTGATAGATGAGCGTGAGGCGATCGGGTTCCTGCAGGCGGGTATGCGTGCGAAAAAACTCTTCAATGCTCAACAGCCGGGGCGACCATTGAGGTCGCTTGATGATTTGCGTCAAATAGTGTTGAAAAAACAGACTGGCCCTGCGGTTGGGAAACACAAACGTCAGCCGTTCCAACGCGGTCGTGTCTGCGGCCATTTGTTCGGCCAACATCTGTAAAAACGCCTTCATGCAAAAAGCGTTAGCGTTGAGCCCTTTACAACCTCCACCACTTCATTTCCATGCAAGTAGAGTAGGTAAGCCTGCACATTGGTGTAGCCCATCGCGCTTAGCGCCCCGGCATATTGCCTCACCTGCTCCACATCTTCCTTTTTCTTCTCACCACTTTTGTAGTCAACGATTACCGTGCGATCTTTGGCTATCATCACGCGGTCGATGCGCTGCTGACCTCCACCCGGCAGCAATACCGGTGCTTCGGTTCTCACATCCCAATGTTTGTCGAACCACGTGGAGACAGCCGGGTGACGCATGAGCGCTTCTATCCGCTCCAACACCGCCTGCTGTGTCTCGTCTTCTACCGGGTTTTCAAAAAAGTACTCCGCTACTTTTTGCTGCCACTCTTTTTGATACGAGATACGGGCCAGCACCTGGTGTAATAAAATACCCGTGTTGATCTTTATTCGCTTCTCGCTTGGGGCAGGATCAAAAAATTCGCGGCCTTGCCGTTTGATGACCATTTTCTCGCGCCAATCGCACGAGGCATATTTTTTCAATTCCATTGCCAGCGCCTCGTGACTTTCCCTTTTTTCCTCCAGACGCTTCAACTGGCCCCATTCAAATACACCATTGGTAAAATGCGTATGCAATTCCGCCTCCGTGGCCAATACCTGCGCCATGACATCGGAGGTGTTTGGCAAATTTTCACTTTTACCCGGTTGCGGAGCAAACGCCAGGAGGCCCCACTCGGCCCGTGTAAATGCCACATACAATAAATTCAAGTTGTCCAGATAGATTTTCGTCCGCTCGGCACGATACGCGTTGTCAAATACAGTGTCTTCCAATCGGCTGCTGTACGTAACGGCTACGGCACCCAGTTTATTAAAGGGTGATTCTTCGCTGCGCACCCACAGCAGGGGCCGTTGCTCGTGGTTCATGCGCCAATGACAAAAGGGAACAAAGACAAACTTAAACTGAAGCCCTTTGGCCCGGTGCACCGTAAGTATGGTGACGGCATTGATAGCCCCCGACACCTGAATGGATTTTTTGTCTTTGTACATCTCCCACCACTCCAAAAAGGAAGAGAGGTCGGTCTTTTCGCGAGCCGAAAACTCCAACACCAAGTCCTGGAAGGCCTGCAAATAGGCCAGTTCTTCGGGTTTTTCGCCCAACCGGAATAGGCGGATCAACTCTTCAGTGAGTTCGAACAACGATAGCTTGGTGAGAAACCGTGCCTGAAGAATAAACGCTTCGGGGATAAATTCTGCCAATTGATTTTGCTGGGCTTTGGCAAACAAATCACGCGAAGCATCCCCGGCCAGCTCAAACGCCAAATGCGCCCGCGCAATTTTGTCGTCTGGATTTTTTAGAAACTGAAAAGCCGCTATCAACACGTTGATCGACCAGGCAGTATCCAGCCGTAAGGATTCATTGGATACAACATCGTACCGATAGCCGGGGCGGGCTTGGGCCGAATGCTGATACCGCAAGAGAAAATTGGCTATGCGCTGGCCTTCCTCGTTCTTGCGCACCAGAATGGCCATGTCCTTCAATGCCACTTTTTGGTCTTGCAGCCGTTCGAGCCACAGCGGCAATTGGTCCAACACACGGTCCTCCCACGGTCGGTCATCTTTTTCCAAAAATTCGATCCGTACATACCCATCGTCTTTCCATTGAAACGGCTGCTGCGCCACATCGGCATACACTTCGTGCGGCAGCGCTTCTTCCACCACTTCCGACAGCAGCGGGCTGGCCGCGGCAAAAAACCGATTGTTAAATGCTACCAGACGGCCCGCGCTGCGAAAGTTGGTGTCCAGCGTGCGGATGTCCACCCGATGCTTGGCAAACTGACGGCCCACTTCGCGTTGCAGCAACTGCAGGTCTCCCCCGCGCCATCGGTAAATGGATTGCTTCACATCCCCGACCAAGAGGTTGGGTTGATTCTGATCGGCCGCCTCTTTGAGCAACGGCAAAAAGTTCACCCATTGCGAGCGGCTGGTATCCTGAAATTCATCGATCAGGTAGTGGTGAAACCACGAACCGACCTTTTCATAGACGAACGGGGTGTCGCTGTCATTGATGACCCCATGCAAAAACTGCGGAGCATCCGACAGCAGCATAATGTTGTTCTCGCTTTTGTAATGTTGCAGCTTGCGGGTCACATCGGCCAGCAGACCAAAGGCAAAATAGTTTTCCAGAATCACTTCGGCCGTGCGATAGTTTTTTCGATGGGCGGTATCATACGCGGCCATTTCGCGCAACAGCGGAAGCAGTCGGCTCTCGGCCACGGCCTTCAGGTGGGCGTGGTGGATGCCCTTGGCCGCCCACGCTCCGCTGCCCGCCAGATAGCTTCGCATCCGGGACGTATCGGTGGACATATACCGCTTGGCAGAGAACTCCGAAAAATATTTGTAAGCCGTACCAGCCTCCTTGTAGCTAAAGTCGTTTGCCGAAAGTCCTTCTTCCTGTAAGATGCGAAGTGCCTGATCGGCCTTGCTTTTCATAAACTGCAGAAACCGCGAAGTTTCTGCATGGAGTATTTTAAGCGACTCCTGATGTGTATCGCTGGTGGTGGCCAGCACCTCGCGCTCCACTTGCTTGAAGTCTTCGTTGAATATCTGTTTGGCAAAGCCGGTCAAATCGCGGGTTATGTTCCACGAACTTCCTTCGCTCAGTTTATTTCGGGAGAATTGCACGACCCATTCCGTCAGTTGCGGATGCTCCGGCCCCAATTCGTCCATCAACGCGGCAATCACTTCGTCCAGCACCAGGTCGTTGTCCACCTCCAACCGGAAGTTGCCCAGCAAGCCGGCCTCGCGGGTAAATGAGCGGATGACCCGTTGGAAAAAGGCATCGATGGTGCTGATGGAAAACTGCGAATAGCGGTGCAGAACAAGCGACAACACGGCACGGCTGCGCGCCTGTAACTGCGCAGCCGAAAGGTCGAGTTCCTGTTGGATCTCCGCCACCAGGTTGTTGGGGCGGGCTGCGGCAAAGTCGGCCAGGTACTCTACAATGCGGCCCTTCATTTCCTGCGTGGCTTTGTTGGCAAACGTAACGGCCAGAATGTGGCGAAACGAATCATCGCGGCCCGCCAACGCCAGTTTGATGTACTCTTTGGCCAGCGTGCGGGTTTTGCCGGAACCCGCGGAAGATCGATAAATGACAAAACTCATGCAGAAGATTGCTGGAGGTCAGTAAAAATACAATGCCCGTTGGGTATGGCCGTCAGGCAGCGTACGAAAACATCAAAATTAAATCTCATCCAAATTACCTACATTGGTGGGGCTATACCCTATGTTTCGGAAACTTTACTTTCTCGCACCCAAAATAGCGTATTCGTTTCCAGTACAGTTGCTGTTCAACAACTTCAGACGCAATCAAATACTGATTTTGTGCTGGATCATCCTGTTTGCCATGATCACGGGCAACTTTGGCAAATACCTCGGCATCCCATACTTGTTTTTAGACCCTGAATACCTCAACAAAGTCAACTTCACCAGTTTTTTTATCATGGGCGCGGTGACGGCCGGTTTTACTACCGCCTTTCACATCACCAGCTACATCAATGACGGCCACCGATTTTCGTTTGTGGGCACGCTGCCCAAGCCCTTCACCAAATTTGCCATCAACAATAGTTTCATCCCGGCCCTGTTTCTGGGTGTTTATCTGTACGAAATCATCCGCTTTCAGGTAAACAATGAATACTCTGACAACACCCGCTTGTTTTGGGATGTGACCGGGTTGCTCAGCGGCTATGTGACCATGACGCTCCTGTTTTATGTGTATTTCCGCCTCACCAACAAGGATATCTTCAAGTACGTGGTCTGCCGTATTGATGAAAAGATCAAATCCAAGGTGAAAGTGACGCGGGCCAGCGCCATGAAAAAGTTGGACATCGCCCGTAAAAAACAAGTGCGGGTCGATTACTATCTGGACACGTGGAAAATCAAAAAAGTGGAGGACACCAGTTTTTATGATCGTGCCTCCATTATTCAGGTTTTTGATCAAAATCATTTCAACCTGGTTATTATTGAGTTGCTCATTTTTGCGGCCGTGATGGTGCTGGGCGTGTTCAAAGACTATCCGGCTTTTCAGTTGCCGGCCGCCAGCAGCTTTATGATTTTTCTCACCATTTTTGTCATGCTGTCGGGGGCATTTAAATATTGGTTTGGCGGATGGGCCGGCACGGTGGGTCTTGTTTTCTTTTTGGTGATCAATCACCTGGTGGGCGAAGACTTTTTTACCAAGCGCTATGAGGCGTTTGGCCTCGACTACAAAACCACCCCCGCCAACTACTCCATTGAAGCCCTGCAGCAATTGAACGACAGCGCGCACATTGCACAGGACAAAGCCGCTACGCTGACGGGGTTGCAAAACTGGCGGGCGAAATTTGGCGACACCAAACCCAAACTGATTTTTTTGTGCGTAAGCGGTGGAGGCAAACGCGCAGCCTTATGGACATTGACGGCCCTGCAAACGGCCGATAGCCTCACCCAAGGCAAGCTGATGGAAAACAGTGTGTTGATCACGGGCGCTTCCGGAGGGCTGATCGGGGCGAGCTACTTCCGCGAGTTGAAGTTGCGTGAACGAACCGGGCAGCCCGTGAAGCCCTACGCGGACTTGCATCGACAAAAAATCGCTACCGACAATTTAAATCCATTGATCTTTAGTTTGATGGCAAATGACCTGTTTGTCGGCTTTACCAGTTTTGACTACGCCAACCTCACCTACCAACGCGACCGCGCCTATACCTTTGAGGAGCAGCTTAACGAGATCACGGAAGAGCTGATGGACAAACCCATTACGGCCTATGATGCACCCGAGCGCGAAGGGATTGTGCCAATGGTCATCTTGACACCCACCGTAGTGAACGACGGCCGCAAATTGTACATCGCCTCGCGGCCGGTGTCGTTTATGAATGCGGAAATCCAGAATCTCCGCGACTACCAGGCCGCCAAGTACAGCGGGGTGGACTTCATCCGGCTTTTCGAACAGCAGGGAGCACGCAACCTCCGGTTTCTGTCGGCCTTGCGCATGAGTGCTACCTTTCCCTACATCACCCCCAACACCACCTTGCCGAGCGAGCCGCCCATTCAAATCATGGATGCGGGCATTTCGGACAATTTTGGTCTGAGCGATGCCGTCCGGTTTATGTACTCTTTCAAGGACTGGATACAAGAGAATACCTCAGGTGTGGTTTTCGTGTCCATCCGCGACTCACCGAAGCTGGGCACCATCAACCCCAAAAAAGGGCAAACCATCATTGATGACATCACTCAGCCCATCAGCAGCGTGTACAACAACTTTGAAAACTTTCAGGACATCACCAGCGATTTGCTGATCGGTCAGGCCAGTTCCTGGTTTTCGCAACCCATCGACCGTGTGGACATCCAATACCAGGCCGAAAGCTACGTGCCCATCCTACAAGATATGGACAGCATTCGGCAAAACAGCACACGTGCCTCGCTGAGCTGGCGGCTCACCACCCGCGAAAAGCAGGGCATCGTGAGCATGATCAACTCCGAGGCCAACCAAAAACAGCTGGAAAAACTGAAGAAGTTGTTAAGCCCATGAAATCGAAGGGACTGCAAGTTGAGTTCTCAACGTTGATTTTTGTGATCCGAGGTTCAAAGGTCATGCTCGATTTTCATCTGGCCTCTTTATATGGAGTAGAAACCAGGCAACTAAAGCAGGCCGTCAGGCGTAATCAGAGCCGATTTCCGGATGATTTCATGTTTTTATTGACCGAAAATGAGGTGGTGAACATGGTGTCACAAAATGTGATACCATCTAAAAGCTACTTTGGCGGTGCCTTGCCCATGGCGTTTACCGAACAAGGGGTAGCGATGCTTTCAACTGTTCTTCGTTCTGCCAAAGCCATTCAAATAAACATCGAAATCATGCGCGCGTTTGTGCGCTACCGTGCCATTCTTCGCGAAACCGATGAACTGCGTGCCGACCTGCGGAAACTTGATCGCAAACTCAATGAATCGTTTCGTTACCTCGTTGAAAAAATTGACGCCCTTCACCAAAAGGAGGCCTCCCGCGCGCCCATCGGATTCAAAACACCTTCCCCCAAAAACTAGTCATGACGTTTTTGTTCACCTCCAAATTTCTGAAGGCAGCGGCCGCTTCCGTTGTCATCTTTATTTTGCTGGACTATCTCTGGCTGGCCGTCATCGCTAGCAAGTGGTACCGCCAGTCGCTAGGGCACTTGGCCGACTTGGACGCCCAAGGCAAAATCATCTTCAACATACCCCTGGGGCTGGTGGCTCAAGTCGTGCTGTCGTTGTGCCTTAGTTTTGTGGTGGGGCTTTCCTTGCAAGTGGACAACCGGCTGGCCGTGGCGCTGGCCACCGGGGCGTTTACCGGTTTTGCCCTCTATGCCGTGTACGACTTCACCAACCTCTCGTTTGTTAAAAACTATCCGCTTTGGATTGCCTTGATCGATGTGGGGTGGGGTACGCTTCAAGGGCTGCTGGCCGGCTGGTATTTTTACAAACTGCTTAACGGCTAACCGCTCCGTCCCTCTCCTGTAAAAAGCAGTCTCTTGGCTCCCCTCGCCTCCGGGAGAGGCGCTATATGAACCATAAGACCGCACACACCCGGACGGGGTGAGGTCGACCCACTCCGTCTGCTATCTTTGCCCCCCGTATGACCGCGCGCGAGCAACTGCACCGAACCCTCGAACTTATCAAACTGGAACGCCAAGCCGACTTGGAATACTATCGTCAAAAAGTATTGTTGCGGTCGTTACACCAGCGCATCGAAGAAGGCACTACATGGTACCCTGTGCGCCTGCGGTCCGACTACCTGGGCACTGGTGAACGGCTCACCATTGAGGTGGAGCGCACTGCGCGCATGGAAGCACCTCATGCCTTCACCAGCGGCAAATCGGTCAATGTTTTCTGCAACGCTTCGGGCAAACCGGAAAAACAACACGTCAGCGGTGTGATCAACTACCTCCGCGACAGCGTGATGGTGATCACCCTCAACAGCGAAGAACTGCCCGACTGGATGGACGATGGCCAACTGGGCGTGGACGTGATGTTTGATGAGATGACCTACCGCGAAATGGAGTTGGCCCTGCAGAAGGTAATTAAAGCGGATGAAAACCGCACGGCTGAACTTCGTGAAATCCTGCTCGGTTCAACTGCGCCAACCTCAAACCGCGCAGAGCCCGGAACCAGCTATCCGCCACCCGTTGCGGCCAGCGTCCTGAACGACAGCCAGCGCATTGCTCTTCAAAAAGTACTGCATGCTTCCGATGTTGCTTTTATCCACGGCCCGCCCGGCACCGGGAAAACAACCACGCTCACGGAAGCCATCCGCACCACTGCCCAGCAGGAAGGGCAAGTGCTGGTGTGCGCACCGTCCAACGCAGCGGTGGATGTACTGGTCGAAAAACTGGACGAGGCGGGACTAAATGTTTTACGCATCGGCCACCCGGCCCGCGTTACGGAACAATCGTTGAGCAAAACCATGGACGCGCGCATCGCCAGCCATGTTCATTACCCCGAGCTGAAATCACTGCGCAAACGCATGGAACAACTCAAGGGCATGGCCGGCAAATACAAAAAACGCTTTGGCCACCACGAGCGCGAGCAGCGCAGACTGCTGTACGAAGAAGCTCGCCTACTCAAGGCCGATGCCGACTTGTTGGAGTTTCACATCATTAACGAACTGCTCAACCAAACGCAGGCCATCTGCTGCACGTTGGTGGGCGCCTCGCACCCCACGCTGCGCGGCCGCAAATACCAAACGGCATTTATTGACGAAGCCGGCCAGGCGCTGGAGCCTGCCTGCTGGATACCGATATTACGCGCTCAACGCATCATTTTCGCCGGCGACCATCAGCAACTGCCGCCCACCATTAAATCCAACGAAGCGGCCAAACAAGGGCTCGCGACCACGCTGTTCGAAAAAGGCATTCACAAACATCCTTCCCAAGCTTCCATGCTACGCGTGCAATACCGCATGCACGAAAAGATCATGGAATTTTCATCGCGACAATTTTACAATGGCCAACTGCAAGCACACGAGTCGGTGGCCGCGTGGCGGCTGCGGCCTTATCACGCACCGGTGGAGTTTATCGACACGGCCGGCATCGGCTATGCCGAAAAACAAGACCCCGAAACGCTGAGCCGCTACAACGAAGAAGAAGCGCAGGCACTGATACGTTATGTGGAAGCGCTGGTGGAAGAACTCTCAGTCGAATCATGGTTGGAAGAAAAAATCACGATGGGCATCATAACGCCTTACCGCGCGCAGGTCGACAGGCTGGTGGCGTTGGCGGAAGCCTCGCCCCTGCTCGAACCCCTGCATAAACTCATCACGATCAACACCGTGGATGCCTTTCAAGGACAAGAGCGCGATGTGGTTGCCATCAGCTTTGTGCGCAGCAATGATAAAAGCGAAGTAGGCTTTTTGGGCGACATCCGCAGAACCAATGTGGCTATGACGCGTGCGCGCAAAAAGCTGATCATGATGGGCGACAGCGCCACGCTGGCTGCCCACCCGTTTTATGCGGCTCTGATGGACTTTGTGCAACAGGAAGGTTTCTACCGCAGCGCCTTTGAGCTACCGCAATGACCGTGGCCGATCACATCTTGTCGTTTTTGTTTGGTTTGCGGTGGACACACCCGCTGCCGCGCGGTTTTGAGGTAATGAACCCGTATGGGGATGAGACCACGCGACAACTCTGCAAGGCGTTCTATCAAAAATATTATGGCGATCAGGAGGAACGCATCCTGATGCTCGGCATCAACCCGGGGCGGTTTGGATCGGGCATTACGGGTATTTCGTTTACCGACCCGGTGAAGTTGCAGACGGTGTGCGGCATTGCCAACGACCTTCCGAAAAAAGCAGAACTTTCGGCCGACTTTATCTACCGGATGATCGAAGGCTATGGCGGGGCCGCTGCGTTTTACCAACGTTACTTCATTTCGGCTTTATCCCCATTGGGTTTTTTGAAGGATGGCAAGAACGTCAATTACTATGACGACCCACGGCTGCAGAAAGCGGCTACTCCATTTATCATCCAATCCATTGCGAAAATGCTGACGCTGCCCATTAGCCCCCAAAAAGTGTTTTGCATTGGCGAAGGCAAGAATGTGGATTTTCTAAGGAAGCTCAACTCAGAGCACCGCTGGTTTGCGGAGGTGACGGCCCTGCCCCACCCCCGCTTTATCATGCAGTACAAGCGCAAGCAGGTGGATGAATATTTGAAGCGGTATCTAAGGGTATTACGTTAAGGCTATCCAGAGTACCCGGGACAACTCAACTAGCCTAGCAGGAAGCTCAAAAAATATTCACTTTTTACAAAATAGGAGATAACTTCGAGCCTACTACTGAAACAGCAGCAATCGTTTAGCATGAAACGGTTTACGTATATTTTCATTCTAGGACTGGTGAGTTGTGGACAATTGACCCCGGAAACCATAGAAAATAAGCAAGGCGGCTATCAAGTGACCGTTTTACCGGGGTGGCGACAGGAATTGGACGGAGAGAGCCTTTTGTTGTCACGTGTTGTTAACCAACAAAAGGCAATCATTAGCGTTCATTTACATGATCCTGAATTTCCGACACTACAAGAGTCAGTTTCTCACTACACCGATAGGCTGATATGGGATTTTACGGACGCCCGAAAAATCGGTGATGGCGAAAGCGTTATAAACGACATGCAGACATTTTGGTATCGAATGACGGCCGATCAAGGCACCATGAGACAAGAAATATTAATCTACATGCTCCAATTTGACACGGGCAAATTTGTTCAAATTGTCTGCATTGCCAAAGAGAATAGCTTCATAAACTTCGAAGAGGAAATGACAAAAACAGTCTTCTCATTTAAAAGAATAAGATGACCGTTACCCGTACGATACTGAGCCCCGGTCGCTTGTGGGTAAGTAACACCAATGAGGGCCACGGAAACACAAAGAGACTCAGTTAACACTCTCAGAATCGCCAACCGCAACTAACACCAGCCCACGGTTCGAGCCGAAGATTAGGAGCGTCAGATGTATTATCATAGAAAGAAAGCAACGGGGTCAAGCCCGCTCGGAAAAGAATTCGTCTATTCATTGGCTGATACCGATAACCCACGAATCCTGTTAAAAGTAAATACACTCCGGTTACTTCCTCGTCATCCTTGTATTCGTTAGGGTTTCGTGCAAATGTGATGCCTCCGGCTAATTCAAACTTGTGCGAGCTGTGCCCATACAACTTACCCATCGTCAGGGGCACTATTACTACGTCCGATATAAAAAGAAAACCAATTCTAACATTCGCATCCTTTGTTATGGTTCGTTCATAGTTGATCGAGCCGAAATAACCACTACCTCCAACCTCTAAAAACACCGAATTTCTATAGTCATTCTGCGAAAATCCCGTACTGATAAGAAATAGCAAGAATATAGTGGAGGGTATAAATTTTCTAATCATCTGATCTTGCTTCTGTTATGACAAATATAGTATAACAAAAGTCCCGTTGTATTTCTTTCTTCCAAATCGCTGTAGCCAAGATAACCGTCTGCAGGCTCTCAATATCTGCCCGGTTCCTCAAGCCAACGAGGCCAATCCAAAAGCCGACCCCCAAAACCCTAAACATTTGTTATCGTCCGGCCGCTACGCATCAACCGACCTTTGGGCCATCACTAAAACAAATGGCCATGACAAAGGTAATTTTAACATCGCTGCTGCTGGTTTTCGGTTTCACAACAACCCTTTCGGCACAAGACAACACAACCAAATCCTTCAAAACCAAAAAGTACGACCCTGCCACCAATCTGGTGATGTGGCCTGAGGAGTTCAATCCCGAAAAGGCCAAGTGGTATGTCTACAACGAAATTGAGATAAACGCCCAACCCGAAGTGGTTTGGAGCATACTGATTGACGCGGAAAAATGGCATACTTTCTATAAGGGCGTTGAAAGCCCGGTAGAATACTTAGATACCACCGCGGCAACCCTAAAGAACGGGTTGGCTTTCAAGATGCACACCATGGGTTTACATCTGGTGCCCGTTATGAAAGAATTTGTGCCCAATGAGCGGATGGCGTGGGAAGTTCGAAGGGGAAATCTAACCGCTTATCACGCGTGGGTCATTGTACCCACGGCCACCGGCTGCAGGCTCATCACGCCAGAATCGCAGAATGGATTTTTGACTTTTCTGCAGAAAGTATTTCAGCCTAACAAACTACTGAACCTGCACGAACATTGGCTGGTAGTTTTAAAGGCCAGAGCGGAAGAAGCAACTCTTCAAACAACGGAATTGAAAGCGGGCAACGACTAACCGGCTGGGTGAAGTATCTTTTTTCGCAGCGACTCATTGAAAAATTTGAGAATAACATACATGACCCTGTGCGTTGCCAAAGCACTATCTTTACTGGGCGAAACATAGGGTAGGGAATATGAGCAATATCCGACTATTTGAATCCAAGAAGGTAAGAACCCACTGGGATGAAAATACCGAACAATGGTATTTTTCGATAATCGATGTAATTGAGATTCTAACAAATAGCAAGCTACCAAAACGTTATTGGAGTGATTTGAAAATCAAATTGATAGCCGAAGGAAGTGAAGTGTACGATAAAATCGTACGGTTGAAAATGCCGGCAGAAGACGGTAAAATGCGAGAAACTGATGTGGCCGACACAAAATCACTGCTCCGCATCATCCAATCCATCCCCTCGCCAAAAGCCGAGCCATTTAAGCAATGGCTGGCAAAGGTGGGCTATGAGCGCATGAGTGAAATAGCCAATCCCGAAGAAAGCCTGGAACGCGCCCGCGAGAACTGGCAAAAGCTGGGCCGGAGCGAAAAGTGGATACAACAGCGCATGACCGGCCAGGAAACCCGAAACAAACTCACCGACTACTGGAAGAAAAGTGGGGTAGCAAAAAGCGATGAATTTGCCCTGCTGACCAACATCATCCATCAAGAATGGTCGGGGCTAACGGTAAAACAGCACAAACAGAAAAAGAAATTGGCCAGCCAAAACCTGCGCGACCACATGAGCGAGGCCGAGTTAATTTTCACGGCCCTTGCAGAACTTTCCACACGCCAAATTGCAGAAACGGAACAAGCCAAAGGGCTGAATGAAAATGCAAAGGCTGGCAAAAAAGGAGGCAAAATTGCCAAAGATGCCCGCCTGGCATTGGAGCAGAAAACAGGCAAGAAGGTAGTGACAGGCGAAAACTTTTTGCCCCCTGCCACGTCCCAGAAAAAACTGACGCGACCAGCTCCCAAAAAGTAGTGGTTCGTCATGCCTTCCTCTTCACGCCCCTCACCGCCTCAGCCGTCCACGGGTCATCGGGCCAGGCGTGCCGTGGGTAGCGTCTGCGCAATTCGCTGCGCACTTCGTGGTAAGTGGTGTTCCAAAAACTGCGCAGGTCTTGCGTTACTTGCACAGGCTTGTAGCCGGGCGAAAGCAGGTGCAACATCACGGGCTTGCGGCCTTCGTTGATGGCGGGCGTATCGCGCAAGCCAAAAAGTTCTTGCAACCGCACCTCCAGCACGGGCGTTTGTCCCGTCTCAAAATACTGGAGTTTGATCCACGAGCCGCTCGGCACGGCAATCTTCTCTGGCGCAAAGGCCGCCAGTTTGGCTTGGAGATCGAACGGCAACAGCGTGGTGAGCACTGTGAGCCAACTGATTTTTTGCAGATCGCTACGCTTGGTGACGCCAATCAAAAACGGAGTCAACCATTCACGGGCCGAAGCCATCAAAGCCGTGTCTGTCACTTCGGGCCACGGCTCGTTCGGGCGCCATTGTTTCAGGCTCATCACCCGCGCCTGCCATTGCCGCTCGCCATCGTCCCAGCCGGCCCAACTCCAACCACGGGCAGTGATCTGCTCAAGCAGGATTTCGTTTTTGTCCGTTTCATCTATTGCAGCGGAAGGGCGGCTTTGCAGCACCACCGTGCCGATGCGTTTTTCCACCGCGGCCGTTACGGCTTCGCGCGCATCATCCCATCGCAGGGTATGCTTTTCTTCCGCCCGTTCGTCCAAGTCTTCGCGCGCCACGGCAGCGGCCAAAAAAATCTTGCCTTCGTTCGTGCCCGCATCCATCTGCGCGGCACACAGCCACTCGGCCACGGCCAGCGTATCTCCGGCCGGCAGCAGGGCTTGCCGCCCGTTGGCCAGCTTGTAGCGCTCGCTCATTTTTTTGGTCTGCTGCGCAATGCGCTCAGGGTAGGCTTGCATCAACAAGTTCCCTACCGCGCCAAAAGACGGCATCGTATTGTCTGCCTTCACTCCCAGCATCTTTCGCCACTGGCTGGATAGTCGTTCTACGCGCTCCAGCACTGACCGTTCAGCAGCCACACGCTGTTGGTCGCGCCATTGGCGGAGCACCTCCACACGCAATGCCAGGTCGGCACTGGAACCGCGCGGCAGCGGGTCGCGCTCTTCGAGCACAGCGGCCACATCGGCTGCCAGGGCTGCCAGTTTATTTTCGCGGGCCCACACCAGCATGTGCGACAGCCGTGAGTGCGTGGGCAACTGCAACATGGCACGCCCGCGCATGGTAATGCGGTTGCCTTCCAGCGCTTCCAGTTGTTGCAGCAGCTCGGTGGCCTGCTGCACCGCCCCTGCCGGGGGCGCGGTCATCCACGTCAGTTCAAGGATGTCGCGCACACCCCATTGTGCGAGTTCCAACACCAGCGAAGCCAGGTCGGCCTCGAGTATTTCAGGCTTGCGCTGCGGCACCAACGCCAAGTGTTGCGGCCACAGCCTGTAACACACACCCGGGGCCGTGCGGCCCGCACGGCCCGCTCGTTGATCGGCAGCGTCTTTTGTCACGCGCACCGTCTCCAATCGCGTGAGTCCGCTGCGCGGGTCAAAGCGCGGCACGCGACTAAAGCCCGTGTCGATGACTACACGGATGCCCTCGATGGTCAGCGAAGTTTCTGCCACAGCAGTAGCCAGCACCACTTTGCGCAGGCCGTCTGTGCGCGGCTTCAACACCTCTTGCTGGTCGGCCAGTGGCATATCGCCATAGAGTTTGCTCACCACGGCACCGGTGGATGGAAGCAACTCTTCGGTGCGATGAATTTCGCCCACGCCCGGAAGAAACACCAGCAGGTCGCCTGTCTGGTCGCGCAGGGCACAGCCCACCGCGCGGGCTGCTGTCTGCGGCAGTGGTTCGTTTGCTGGCGGAGGTTCATAGACAAAGTCCACCGGAAAAAATTTTCCCAGTGAAGTGATCACCGGTGCGTTGCCGAGCCGCGCAGCCAGTACTTCGGTATCCAGCGTGGCCGACATGATCAGGATTTTCAGGTCGGGGCGCAGCAGTTGTTGCAGTTGCAAACACAACGCCAACGAAAGATCGGCTTGCAGGCTGCGTTCATGAAATTCATCAAAGATCACCAGGCCCACGCCCTCCAACAAGTTGTCTTGCTGCAGTTGGCGCGTGAGTATCCCTTCGGTAACGACCTCCAACTGGGTGGCAGCCGAGACACTGGACTCGAAGCGCACGCGGTAGCCGATGGTTTGTCCGGTGGATTCATTTCGTTGGGCGGCTAGGCGCGCAGCAACTGAACGTGCGGCCAGCCTGCGGGGTTCCAGCAGAATGATTTTCTGATCGCCAAGCCAAGGAACATCCAACAAATGCAAGGGCAACACCGTAGACTTGCCCGCGCCCGGAGGTGCCTGAAGCACAACGACCGGATGATGGGCCAAGGCTTGCTGTAGCGCGGCCAGCACGTCAAGGACAGGATACATGCTCAGTCGGACAGTTTATCCATGAGCTTGGTGGCGCACGTTTGCAGATATGCTCCGTTGCCACGCCCATACCAGTTCATGAGTTGCGTTTCATACGCCTCATAGTCATACAGCTCATCGGGCGTGATATAGCCGATATAGCTGCCATTGAAGGATGTGATCATGACATATTGGTTGGCCCGTTGGCCGTGGGCGTAAAGCGCTGGTGTTAGCATCCCCGAAAAATCGCATGGCATGCCGAGCATAACCCAGTTTCCGACTTTCAGATACGAGATAAATGGTTGGCTTTCGCCCAGCAGCGGTTTTGACAGCCATGCGCTTACGCGCCAGCCGGGGGAAATTTTGATTTGCTGCGCACCCAACGTTACGTTCAGCCGACCGACTGCTACTGCGTCTCCTGTCACGGCCCGGACGGCCGGAGACGCAAGCACCGTATCCGCCAACCGGTTGCCCATGAAGGCCACGCGCTCCCATCCATCGGGCATGTAAACGGGCGTATGACTGCCCACGGCACCAGCCAAAAACTGGGCAAAGGCATATCCGTTGGCTTCCAACGCATCTACGAGCACGCCCGGGTAATCGCGCGAAAGCGCCAGCTCTTGGGCGGACAGACATGTGGCATGTGCCGTATAGCTGGTGATGATGGCTTTTTGATCATTCGCAAACACAAACTCTACCGCGTGGATCAACGAATCCACAGGGCCTTGGTCGATCAAGCGATTGGAAACACCGTCTTTGAAGGGGATGGCGCGATAGCTGACATGAGCGCTTGCCGGATGAGCCGCGGCACGCTCAACGGATTGCACGATCCGATCCACGACCCAATCAATAATCACCGGATTGAAATCACCTGAATAAATCTCACCCACCAAGTGATCATCCCACTGACCAAAACTATTGTGTGTGTGGGTAGCGCCTAAAAAGAGCTGCTCAATGGAAAATCCGATGGCGGGAAGCCGTTCGGTCAGTTGCTCGTAGACGGCAGGAGGCACCAGAAGCATGTCCAAACTGACGATGGCCGCGCGCGTGCGCCCCGCCTGAATGACCAACGTGCGCACAAAAAGGGAGTCGTGCACGGAAGTGCGCAGGGCGCCTTTGCGTTTTACATAGCCTGCGGTGGTGACGGGAAAAGGCGGTGTGATGTTTTGTTTGGCAAACCCCACACGCACGGAGTCGCCAAACGTATCGGTAAAGACGGCCAGCGTGTCAAGTGCCTGAAGCGTTTGGCAATAGGCGTCTGTGGCCTGAACAGGGGTCCGGTTCACCGGTGCTATGGCAAAGACCAAAAAAACCAGGAGACCCGTGAAAAGACCTGCGATGATTTTGACGGTCAGAATGAGGATGCGCTTCACGCGGGCAAGTTCGGGATTTTGTTTTACTCCGTGCCGATCGGCTCCACGCGCTCGATCGCTTGTTTAGGGATGGGCCCGTACAGATGCGGAAAGGATTCTCCACCGGTCGCCATTTCATATTTGAGATAGGGCAGGCGCATTTCATCGAGATGGAGCAAAAGCAGTGCGTTCTGACCCGCGAAATAGCGGCTTAGCACACCTTCCAGTTGCTCGTGGGTGCAGCAATGGACGAAGCCCTCGGTCTTCAAGCTTTCAGGTTCAAACAAATTTGAACCCGCTTGTTGCAGCCAAGCGGTTTGATGGGTAACGTGGTAGATCATGACCAAAACGTGGGCACCGGGTAGCGGGCAAACTCGCGGTCGCGCGTGATGATGGTCAAGCCTTCCGCCATGGCTTGCGAAATAATCATCCGGTCAAAGGGGTCGCGATGGAACAACGGTAGTTCTGTTACACGCGTCACGTGATTTCTATTGATTGGCAGCACCGCAAAGTCATACGCAGTAGCCGCATCAAACAACGCATCCAAGCTTCTCTCAATCTTCAACTTGCCGAGCTTTTGCTTGATACCAAGCTCCCAAAACGAAGCCATGCTGACAAAAATTTTCCGATCTGAACCCTCGATAATATCTTTCGCTGGCGGAGATAACTCGGGCGCATCGGCCGAGAACCATACGAACGTGTGCGTATCCAACAGATAGTCCATCACTGGTACTCGTTGAAATCCTCCAACGGCTCATCGAAATCAGGTGCCAATTGAACCTGTCCCTTTAGTAAGCCGGCTTTGCGCTTTTTGATTTTTCCAACCGTTGGACGGGTCGACATTTTCTTTACCAGCGCATCAATAAATTCCTCCGCCTGCTTTTTGAGGTCATCGGGCAGGGAGTTGTACTTCGTTAAAATAGTACTTGAATTCATGCCGCAATCTATGAAAAATCGCTGTCCGCGATGCCTACCGCCCGTTAGCTTAATCATGGCCTTTCGCGTATTTTTGAGCGCAAGACTTCGCACACATGAGTACCACCTCCACTAACGTAAAAGACAAAAAAACCTCTCTGGCTGGCCATGCGGCCCCTGAACCATACAAGCCCAAAAATAAAGTTCGCATCGTAACCGCAGCCAGCCTTTTCGATGGCCACGATGCGGCCATCAACATCATGCGCAGGATCATCCAGGCAACCGGTTGCGAAGTGATACACCTCGGGCACGACCGCAGTGTTGAAGAAGTGGTGAACACCGCCATTCAGGAAGATGCGCAGGCCATTGCCATGACCAGCTACCAGGGGGGGCATACAGAATACTTTAAATACATGTATGACCTGCTGCAAGAGAAAGGCGCAGGCCACATCAAAATCTTTGGGGGAGGCGGGGGTGTTATTTTGCCGGACGAGATTCGGGAACTGATGGACCATGGCATTACCCGCATCTATTCACCCGATGACGGGCGCGCCATGGGTCTTCAGGGAATGATCAACGACCTCGTGGAGCGGAGCGACTACGCCCTGGGCGAATCGCTGACCGATGAAATCGAAAAACTCGAAACAAAAAACCCGCTGGCGATCGCCCGCCTCATCACGGCAGCCGAAAACTACCGCGACAAGCACACCAAAATTTTTGATCACATCAAAACGCTGGCAGATAAATCAAAGGCCCCCGTGCTCGGCATTACCGGAACGGGAGGGGCGGGCAAGTCATCTATGGTGGATGAAATCGTACGCAGATTCCTGCTGGATTTTAAGGACAAGACGATCGGGTTGGTTTCCGTGGACCCGTCCAAGCGAAAAACGGGTGGCGCGTTGCTGGGCGACCGCATCCGTATGAATGCCATCAACCATCCGCGCGTGTTCATGCGCTCACTGGCCACTCGCCAAAGCAACCTGGCGCTATCCGCCTATGTAAAAGAGGCCATTCAGGTATTGAAAGCGGCCCAATACGATCTCATCATCCTCGAAACCTCCGGCATCGGGCAAAGCGATACAGAAATATTAGACCACAGCGATGTATCGCTCTACGTGATGACGCCTGAATACGGGGCAGCCACCCAATTGGAAAAAATCGACATGCTCGATTTTGCCGATGTGATTGCCCTCAACAAGTTTGACAAACGAGGTGCCTTAGATGCCCTGCGTGATGTAAAAAAACAATATCAGCGCAACCACCAGTTGTGGGACAAAAAACCGGACGACATGCCCGTGTTTGGCACCATCGCTTCGCAATTCAACGACCCCGGCACCAATCAACTCTACAAACACGTGATGGACAAGATCGTGGAGAAAACAGGGGCTCCGCTCGCCTCTACGTTTGCCATCACGCGCGAGATGTCGGAAAAGATTTTTGTCATCCCTCCGCACCGCACACGCTACCTGAGCGAAATTTCAGAGAACAACCGGAAGTATGATGACTGGGTAAACCGCCAGGTTGAGATTGCTGAAAATTTATACGCGCTCCATCGCGTCTCCACATTGATTTCATCGGGCCCCTCCTCTTCTTCTTTGGAGAAGGGATTGGGGGATGAGGTGACCCAACAAAAACTACAACTTGATCCGCGCAACTGGAAAATCATCGAAGAGTTTCAGCAAAAAGTGAAGCACTACCGCGAACCGGTATTCAAATTTAAGGTACGCGATAAGGAAATCGGCATTCAGACCCACACGGAGTCGCTCTCGCACCTCCAAATTCCGAAAGTAACGCTACCCAAATACAAAGGCTGGGGCGATATTCTGCGCTGGAGTTTACAAGAGAACGTTCCGGGCGAGTTTCCGTACACCGCGGGCATCTACCCCTTCAAACGCGAGGGCGAAGACCCTACGCGCATGTTTGCCGGAGAGGGCGGACCCGAGCGCACCAACAGACGCTTTCACTACGTGAGCCTGGCCATGCCCGCCAAGCGGTTGTCAACTGCCTTTGATTCCGTGACGCTCTACGGCCATGACCCCGACTACCGGCCCGACATCTACGGCAAGATCGGTAACTCCGGTGTCAGCATTTGCTGTCTGGACGATGCAAAGAAATTATACAGCGGCTTTAACCTGGCGGATCCGCGCACGTCTGTTTCCATGACCATCAACGGGCCAGCTCCGATGTTGCTCGGCTACTTTATGAATGCCGCCATTGATCAGCAATGCGAGTTGTACATCCGCCAGCATGGATTGGAAGAGGAAGTGAAGAAGAAGATTGCCGCGCTCCATGCAAAAAGCGATCAGCCGGCCTACCAGGGACCACTGCCCAAGGGTAACGATGGATTGGGCCTCTTGCTTTTGGGGGTAACGGGCGATCAAGTGCTGCCGCGCGAGGTCTACGAAAAAATCAAAGCGGATACGCTAAATCAGGTGCGCGGCACGGTGCAAGCCGACATCCTCAAAGAAGATCAGGCCCAGAATACGTGTATCTTCTCTACCGAATTTGCACTACGGCTGATGGGCGATGTGCAGCAATACTTCATCGACCATAACGTCCGTAATTTCTACTCAGTCTCCATCTCCGGCTATCACATAGCCGAAGCAGGCGCTAACCCGATCACACAACTGGCCTTTACGTTGGCCAACGGGTTTACGTACGTGGAGTATTACCTGAGCCGCGGTATGAATATAGACGACTTCGCCCCCAACCTGTCGTTTTTCTTCAGCAACGGTATTGACCCCGAGTATGCTGTCATCGGCCGCGTAGCCAGACGGATTTGGGCCAAGTCCATGAAAGAAAAATACGGGGCCAACGCGCGCAGCCAAATGTTGAAATACCACATTCAAACTTCGGGCCGCTCCCTGCATGCGCAGGAAATTGATTTTAACGACATCCGCACCACGCTGCAAGCACTGTACGCTATTTACGACAACTGCAATTCCCTGCATACCAACGCGTACGATGAGGCGATCACCACACCCACAGAAGAAAGTGTTCGCAGGGCCATGGCTATCCAGCTCATCATCAACAAAGAACTGGGCCTGGCAAAAAATGAAAACCCGTTGCAAGGTTCGTTCATCATCGAAGAACTAACCGACTTGGTTGAGGAAGCGGTGTTGGCAGAATTTGACCGCATCACCGAACGCGGGGGTGTGCTGGGCGCGATGGAAACCATGTACCAGCGCGGCAAGATTCAGGAAGAAAGCTTGTATTACGAGACATTGAAACATACGGGCGAGTATCCCATCATTGGCGTAAATACGTTTCTCAGCTCCAAAGGCTCGCCCACCCTGGTTCCGCAAGAGGTGATCCGGGCTACCACCGAAGAGAAAGAATATCAAATCAAAATGCTGCGCAGCCTGCACGCCCGGCAAGGTGAGCAAGCCGAGGTAGCTCTGGAGCGGGTACAGCAGGCCGCCATTCAAAACAAAAACATTTTTGCCGAATTGATGGAGGCCTGTAAAGTCTGCTCACTCGGACAAATCACCAAAGCACTCTTTGAAGTGGGCGGGCAATACAGACGGAATATGTGATAAAACTACATGAGCGCTACGGGTTAAAACCGCTAACACTCCCCGGTCTCTACATCGCAGGCATCCCCCTGTGCCATGGCGAGGGGCTTGTTGATCTCCGCGAAAATTTCCAGAAAAACTTCGGCCGGTTGCGCACCCGACACCCCATACTTGCCATTGATAATATAGAATGGAACACCGCTGATACCTCGCTGATGATTCGCCCGTTGCTCCTGCTCTACCTCTACGGAAAAAGCATCGGTGTGCAGGATTTCTTCCACAGCCTTTTGATCCAACCCTGCGGCAACCGCCACCTTCACCAGGTTTACGTGTTTTGACAAGTCGACACCCTCGGTAAAGTAGGCCTTCAGAAATGCCTCTTTTACTTCAGGCTGCCGGCCTACCGTTTTGGCATAGGTAATGATCCGGTGCGCATCGCGCGTGTTGGGGGCTACCCGCTGTCTTTCGAAATCAAAGGTCAGTCCTTCCTCCGCGGCCACTTGGGTCACATGCTGCGTGATCTGATCATACCGCTGGGCACTACCAAATTTCCGCGTCAGGTATTCTTTTTGGTCGGCCCCTTCACCGGGCATGTGCGGATTGAGTTCAAAAGGAGCATAGGCGATGTCAAAATCATAGGTCGGTGCGCTTTCGCGGATGGCTTTCTCCAACCTGCGCTTGCCGATGTAGCACCACGGGCACACCACATCGGACACAACGGTAATTTGAACGGTGGTTTTTTTCATTTTTTCAGACAAAAACATCAATCAAACACGTGAGGGCAGTACAAAGTTCGTGTTTAATGGGCAAACGTCCTGCACAGCACTGACCGTTAAGGTTTTATTGACGGTTTATTGTACTTTTGTGGCCAAAAATTGAAAAACCGTTCCACATGATTGCAGAAAAGACCAACTACAAAGTAAAAGACATGGCACTGGCCGCCTGGGGCCGCAAAGAAATAAAACTGGCCGAAGCCGAAATGCCGGGCTTGATGGCCCTGCGCGAAGAGTTTGGCAAGCAAAAGCCCCTGAAAGAGGCCCGTATTGCCGGCTGTCTTCACATGACTATCCAGACGGCCGTACTCATCGAAACGCTGGTGGAATTGGGAGCGGAAGTAACTTGGTCTTCCTGCAATATATTCTCTACACAAGACCATGCCGCGGCTGCCATCGCTGCGGCCGGCATTCCTGTGTTTGCCTGGAAAGGCATGAACGAACAAGAATTTGACTGGTGCATTGAACAAACGCTGTTTGCCTTCAAAGGAGGCAAGCCGTTGAATATGATTTTGGACGATGGCGGTGATCTGACCAACATGGTGCTGGACCGCTTCCCTGAATTGGTGCCCGGTATCCGTGGCATCTCCGAAGAAACAACCACAGGCGTGCACCGCCTGGTGGAACGGATGCACAACGGCAAGTTGCCGCTGCCCGCCATCAACATCAACGACTCCGTTACCAAGTCGAAGTTTGATAACAAGTATGGTTGTAAGGAATCGTGTGTGGACGCCATCCGCAGGGCTACCGATGTGATGATTGCCGGCAAGATTGCCGTGGTGGCAGGCTATGGCGATGTGGGCAAAGGCTCGGCCGCCTCGTTGCGCGGAGCGGGTGCCCGTGTGATCGTAACCGAGATTGATCCCATTTGTGCGTTGCAGGCCGCCATGGATGGCTATGCTGTGAAGAAGATGGACGATGCCGTGAAAGAAGCGGACATCGTGGTAACCGCCACGGGTAATTTTGGCATCATCAAAGACCGCCATTTCTTGCGCATGAAAGACAAAGCCATCGTGTGCAACATCGGCCACTTTGACAACGAAATTGATGTGGCCTGGCTAAAAGCCAACGCCCAGCGCGATGAGGTAAAACCGCAAGTGGATCTTTATACATTGGAAAATGGCCGTCAGGTGATTTTGCTGGCGGAAGGACGGTTGGTGAACCTGGGCTGCGCCACCGGCCACCCTTCGTTTGTGATGAGCAATTCGTTTACCAACCAAACATTGGCGCAAATGGAGCTTTGGAACAACCACGGCCAATACGAAAACAAAGTGTACATGCTGCCCAAGCATCTGGATGAAAAAGTGGCACGCCTGCATTTGAAAAAAATTGGCGTGGAACTGGAGGAGTTGAGTTCCGAGCAGGCCAAGTATATTGGCGTGGAGCCCAAAGGGCCTTTCAAGCCCGACTACTACCGGTATTAAGAAATACTCTCCGCTTGCACGTTTGGAGAGGCCCCGGGAAGTTCCCGGGGTTTTTTCGTTTTATGGAGCGAACCGACAACCCATCGACTTGAGCCGCGAATTCCCGCAATCTCCGCGCGCGCCACGGTCAATGCAACCCACAAAAACTCCCCAAATTCCCCCGTTTTCTGATATATTTACGCGGTTTTACCCGTGCCGGAATGAAATACAAACGCATCCTCCTCAAACTCAGCGGTGAAGCGCTGATGGGCTCCAAGAACAGCAATATCGACCCGGCTGTGCTGGAACAATATTCGGAGGAAATAAAGACGGTAAAAGAGGCAGGCGTGGAAATCGCCATCGTCATTGGTGGTGGCAATATCTTCAGGGGCGGCCAGGCCGAAGCCCTCGGCATTGACCGCGTGCAGGGCGACTACATGGGAATGCTCGCCACCGTAATCAATGCCATGGCCCTGCAAAGTGCCCTCGAACGCCACGGCATGTACACCCGCTTGATGGCCGGCATCAAAATGGAGCAGGTGTGCGAGCCCTTCATCCGCAGGCGTGCCATACGCCACCTTGAAAAAGGGCGCATCGTCATCTTCGGGGCGGGCATTGGCAACCCGTACTTTACCACCGACAGCACCGCCAGTTTGCGCGCCATCGAAATACAGGCAGGCGTGGTGCTCAAGGGAACGCGCGTGGACGGTGTGTACGACAAAGACCCGGAAAAATTCAAAGACGCAGTGCGCTACAGCCACTTGAGCTTTCAGGAGGCATACCAGAAAAAACTGAACATCATGGACATGACGGCTTTTACGCTGTGCCAGGAAAACAAGCTGCCCATCATCGTTTTTGACATGAATAAAAAAGGAAACTTATTGAAGATTGCAAAGGGCGAAGAGGCGGGAACGCTGATCAGCTAGGGATGTAATTCAAGATTCGAAGTTGAAGATTCAAAACTCAAAATTCGAAATTGAAGACTCACCCCCAACTTTGAACCTCGAACCATGAACATAAAAACAAATGGAAGAACTCGAGCTATACTTAGATGACGCCAAAGAGCAGATGAACAAAGCGTTGGCGCACGTGGGCAATGAGTTGGCCAAGATACGCGCGGGCAAGGCCAACCCCACCATGCTGGATGGCATCATGGTGCCGTACTACGGGGCCACAAGTCCGCTGAACCAGGTTTCATCCATCACTTCGCCCGATGCGCGCACGCTGTTTATCAAGCCGTGGGAAAAAGGACTCATTCAAGAAATTGAGCGGGCCATCATGGCGGCCAACTTGGGACTCACTCCGCAAAACGATGGCCAGCAGGTCATCATCAACATCCCCATGCTTACGGAGGAGCGCAGGCGCCAACTGGTAAAACAAGTAGGGCAAGAGTGTGAGCATGGCAAAGTAAGCGTGCGCAGCATCCGTAAAGAAACCAACGAAAGCCTTAAAAAAGTAAAGGGTGTGTCGGAAGACGATGTAAAGAATGCAGAGGAAACCGTGCAAAAACTGACCGATGATTTTATCGCCCGAATTGACGCGCTCATGAAAAAGAAAGAGGCCGAGATTATGACGGTATAAGTTAGGGGTTAGGTACTAGAGATTAGGGATTAGGGATTAGGGATTAGGGGTTGGGGATTAGGTACCTTGAACTAGAAACCAGAGAACAGAAACCAGACACGAGCGACCAGAAACCAGCAACCAAACACCAAGAACCAGAAATCAACAGGCATGGGCATCTATCTCGATAACGCGGCCACCACCCCACTCGACCCCGAGGTTTTCGAGGCGATGAAGCCGTTCATGCTGACCGATTTTGGAAACCCTTCTTCTACCCACAGCCATGGCCGCAAAGTGCGCGCAGCCATTGAATCGGCCCGGAAAAAAGTTGCCGAGCTACTGAATTGTACTCCGGGCGAAATCATTTTCACTTCGGGCGGCACCGAGGCCGACAATGCGATTATCCATTGTGCCATCCAAACGTATGGACTGAAGCATGCCATCTCCTCGCCCATCGAACACCATGCCGTTACCCATACGCTTGAAGTACTGGCTAAAAAAGGGGTTGTTGAGCTGCACCAGGTAGCACTAACATCCAACGGGCACGTAGACATGGCTGATCTGGAACGCCTTCTCCAAAATCACCCGACTGCACTCGTGTCGCTCATGCATGCCAATAATGAAATTGGCAATCTGCTCCCTATCGAAGAAGTGGGTGAGTTGGCCAAGAAATATCAGGCTTACTTTCACTCCGATACCGTGCAGACCATGGGGCACTACCGCCACGACTTGAAGAAACTAACTGTACACGGCATGGCCGCAGCCGCCCATAAATTTCACGGACCCAAAGGCGTGGGCTTCATGTACCTGAACAAGGAGAAAAAAATACAGCCCTTTGTCCATGGCGGAGCTCAGGAACGAAACATGCGGGGCGGTACCGAAAATGTGTATGGCATTATTGGGTTGGCCAAGGCGTTAGAAATTTGCTATCGCGACATGCGGCAGCACGAAGAACACATCCGAGGCTTGAAAAAACGGATGATGGACAAGCTGCTGGCATCCGTGCCCAGCGCGTCATTCCATGGCGACTCGGCCAATCTGGACAAAAGCCTGTACACCGTCTTGAATGTCAGTTTCCCCGAGTCGGAAGAGAACGAGATGCTCTTGTTCAACCTCGACTTACAGGGCATATCTGCCTCGGGTGGCAGTGCCTGCTCCAGCGGTGCCACCACGGGCTCGCACGTGCTGGGCGCTTTATACCCCGGCTCGAAACGCGGGGCCGTGCGTTTTTCGTTCAGCAAATACAACACCCCCGAAGAAATAGATACCACGGTCGACAAGCTGGTGGAAATACTGAAAGTACCCGTCTCTTCACAGGCATAACGCTTACTACCCTTGGCCGGCCACCAAGCGCGCTCCGAAGCGCTGGCGTATTTCTCTTTCCAGGCTTTCGCGATGTTCAGGATGGGCAATGTTCATCAACGCCAACGCGCGCTGATGTAAATTTTTTCCATACAAATACGCCACCCCGTACTCGGTTACTACATAATGTACGTGCGCCCGCGTGGACACCACTCCGGCACCGGCCTTTAGCTGCGGCACAATTTTAGAGCCTCCTTTTTTGGTGGCCGAGCAAAGCGCAATGATGGGTTTGCCGCCTTCGGAAAGCGAGGCGCCCCGAATGAAATCCATCTGGCCGCCCACACCGGAATACTGATACGTGCCAATGGAATCGGCACAAACTTGCCCCGTCAAGTCAATCTCAATGGCGCTGTTGATCGCGACCACGTTCGGGTTGGCCCGGATGACGCGGGTATCGTTTACGTAGTCGGCCTCCAAAAAAGCAAACGCGGGATTGTCGTCAATAAATTCATACAGGCGTTGGGTGCCGATGGCAAACGCGGACACCACCTTGCCGGGATGCTTTTTCTTGCGGGCGTTGGTGATGACCCCCTTCTCGAGCAATGGCAACACGCCATCGGAAAACATTTCGGTGTGGATGCCCAAGTCCTTGCAATGCCCCAACGACTGAAGAACGGCATCGGGTATGGCCCCGATCCCCATCTGTAACGTGCTGCCGTCCTCCACCAACTCGGCAATCAATTTTCCGATTTTCACCTCACTTTCGGCCAGCTTATCGCCATAGCGCACCTCGGGCAACGCGTCATGGGCCTGCACCATCGCATGAAACTGACTGACATGCATAAACCCATCCCCATGGGTGCGCGGCATGGCGGTGTTTACTTGCGCGATGACCGTGCGCGCATGACGTGCAGCCGATTTGGCCACATCCACGGAAGTGCCCAACGAACAATACCCGTGCTTGTCGGGCATGGACACGTGCAACAACGCCACATTCACCGGAAGGATTTTCTTTTCGAACAACTTGGGTATCTCGCTCAGAAAGATGGGGATGTATTCGCCCTGATCGCTGTTGACCACCGCGCGAATGTTCTCCGACACAAACAACGAATTGAAATAAAAGCTCTCGCGGTATTCGGGTTTGGCAATGGCCAACGGCCCCAGCGTGCTCACGGCCATGATCTCCACATTCCGAAGACGCGCAGCCTGGTCCGCCAGCGCGTTGATCAGCGTAAGCGGTGTGGCCGCACTGCCATGAACAAAAACGCGGTCGCCTGATTGGATAATCCCGACTGCCTCTGATGCAGAAATGTACTTCATGAACTCTGGATTTGATTGCGCGTGCAAAGTACACGGTTCGCCCGCATTTCCGACATGACTTTTATCAGCCGCCTCATGTAATTTTCGGGTTTGTTCACACCCTTCAGTTGTCAGGTGAAATATACCCGCCTGCGCTTTCCAAAATACGCCATACCCCGTAACTTACCCCCATGACAAAGTTGTCCTCGGTTTCGTTTATTGGCGCGGGCCAAGTGGCGTGGCACCTGGCACCTGCGCTGGACAACGCGGGGTGGGCTGTAAAAGAAGTGTACAGCCGTAATCCACGGCATGCCGAAGCGCTCACAGAACGGCTATACCAAGGCGAAGTAAAAGCCTCGCTTGACTTTTCAACGAGCGAGTCGCGGCTTTTTGTGATGGCGGTGGCCGATGATGCGATGGAGGCCATCGCCCAAGAGATCATCCTGCCCGAAGAAGCCACACTCGTGCATACTTCGGGCAGTGTGCCGCTGGAAGTACTGGCCTTTGCCGCACCCGCGAGAAGTGCTGTCTTTTACCCGCTGCAAACATTTACGCGTGCCAAGCGTGTAGACTTCAAACAGGTACCGATACTCATTGAAACCGCGGACGAACAAACGTGGAATGAACTCTACGTCATGGCCAAAGCCATCAGTACGCGCGTGCATCGCATTGATGCGAAAAAACGACTGGCCCTGCATGTGGCGGCCGTATTTGCGTCCAATTTCACCAATCATCTGCTGTACGCAAGCCAACGCATTTTGGAGGCACACGATCTTCCCTACGATTTGATCAAACCGTTGATTGCTGAGACCATTCAAAAAAGTCTGGACTTTGGGCCGGAGGCCGCACAAACCGGTCCGGCCCGAAGGGGCGACTTAAAAACACTGGACCGCCACCTCGCATTTCTTCACGAACATCCCACCCAGGCGGAACTCTACCGAATGCTGTCGCAAGACATACTGGACCAATACCGTGACGAATAGTTTAGTACTTTTGACTATCCCTACGCTATGAAACGAACACACGCAACCCTTCACGCATCCATCCTACTGATAGCCGGCTTACTGGCTTTCCCGGCCTCGGCCCAACAACTACCGCGCGACAGCATGGATCCCAAAGTAACGGAGCTATGGGAACCCAAACCCAAAAAGATAACGAGTGCCGCAGTGGCACAGCCTGCACCGTCCGATGCCGTAATTTTGTTTGACGGCAAGAACCTAAACGAATGGACCCATCTGAAGGGTGAGCCCGCGCGGTGGGAGGTAAAAGACGGTGCGATGACGGTGGTAAAGGGAACGGGTGATATCAAAACGAAACGTGCATTTGCCGATGTTCAGCTGCACATCGAATGGCGCGCCCCCGGGGTGATTGAAAGCGAGGGCCAAGGCCGCGGCAACAGCGGGGTGTTTTTACAGGAGCGATACGAACTGCAGGTGTTGGACAGCCACGAAAGTGTGACGTACGCCAATGGGCAAGCAGGAGCGATCTACAAGCAGCATATGCCGCTCGTGAACGCCACCAGCAAGCCGGGCGAGTGGAACTCGTATGACATCGTATTCACCGCACCGCGTTTCAACGAACAAGGCCGCTTGATAGCACCTGCCTACCTGACCGTGTTTCACAATGGCGTAGTCATACATAACCACACGCAACTATGGGGCCCCACCGAATACAAAGGATTACCCGTTTATGTGGAGCACGGCAAGGCGGGCATTCAATTGCAAGACCACGGTAACCCCGTCAGCTACCGGAATATCTGGATACGGGAACTGTGAAGCATGCCACCGGGTATCCAGCCCTACACTAAACCAAAACAACCATGGAACTCATAACAACCGGCCTCAGTATTGGGTTCGTTCTCTTCATTATCCTGTCACTTGGCTTACTCTTACCGGTGATTGCGCTGATCATGGCCCTGACATCTGATTTTCGGGGATCTAACGACAAGCTCATCTGGGTCATCGTGATCTTGCTATTGCCTCTTCTTGGCTCGATTTTGTTTTTTGTCATTGGGCGTGGGCAGCGGATGGTCTCGGCTGGAAAGCCGCGCTGACTCACAGGCCAAGCTTCGCACGTTCGGTCCATTGCTCATCAATCGGTTCGCCCTTGCTGCTTTTGCCTGTGTGCCGCCAATTTCCTTCAGGCAAGGAAAACTGAAAATCCAATTTTGCGCCCACACGGGTGCTGTCGCGTGAAAAAAATTCGATGGTTTCGGTGTACACGCCTTTCTGCGATGTATATGTCCCTCCGCCTGTTCCAAAGAACTCTTTTGTCTCGCTGTTGTAGGCAATCCATTGAAAGCGCGTGCCCGAAAGGATTTTCATGGTCTTGCGTACCCCCGGGGTGATGGGATGCATTACTCCCTCCACCATGCGGCCTGTAATGAGCCACGCCCCTGCTAAAACGCCAGGTGTGCCGTCATCGATACGTGCGTACACAGTTTCTCCAAGCGTCAGTTTTTCACCTTTCAGCAAATACGCAAGTCTTTGGGTACTGCCAATCTGTTTTGTGTCTAACGTGTTAAACTCTTCGGTAACTACCCATTGGTTGTTTACCGTTTCCCATTTTCCCCCGCGAGTAGCCACAAATTTTTTGTCGGCATAGATGGCCTCTGAAAAATGACCGATGGCAACGATGAGCACGTGCGTATTCCCCTCCCTTTCCGCTCGCCAAGCACCCTGTTGTGCGTGACCTGAGTGTGAGGTCATACTCCACGCGCAAACCCACAGCAAAAGGTGTGTTATTCTCATTTGGTCAGGGTGTGTTAACTTCGTTAAAACCGTCCTCATGTTTGTCCGTCCAACTCATCGGATAATTTTTATCCAAAAAAGGCAGCGCATCGGTTGTTAAGTGCAGGGGATGAAACGTATCAATCATCACGGCCAGTTCATGGGTTTCTTTTGCGCCTATGCTTTTTTCAACCGTACCGGGATGCGGCCCATGCGGCAGACCGCCCGGATGCAGCGTAAACGATCCGCGTTCAATGCCTCTCCGGCTCATGAAATTGCCTTCGGCATAGTAGAGCACCTCATCGCTGTCGATGTTGCTGTGATTGTATGGGGCCGGGATAGCCAGCGGGTGATAGTCAAACAGCCGCGGCACAAACGAGCAAATCACAAAGTTGCGTGCCTGAAAGGTTTGGTGCACAGGCGGGGGTTGATGGACACGGCCCGTAATGGGCTCAAAGTCGTGGATCGAAAATGCGTAGGGCCACAAAAAGCCGTCCCATCCTACCAAATCCAGCGGGCTGTGTTCATACACGTACTCATGCAAGTAGCCCTGCTTTTTTATTTTTATAACAAACTCGCCTTTGCTCGCGTCCGTGATCAACTCGTGAGGCGGGCGGATGTCCCGTTCACAGTATGGTGAGTGCTCGAGCAGTTGGCCCAACTGGTTTCGGTAGCGTTTCACCGTCTCCACAGGTGAAGCAGACTCGACAATCAACAGGCGCAACGGGCCCGCTTCAAACTCCAGCCTGTAAATAACCGTCCGCGGGATGACCACATAGTCACCCTGGCGTATCTCAAGCTTTCCATAAGGTGAAATCAAAACGCCTCTGCCATCGTGCACAAACAATACTTCATCGCCCTCTGCATTTTTGTAAAAATAGTCCATGCTGCGCTGCGTGGGCGAGCAGATGGAAATGGAGCAATCGTGGTTGGTGAGCAACACCTTTCGCGCGGACAGAAAGTCGGTGCCCGTGCTGCCCACCTTCGAAGTGTTCAAATGGGTTTGCCTCAACGCGTAGTCGTCTATCCGTTTGGGACTATAACGCACGGGTTCTTTCACGGCCTTGATGCGCGTGGGTGGGTAGATATGGTACAGCGTGGAGTAGATCCCCGAAAACCCCTCCGAGCTGACGAGCTCCTCTTTGTAAAGCGAGCCATCGGGCTGGCGGAACTGAGTATGGCGCTTGGGGGGAATTTTTCCGAGGCGGTGGTAGTACATGGCTAAATCTTTGGGGAAATTTAGCAAAAATCAGGGCTACTGCGCAGGGCGCGAACGCAGCAGGCCCACCGTCATCAACACCGAAGTGACCAGCACCACTACCAGCAGTACGTTCTTGTCCAGCAGACTGATGCGCTCGCGATCCGGAATGCTCAAAAACAGTAAGATACTGATCAATCCGCGTGGCGATAGCAACAGTTCCGTCAGCGAGGCCTGGGGAATCGCCAGGCGCTGATAGACGAACCGTACGCCATAAATCGCCATGACGATGACTCCGCTGATCAGCAAGACCTGAGAGTCAAATACTCCCCGCAGGTCAATACTCATGCCAAAGAGCAAAAAGAAAAAGGTGCGCACTAAAAAGGCGGACTCGCCCGATAGCAAGTGCATTTGTTCCAGATCAGCCTTGAAGTTGGGGTATACAAATTGGCGATGGAACCAACGGACAGGAATGACCATGACATTGTTGAGCAACAGACCAAACGCCAGAATGATCACCAAAGACGAAAGATGGTAGTGCTTGCCGGAGGCGTAGGCCAATACCAACACTGAGATGATCAGAAAAAACTTCAGGTGATGAGTGATGCTCTTCATCAGATAGAGGAGCAAAAGGCAAAACACGAAAGAGATCACCACAATGGCCAGCGTTTCAAAGGTAAGTTTCCCAAATGCCCACCAGCCGTAGGTTTGATTACCGATCGCAAAATTGAACAACACGATGCCAAAAATGTCCGAAAACGAAGACTCATACACAACAAACTCCTTGCGTGCCACGGGAAGCACGCTGGCCGAGGGGATGGCAATGGCAGAACTGATAATGCCAAACGGCACTGCGTTGATAAAACACAGCCGCAGGGGTGCATCCGACAATCCATAGATCGCAGCCGTTACCACTGCGGTTGTCAGCAGAAGGATTGACAACGCGGCCCAAAGCGTCTGGCGTATTACCGTCTTTTTCTCCCGGTCGAGTTTCAACTCCAACGCACCCTCCAATACAATAAGGATCAACCCCAAGGTACCCAGTAAAGGCAAAATGGAATCTAAAAAACGCAACGGTAACCCAAAGTACCCTGCTGCGTAGCGCAAGCCCATACCGGACGCCAGCAACAACAGGACGGACGGAATTTTTGTTTTCCGGGCAAGAACATCGAACGTATAGGAAAAGATAACAAGAACGCTCAGAACGAGCAGCGGCAATTCCACTTTCATGCGCAACAAAGATAGGCGCGCAGTTTTGCGGTCGGCATGATAGCCTCTACTCTAATCCCGTTCTAACGGTTAGTGTATTTCCAGCCGGAACCCCACCCCGTGGTAATTCACGATTTGAATAGCAGTGTCTTCTTTCAGGTACTTTCGCAGCTTGGAGATAAACACATCCATGCTCCGGCCCATAAAGTAATCATCATCGCCCCACACTTTTTTCAGAATCTCCTCGCGTTTCACTACCCGGTGTTGGTTATCGCAAAGCATGCGCAATACTTCAGCTTCTTTTTGCGTCAGTGATTTGCTACCCTGGGGGTGGCGCAGCGTAAACGTGGAGCAATCAAAAACATAAGCCCCCAACGGAAAGAAGGTATCCGTTGCCGAAGGGGTCACTCCCGACCTGCGCAAAAAAACCTCGATGCGCAGATAAAGCTCTTCCATGCTAAACGGTTTTATCAGATAGTCGTCTCCCCCGGCTGTAAAACCGTTCACTTTGTCCTCCAACATCGACTTGGCCGTGATAAACAATATCGGTACCCGCTCGTTGGTTTGCCGGATTTCCTGCGCCAAGGTAAAGCCATCTTTTTTGGGCAGCATGACATCGAGCAGGCAAAGATCAAATGCCTCTCCGGTAAACGCGTTGGCACCCTCTTCTCCGTTCGCGCACAGCGTAACGTCATAGCCTTGGTGCACCAGATTGTCTTTCAATACAAACCCGAGGTTGGGGTCATCCTCAATGAGTAGTATACGCGCCTTCATATTTTTGCGTAGGGGCAATACAGGGGTATACGGTTTTTTGTTCAATTGGATGTCCGCCCACGTGCTCATGTTCGTTGTTTTTCAGCCAAGGGCAAAATCACTTGAAAGACCGTTCCCTTGCCCACCTCGCTCTGCACGGTTACCTTCCCTTTGTGGGCCTCCACCATCAGCCGCACGTAATTCAAGCCGAGCCCAAAGCCTTTTACGTTGTGGATGTTACCGGTAGGCACGCGGTAAAACTGGTCAAAAATCTTTTTTTGGTGCGCAGGGGCAATGCCGATTCCGTTGTCCGCCAGGGTTATGATGAGTTGCTCGCCCGCACGCTGGGTGTCAATCGAAATGAGCGGTTTCTGCTCGCAGTACTTAATGGCATTGTCAAGCAGGTTGGTAAACACATTGGTCAGGTGGAGCCTGTCTACCCGAACGATACTGGCCGATGCATTCATCGCCAGGGATATGCTTCCGTTTTTTTGTTGCAGGGCCGGCTGGATGTTGGAGAGCGCCTCGCGCAGCAAGTCGTGAATGTCTACGTCTTCTTTTTTCAAGCCCAGCTCCTTTTTCTCCAACCGCGCCATGTGCAGCACCCGCTCCACCTGTTGCTTCAGGCGCTGGGTTTCATCTTGAATGATGGTGGCGTAGCTCAACAACCGATCGGGCTGCGTTACGATGCCCTTGTCTTGAAGCACGCCAGCCGAAAGGGCAATAGTGGAGATGGGCGTCTTGAACTCGTGGGTCATGTTGTTGATGAAGTCTTTCTGCACCTCGGAAAGCCTCCGTTGCCGCAAGATGACCATGAGTGTGTACACGAAAAAGATAATCACGATCAGCAACACCACCGATGAAAAAACCCAGATGCCCATTTGGCTGACCAGGTTGGCTTCGCGGTGTGGAAACTGAATGGCAAAATAATACCCTTCCTTGGGCGCGGGCATCCACTGTGTGAGCGGGCCTTGGCTACTTACGGGTATGCGCGTCATCGGGGTGGTCTCCACGGCACCCACCATGCATTGATCGCGGCAGTCATACACCCCATACTCAAAATCGGAGATATTGCGCTTGGAGAACTCGGCAGTCAGCAGCAATTCCAACAAAGGCACGTTGATGGGGCAATTGATGTCCACCACATAATAGTTGGTCGATACTTGTTGAACCGGGTTGATGCTGGTGGCGGGCAACCGGTTGGCCTCCCATAACCGCACCGCCACGTTTTGAAGGGCGGTGTTCACATCGCGCTGAAATTGATTTTCTTTGAGATCGAACGCTTTGCGTACCCAATATGCTTGCGTGGTTACAATGCCAATAATGCTGACCGCTGCCAGCACGATGATGATGCGAAGGGTTACGCGGCTCACCTGGCAAAGGTAAACGGTATTCACTGGCGCAGTTTTTGATTAACAAACCGTTAACATTTTTTGGCAAAGCGTTAACGCAGGCAGGGCGGGCCATCGGCCATCTTTGCACGGTTGACCAGAACACCGTAAGTTTAACCCTAAATTGAGAAAACCATGAAGAATCTGTTGTTTTTGGCGTTTTTGTTGGTCGGCTCAGCCGGCTGGGCACAGCAAGCCGATTTTGCCGTGGCCGAATTTGAGTCGCAAACCCACGATTTTGGAAAGATAAAGCAAGGGGTGCCCGTCACCCATGAGTTTACGTTTGTAAACCGCGGCAAGGTGCCCATGATCATCACCAACGTGCAAGCCTCGTGCGGATGCACCACCCCCGATTGGAGCCGGCAACCCATTGAACCCGGAGGCCAGGGATTTGTAAAAGCCACCTATAACGCAGGCTCGGCCGGGGCGTTCAACAAGAGTGTCACCATCACCACCAATACCGAAACGGGCTTTGTGCAGTTGATGATCAAAGGCGAAGTACTGTCAGAACCGCAGCGGTAGGCTTGATCGGAAAATTTCCGGCTGATAACAACCCCGTTACCTGGCGGGGTTTTCTTTTGCCACGGTTGTCAGCGCATAAACTCCGGAAACACCTCGTTTCCAAAAAAGTAGATGATGCCCGTGAACACAAATGACCAGAACGTGGCGCTGATAAACATGTAGAGCCAGAGCGTGGCACGGTTTCCACCCAGGCTTACGGCCAGCAGCGTGCCGCCAATGGGCGTTAGCAACAACGGTGTAAGTGCGGCCACGCCTGCCAATCCATATTTTTTCCAGATGGCCGCAAACCGTTCGTTGCGTTGCGAAAAACGTTTGCGGTTAGGGAAAAAACGGTCCATCAGTTTTTGAAATCCGCTGCGGAAAAAGGTGAGCAGCACCACCACAGTCATCATGCCGGCCGTGGTGGCAATCACGGTCACAAAAAAATTCAACCGCGCCAACGCCCCTCCTACCGGCCCCAAAATAAACTTTAGCATGCTCGGCAGGTACACCGAGTAAAATGCCTCAAAAATTTCTTCCCACATGCGCTATAGCTTTTCCCCAAAACTCAAATCACCCGCATCTCCCAGCCCGGGCACAATGTACGACCGCTCGTCCAATTTTTCGTCCATGGCAAACGCCCACACCGTGGCGTGTTGCGCGTGTTGTGCAAGATAATTGACGCCCTCGGGCGCGGCAATCAGGGCGGCTATGTGCACGTGTGCCGGTTGCCCATGCCGAAGACCCAACTCGTGCAAGGCCCGCACCAACGACCGCCCAGTGGCCAGCATGGGGTCAATCAAAATAAGCGTGCGTTGGTGCAGCGATGGCGCGACCAGGTAGTCGAGTTGTATGTCTATGTTTCCCCCCTCTTTGCGGTATGCTCCGATAAATCCGCTGTCGGCCTCGTCAAAAAAGTCCTGTATGCCCTGAAAGTACGGCAGCCCCGCCCGCAAAATCCCGATGAGCACGGGGGGCTGCGTTAGCGCGTGGGCCGTCATGTTGGCCATGGGTGTTTGAATGTTGCGGGTTTCAAACGACAGGCGCTTCGACAGCTCATAGGCCATCACCTGCCCCAACCGGAACAAGTTTCTGCGAAAGCGGGCACGGTCGCCCTGCACGGCCACGTTGCGCAAATCGGCCAAAAACACCGAAGCAAGAGACGGGCTGGATAGAATGTTTACCTCCATGGTCTTTTCTCTGACGAAAATTTAGGATAAAGTTGCATAACCGTCTACGCTGCATGAAGAAAAAGAAATCGAGCGACTATGAGTTGCTTCGCCAGTTGTGTGCCGTCCACGCCCCATCGGGGGAAGAAGCACCGCTGCGCGACTTTTTGATCGACTACATCCTCCGCCAAAAAAAACACTGGAAACACAAACCCACCCTCTATTATGGCGAAGGATTTCAGGATTGCCTGATCGTGGCATTTGGCAAACCCCGCACAGCCCTGTTTGCGCACATGGACACCGTTGGCTTTACCGTACGCTACCAAAACCAGCTTCTGCCCATCGGCAGCCCGCAGGCTGACCCGGGCACGGTGCTGACCGGCCGCGACTCACAAGGCGAGATACGCTGTACGTTGGCCTATGATGCCGAGGACCACGCATTGTACCAATTTGGTCGCACCATCGATCGTGGCACTTCGCTTACGTATGAACCCCACTTTCGCGAAACGACCGATTATATTCAATCGCCTTACTTAGACAATCGATTGGGCGTGTACAACGCGTTGCGGGTAGCCGAAACACTGAAAGATGGCGTGCTGGTTTTTAGTTGCTGGGAAGAGCACGGGGGCGGCTCAGCCGGATTTCTGATCGACTTTGTCTTCCAAAAATGGCAGGTGACCCAAGCATTGATTTCCGATATAACCTGGACCACCGATGGTGTGCACCACGGGCACGGGGTGGCGGTTTCGCTGCGCGACCGCAGCATACCGCGAAAGAGTTTCTTAAAGCGGGTCACGACCGAACTCGACAAGGCAAAAATCAACTACCAACTGGAAGTGGAAGGCATGGGCAGCAGTGACGGTGGCGAACTGCAACGCACGCCTTTGCCAATTGATTGGTGCTTTATCGGAGCCCCCGAGCAAGACCCTCATACCCCACATGAAAAAGTGCACAAGGCTGACATTGAAACCATGATTGAGGCATACCGTTGCCTGATGGCCAAGCTGAAATAAACATGAGCCTTCCTCCTTTGGAGTGGTTTGCGACTTGCAGGGCGAGTTGCTACTTTGTTCGTCAAAATTGTCATCCATGTCCACCCGAAGAGATTTCCTGAAAACGACCGCAACCGCGGGCGTTGGTTTATCCATCCTTCCTGCTGCATCCGTCTTCGGGAAAGACAAAGAGCCGCGCGTGCGTCTGGGCTTCATCGGGGTGGGCCTGCGCGGGCAAAATCACCTGGAACTCGCCTTGAAACGAAGCGATGTAGATGTGGTGGCCCTATGCGATGTGGAGCCGCGCATGATGGACATGAGCCTCAAACTCGTCAGCGAAGCAGGCAAGCCCAAGCCAGCCGTTATTCTGAGCGGTCCCTATGGCTACCAAAAGCTGCTCGAAAACAAAGACATCGATGCGGTTATCATATCCACCCCGTGGGAGTGGCACACCGCCATGTGCGTAAACGCGATGAACGCAAAAAAATACGTGGGCTGCGAAGTAATCACCGGCATGACCGTGGACGAATGCTGGCAACTCGTACATACCAGCGAGCGCACCGGCATGCCGCTGATGATGCTGGAGAATGTATGTTACCGCAGGGATGTGATGGCCGTGTTGAACATGGTGCGGCAAGGGGTTTTTGGCGAGCTCATCCATCTCCAGGGCGGCTATCAACACGACTTGCGCGAAGTAAAATTCAATGACGGGCAGCAGCCCTATGGCGGAGGCGTGGAGTTTGGCGAAAAGGGGTTCTCCGAAGCAAAGTGGCGGACGCAGCATTCAGTGCTGCGGAATGGCGACCTGTACCCCACGCACGGCATCGGCCCATTGGCCATGATGACCAACATCAACCGCGGCAATCGTTTCACGCAGTTGGTATCGTATGGGAGCAAAGCGCGTGGCTTACATGACTACATCGTGAAGAAAAACCCCGCACACCCCAATGCCAAGATCGAGTTCAAACTAAGCGATGTGATTACCACGATGCTTCAAACGGTGCAAGGTGAAACCATTTTGTTACAACACGACACCAATCTGCCCAGACCATATTCGTTGGGATTTCGCGTACAGGGCACAGAGGGACTTTGGATGGATGTGAACAAGTCGATCTATATTGAAGGGCAAAGCAAAGAACCGCACCGGTGGGAGGAGGCGAAGACGTGGCTGGAGAAATACGATCACCCGCTGTGGAAAAGGTATGGCCACGATACCAGCGGGGCAGGCCACGGGGGCATGGATTGGTTTGTGTTGCATGCCTTTGTGGAGTCGGTGAAGCGCAAAGCCCCTACGCCCCAAGATGTGTACGATGCCGTGACGTGGAGCGCGATTACGCCCCTATCCGAAGAGTCCATCCAAAAGGGAGGCGAGACCGTGCTCTTTCCTGACTTTACCAACGGCAAATGGATGTTTCGAAAGAATGAGTTTGCGGTGGGGGATGGGTATTAATTTATCTGTCAAATCGCTCTAAATCCGCACCACTTAGCATTTTACGAACTACGTCACGCCCCGGAAACTTATGTTTTTTCACCAAATGCGATATAAACCGGTACTTGGCTTCCCCGAAGACGTTTAGGTACCGTAGATTTATCCTTGGTGTAGACAGGATTTTCGTTTTTTCATAGTCTTCGTATTCGATCAAATCCATTTTTTTGGGTGCGCCTATTTCGCCCGAGTTGACAAGTAAAACTCGCAGTATTTCTCCCAGCCTGTTTTCAAAAGGGCTGTCGGAACCGAGAATATTCTGCCTTTCAAGATTTGCGCGCCCATATTGGCAAAGCCCCCGAATCAAAACACCACCGTATATTCGGTTTGGGCTGTTGCCAAAAGTAATATCAAGTCCAAATCCGTTATAATACCAACGCCCAAACTGCAATTGTGGTGGCGCACAATGAGTATTCACATCTTCATGCACCGCAGGCACATAAAGATAGAATTCGATTTCTGTCAAACGAAAGTCATGCAAATCTGTACGAACGATATGTTTATTCATCAGTTCCTCCGCTGCCGCGTACATAATTGACTCATATTCGTTGTCATTAACTGTATGTAACTGACGCAAAAGAGACTCAAGTTTCCAGTTCATAGGTGACGCTGTATTTGTGGTGGAAAATAGAAAAAATTTGAAAGCTATTTGATGAAGACCTGTAACAAATTAACTTGAGCTATAATTCATTGGAATGCGCCAACAACTACTTGCCGAAGGAGCCAAAGAACTGAGCTACGAAATCCGCGAGATCGTAAAGAAAGCCGAACAGATCAAACACCTGGGCTTGCCCATCGTATGGGAAAACATTGGCGACCCGATCCAAAAACACCACGTGCTTCCCACGTGGATACGCCAAGTCATTGCCGATCTCTCCCTGCAAAACGAGGCCTACAGCTATTGCCCCAGCAAAGGCATCCTGGAAACACGCCAGTTTCTGGCGGCCCAAACCAACCGTTTGGGCGGGGCGCAAATCACGCCAGACGACATCTGCTTTTTCAACGGTCTGGGCGATGCCATTGCCAAAGTCTATCAATACATCGCCCCCACCTCGCGCGTCATCGGGCCCTCGCCCGCATACTCCACCCACTCCAGTGCGGAGGCCGCCCACGCCAACCACGAGCCACTCACGTATCGGTTGGATCCGGAGAACAAATGGTATCCGGACATGGACGACTTGTATAATAAAGTGAAGTACAACCCCAATGTGGTGGGTATTCTCATCATCAACCCCGACAATCCAACGGGTATGGTATACCCCCACGAAACGCTGAAAAAAATGGTGGAGCTGGCACGCGAGTTCAAGTTGTTTTTGATCTGCGATGAAATTTACATCAACATCATCTACAATGGCGCACGCGCTTACGCCTTGGCCGAAGTGATTGACGATGTCCCCGGCATTGCCATGAAGGGCATTTCCAAAGAACTGCCCTGGCCAGGGGCGCGCTGCGGGTGGATGGAATACTACAACCGCCACCGCGATGCCGACTTTGACCGCTTCTGCCATGCACTAGACAATGCCAAAATGATCGAGGTGTGCTCTACCAAACTGCCGCAGTTGGCCATCCCAAAAATACTGGGCGATGACCGCTTCAAAGCCTACCGCGACCGCACCAACGAAAACATTGGCAAGCGCAGCAAGATCATTTCCGATCTGTTGCGCACGGTGCCCGAACTGATGTTCAACGAAACGTGTGGTGCTTTTTACAATACCATTATTTTCCGGCCGGGCACACTACGCCCGGGACAGCGGATGACGATCAGGCATCCTGAGGCACAGCGGCTGGTGGAACAGTGGACACAAGAGACCATGCCGTTAGACAAACGGTTTGTGTACTACCTGCTGGGCGCCAAAGGCGTGTGTGTCGTACCGATTTCGTCCTTCTGCTCGGAGTTAGAGGGTTTCCGCGTCACGCTATTGGAGGAAGATGAAACCGTGCTTCGAAACACGTTCACCGCCATTCGCGAGGGGATTGTGGAGTATCTCGCTTCCGCATAACGCTCAACGCCTGCCCACGACAAAGTATCCGATGGCACCCAGAAATGGCACGAGTACGATGGCCACAGTCCAGAGTACTTTCTTTTCCATGTCTTTGTTGCTGCGCCACACATCCAGCAGGGCTAACACAACAAGAATCAACACCAGAAGGCCAATCAAACGGGGCATAGGAAACGGAATTTAGGTTCCATGATTAGTATTTATCAAAAAAGCCGCCCGACATCACCGCGAGTTTTTTTCCCTTTTGTAAAAAACAAGCGCATGGTATTGAAATCGTCTGTGATCAGTTGTTTTCCAATATCTTAAACAGCTCATCTAAGTCAGGCGTGATGATGATCTCCGTCCGTCTGTTCTTCTGCTTGTTTTGGGGCGTATCATTGCCCGCCAGCGGCAGATATTCGCCTTTTCCCGAAGCCGTGATCTGTTTGGGCGATACTCCGGCCGTGGTCAAAATTTTGGTAATGGAGGTCGCCCGCATCACGCTCAGATCCCAGTTGTCCTGCATGTACTGCGATTTTTTGGAGACCGGCACATTGTCGGTGTGGCCCTCCACCATAATCTGAATGTCTCTTTGGTCTTTGATGGCTTTGGCAAGCTGTTGCAGGGCCGTGACGCCCTTGGCATCCACTTCAATGCTGCCCGAGCCAAACAACAGTTGCTCGGCCAGCGATACATACACCTTCCCGTTTTTCACTTTTACGGTCAGGTCGTTTTCTTTAAAGTTCAGCAGGGCATTGGTGATTTTATTTTTTAGGTCTTGTACGGCCTTGTCTTTATTGGCCAGTACCGTCTCCAGTTCTTTTACCTTTTTCTCGCGGTCAGCCAGGCTGGCGCTCAGCGAATCGTTTTGCTGTTTGGTCCGTTGCAGGCTTTCCTGGATGGCCAACAGTTGCTCGCGCTGCTGCGCCACATCGCGGTTTAGCTTGCCGCTGTTAGTGAGCAGATTTTTGTAGTAGGCGTTGAGTTGGTCGTATTCGCTGTTCAGGTCGGTCAGTTTTTTTTGACTCTGGCGATACTCATTGCCGAGGGCGGTGGTGTCTTCTTTCAGTTTGGCCAGGGTGGCATTCAAGTCCGTCACTTGGGCCGTGGCTTTCTCCAGGGCGGCCGTCCGATCCGAGAGATCGGCATCGGTTCGTATTTTTTGCGCCAGCAAATCATCGTATTTCTTTTTGGTGACGATGCAGCCGCTGCTCATCCCGGCCATCAAAGCAAAAATCAAAAAATGGATACGTTTCATAGCTTAAAAAATTTCGCCAAAGGTAGAGATTTTGGTCAACTGCGCGGGGGCATTTCCCGCTTAGAGCGTGGTTAGAAGTACCGAGGGTACTCGTTTGCCGCATGGAAGGCAAATCCTATCTTCACCGCAAAATAACACCCAACACGATGGAAGGAATGCTGCGCCCCGGGGCGTTTACCAACAAAACAGTCATCATCACAGGCGGTGGCACCGGCTTGGGCCGGTCCATGGGAAAGTACTTGCTGGAGTTGGGCGCCAACTTGGTCATCACCAGCCGCAAGATGGACGTGCTGGAAAAAACAGCCCGGGACTTGGAGAAAGAAACGGGTGGGCGCGTGCTGCCTGTGGCGTGCGATGTGCGCAAATACGAAGAGGTAGAAAACGTGCTCAAACAAACCGAAGCGCGGTTTGGGAAAATCGATGCCGTGCTCAACAACGCGGCCGGAAACTTCATCAGCCCCACCGAGCGGTTATCGCACCGCGCGTTTGACATCGTAGTGGACATTGTGTTGAAAGGAACGTACTACACCACCCTGGCGGCCGGCAAGAACTGGATTGCCAAAAGCCAGCCCGGCATCTTTCTGAACATCGTCACCACCTATGCGTGGACGGGCTCGGGCTATGTCGTGCCTTCGGCCTGCGGCAAAGCCGGGGTGCTGGCACTGACCCGATCGCTGGCGGTGGAGTGGGCCAAGTACAACATACGCAGCAACGCCATCGCGCCCGGGCCCTTCCCCACCGAAGGGGCGTGGAGCCGCCTGCTACCGGGCGACTTGGTAAAGAAATTTGATCCCGCCCAGCGCGTGCCTTTGAAGCGTGTGGGTGAGCATCAGGAACTGGCCAACCTGGCGGCCTACCTCTTGTCGGACTACTCTGCCTATATCAATGGCGAAGTGATCACGATTGACGGGGGCGAATGGCTCCGCAACGGGGGCGAGTTTAGCCATCTGGAGTTGGTGCCCAACGAAATGTGGGATCAGATTGAGAAAATCCGCAAGTAGGCGTCCACAAAAAAACGGGCATGGTAAAAACCCATGCCCGTTTACTTTTATCCTATGTAACGCAGTACCTAGTCTCCACCGGCCCCGGCCTCCACTTCGTAGTTGGTGAGCATGGCCGCAAAATACTCGCGGTTCATGCGGGCGATGTTGGTGATCTTAATTCCTTTGGGGCACTCGGCCTCGCAGGCGCGCGTGTTGGTGCAAGCGCCAAACCCTTCGGCATCCATTTGCGCCACCATTTTTTCGGCCCGTTCATTGCGTTCGGGCTGTCCTTGCGGCAACAAGGCAAACTGTGAAACCTTCGCGCTCACAAACAGCATGGCCGAGGCATTTTTACAGGCTGCCACACAGGCCCCACAGCCAATGCATTGGGCGGCATCCATGGCCTCATCGGCAATTTTCTTGGGCACGGGAATTTCGTTGGCATCGGGCACACCCCCGGTGTTCACCGAAATATAGCCGCCCGCTTGCTGCACGCGGTCAAAAGCGGTGCGGTCAACCACCAGGTCTTTGATGATGGGAAAGGCCTTGGCTCTCCACGGTTCGATGGTGATCGTTTCGCCATCGCTAAACGAACGCATGTGCAACTGGCACGTGGTGGTTTGCAGCGGCCCGTGCGGGCGACCGTTGATGTAGAGGCTGCACATACCACAAATACCCTCGCGGCAGTCGTGGTCAAACGCCACGGGCTCCTCGCCCTTGCGCACCAGATCGTTGTTCAGCACATCCAACATCTCCAAAAAAGACATGTCGGGCGAAACATGATCCAGTTTATAGGTCTTAAACGAGCCCCTGTCATTCGATCCTTTTTGCCTCCAGATTTTTAGCGTGATTTTCATAATCTATTCGGTTGAAGATTTGTTGACTAAAAAGTGTCTTTCTTCATTTTTCAATCTTCAAATCGGTTCATGTTCAAATTACTTGTAGCTCCGTTGTGTCAGTTTCACATTTTCAAACTTCAATTCCTCTTTGTGCAGTACCTCGGGCTGGTTGTCACCCGTGTACTCCCACGCGGCCACATAGGCGTATTCATCGTCCTTGCGCATGGCCTCGCCATCGGGCGTAGCCGACTCCTCGCGGAAGTGCCCTCCGCACGATTCGGCCCGGTTCAGGGCATCGTCCACCATCAACTCGCCCAACTCCAAAAAGTCCGCCACGCGGCCGGCTTTCTCCAACTCGGGGTTCAATTCGTTGGCACTGCCCAAAATGTTCACGTTGGTCCAAAACTCGGCACGCAAATCTTGTATTTTCTTTTTTGCTTTCTTCAGGCCTTCTTCGCTGCGCGACATGCCACAGTACTCCCACATGGTTAAGCCCAGTTCGCGGTGAAATTGATCTACCGGCTTGCTGCCTTTGATGCTCATCAGTTTATTCACGCGGCCGTTCACTTCCTCGATGGCTTGCTTGAACGCGGGATGATCGGTCCCCACCTTGTCCGTCCAGCCAATGGTGGCGAGGTAATCACCGATGGTGTAGGGAATCACAAAGTAGCCATCGGCCAACCCTTGCATGAGGGCACTGGCCCCCAACCGGTTGGCACCATGGTCAGAGAAATTGGCTTCGCCCAATGCATAGAGGCCGGGCACGGTTGTCATTAAGTTATAGTCCACCCACAGCCCGCCCATGGTGTAGTGCACGGCCGGGAAAATCATCATCGGTACTTCATACGGGTTGTCGCCCGTGATCTGCTGATACATATCAAACAGGTTTCCGTATTTGGCCTCGATCGTCTTCTTTCCATCGCGCTTGATCGCATCCGCAAAGTCGAGAAACACGGCCAGTCCGGTGGTGCCTACGCCCCGCCCTTCATCGCACACGTATTTGGCATTGCGCGAAGCCACATCGCGTGGCACCAAGTTGCCAAACGAAGGATATCTGCGCTCCAGGAAATAGTCGCGGTTTTCTTCCTTGATCTGCACGGCCTCTTTCGCTTTCAGCCCTTTGATGGCTGTTTTGGGCACCCACACGCGGCCATCGTTGCGCAGCGATTCAGACATCAGCGTCAACTTCGACTGGTGGTCTCCCGATACGGGTATGCACGTAGGATGTATCTGCGTAAAGCAAGGGTTGCCAAAAAATGCGCCTTTTTTGTGGGCACGCCAGGCGGCCGTCACATTCGATCCTTTTGCATTGGTGGACAAGTAAAACACATTGCCATAGCCGCCCGTGCACAACAGGACGGCATGTGCACTGTGCGCTTCGATCTTGCCCGTCACCAGATCGCGCGTGATGATGCCGCGTGCTTTGCCATCCACCACGACCACATCGAGCATCTCGGTGCGGTTGTACATCTTTACTTTGCCGTTGGCGATTTGGCGATTGAGCGCGCTGTAAGCGCCCAACAACAACTGCTGGCCGGTTTGGCCGCGTGCATAAAACGTGCGCGACACCTGGGCACCGCCAAACGAGCGGTTGGACAAGAGGCCGCCATATTCACGGGCGAACGGGACGCCCTGCGCCACGCATTGGTCAATGATGTTGACAGATACTTCGGCCAAGCGGTACACGTTGCCTTCGCGCGCCCGGTAGTCGCCCCCCTTGATGGTATCATAGAAAAGACGGAAGATGCTGTCGCCATCGTTCTGGTAATTCTTGGCCGCGTTAATGCCCCCTTGGGCTGCAATGCTGTGGGCTCTGCGCGGGCTATCTTGAAAGCAGAAGGCCTTCACATTGTACCCCAGTTCTCCGAGCGAGGCCGCGGCCGAAGCTCCGGCCAGGCCCGTTCCCACCACAATCACATCGTACTTGCGCTTGTTGGCCGGGTTTACCAGCTTCAGGTTGAATTTGTGTTTCGTCCATTTTTCGGCAATGGTACCTTCCGGGATTTTCGATTCGAGCTTCATGGCCTGTTAGTATCGTTCAAATGGGTTTTGACTCTCTAAAGTATTCCGCTTTTGCGGGTATAACAAAATTCGGTCAGTTTGTTCCGGTTTTGTTCAAGTTTGTCTAATTCAGGTACATCCAAATAGGAATAAGGGCAAACAAAGCGGGCACCACCACGGCAAAGGCCTTGCCCACAAAGTGGATGAGCGGGTTGTATTTGGGGTGGCTCCAGCCGAGCGTCTGAAAAGCACTGGAAAAGCCATGCCACAAGTGGAAGCCCACGGCCCCCATGCAAAACACATATAGCGCCACGTACCACTCTTTTTCAAACCAATAGGCCACCGTAGCATAGATGTTGCGGTAGCGTTCGCCCTCGTACTCCACCATCTCCATTTGGCCAAAGTGCATTTGCCCGTAAAAGTCCTTGAGGTGGATGACCAAAAAGACCAACACCAGCGTACCCAAAATGCCCATGTTGCGCGATGTCCAGGCAGACGACTTGCCGCTCTTCATGGCATACCCTTCAGGCCCGCGGGCCTGCCGGTTTTTAATGGTCAGGTACAGCGACATAAACACGTGCAGCAAAATAAAGGCAAAGTTCCCTTTGGAAACCGTTTGGATGAGCGGGTTGGTGCTCATAAACTCGGCATAGATATTAAAGGCGCGGCCACCATCGTTCTTCAACAACTGTAGGTTGCCGGCCAAATGCACGGCCAGAAAAAGAATGAGGAACAAACCGGTCAGCGCCATCAACGCCTTGCGGCCCAGGCTGCTGGTAAACAAATCAATAAACCACTTCATGGGTGAAAGTCAGATAAGATTTTGGTCAGTTTCAAAATTAGGTCGCAATCCCATAGAAAACAATCGGTGTAATAACTTTGAATTACGTCTAAATAGCGCCCGGTGCCATCACCGTTGCCGCCTCTGCCTCCATCCAACACGCCATGCCTGCCTTTGTTTGCTCGCCCTGGTTGCCTGTGGCAAATAATGCAGCGCGGGAACGGTAATTGACCCCGTTTCGTTTAATTTCACGCCACCACTACGAACGCACATGTACCTCATTTTCGATACGGAAACCACCGGGGTTCCGCACAACAAAACCGCGCCCCTCACCGACCTCGACAACTGGCCGCGGGTGGTGCAGTGGGCCTGGCAACTGCACGATGGCAAGGGAAAACTGCTCTCGCAGCACAATTATATCATCCGGCCCGATGGATTTGACATCCCCTTCAAGGCCGAACAGGTACACGGTATCTCTACCCAGCGCGCCCAACAAGAAGGCCGTGCGCTACGCGAGGTATTGGAACACTTTGGCCGCGATTTGGCCCAGACCACCGTGCTGGTGGGCCACAACATCGAGTTTGACATTAATATATTGGGTGCGGAGATGATCCGCCAGCAGCAGCCCACGGAAAAATTTCTCGCGCTCGAAAAAATAGATACCGGGCTGGCTTCCATTGAATTCTGCCAACTGCCCGGAGGGCCGGGGGGCAAGCTGAAAATGCCGCGCCTGACCGAACTTCACGAAAAACTGTTTGGCAAAAACTTTGACGATGCGCACGATGCGAGCTATGATGTGGCAGCCACCGCGCGAAGTTTTTTTGGGCTGATCACCCAGGGAGTCATCAAACCGGCACCGGGCCTCGCCCCGGCCGACATCGCCTACGAGGAACCCAACCTCGACACGGGCAACGCGGCCAAGCGCGAAAAGAAAAAAAGAGGTGCGTATGGCGACAGTCCGGCCGAAGGCAACCTCACCGAAGCTCCCTTTTTCCACCTGCACGTACACACGCAGTACTCCGTGCTTCAGGCCACGCCTGATGTGCAGGAGCTCATCGCCCAAGCCAAAGCCGAAAATATGCCCGCGGTAGCCATGACGGACTTTGGCAATCTGTACGGTGCTTTCAAGTTTGTGAGCGAGGCACTCAAGCACCAAATCAAACCCATTGTTGGGTGTGAGTTTTTTGTGGCCGAAGAGCGCAAGAAGCTAAAGTTCACCAAAGACAATCCCGACAAACGCTATACGCAAGTGCTGCTGGCTAAAAATAAAACCGGCTACCACAATCTGGCTAAGCTCAGCTCGCTGGGGTTTGTGGAGGGACTGTATGGCATCTACCCCCGCATCGATAAAGACCTGGTGAAGCAATACCGCGAAGGGCTGATGGCCACCACCGGGGGTCTGGGCAGTGAGGTGCCGTATTTGATCTTGCACGTGGGCGAGCGCCAGGCCGAAGAAGCATTTGTTTGGTGGCATAGCCTTTTTGGCGATGACTTCTATGCCGAACTGAACCGCCACGGCATAGCCGAAGAAGACCGTGTGAACGACACCTTGCTGCGCTTTTGCCAAAAGCACGGGGTCAAATACTTTGCGGCCAACGAAACCTACTACTTGGCGAAAGACGAGGCCAACGCCCATGACGTATTGCTTTGCATCAAAGAGGGCGAATTCAAATCGACACCCATTGGCGAAGGCCGCGGCACGCGCTATGGCCTGCCCAACAGCAACTATTATTTCCGCTCGCAGGCGGAAATGAAAAACCTGTTCCGCGACTTGCCCGAAGCCATCGAAACCCTGGGTGAGATCGTAAACAAAGTCGAGGCCTACGATCTCAAACGCAACGTTCTGCTGCCCAAGTTTGACATCCCCAAGGAATTCAAAACCGAAGACGACTACCTGGGCCACCTCACGTATGAGGGGGCCAAACTCAGGTACCCGCAACTGACAACGGAAATCAAAGAGCGCATCGACTTTGAATTGGAGACCATCAAAAAAACAGGGTATCCGGGCTACTTTTTGATCGTGCAGGATTTTACTTCCAAGGCCCGCGAAATGGGCGTGAGTGTAGGGCCGGGCCGGGGCTCGGCTGCCGGCTCGGCCGTGGCCTACTGCATTGGCATTACCAATGTAGACCCCATTGCCTACGATTTGCTGTTCGAACGCTTTCTGAACCCCGACCGCGTATCGCTGCCTGATATTGACATTGACTTTGACGATGAAGGCCGCGACAAGGTGCTGCGCTATGTGATTGAAAAATACGGCCATAGCCAAGTGGCCCAAATCATCACCTATGGCACCATGGCGGCCAAGTCGTCTATCCGCGATTGCGCGCGGGTGATGGAACTGCCGCTATCGGAGGCCAACAACCTGGCCAAGCTGGTACCCGAACGGCCCGGCACCTCCCTCGCCAAAGCGTTTGAGGAAGTGCGCGAACTGGCCGACATCAAAAAAGGAGTCGACTTAAAAGCGCAGGTGCTTAACCAGGCCGTCATTCTGGAAGGTTCCCTGCGAAACACCGGCACCCACGCCTGCGGGGTCATCATCACCCCGGAGGATATGACCAAGCTTATCCCGGTGGCTACGGCCAAAGACTCCACCATGCTGGTAACGCAATTTGACAACAGCGTGGTGGAAAATGCCGGTATGCTCAAGATGGACTTTCTGGGGCTCACCACTCTCACCGTCATCAAGACGGCCCTGAAGAACATCAAACGTAGACATGGAATCGTGATTGACATGGACCGCGTACCACTGGACGATGCCAAGACCTATCAACTCTATCAGCGGGGCGAAACCACGGGCACCTTTCAGTTTGAAAGCGAAGGCATGCAAAACTATCTGCGCCAACTAAAGCCGGACAAGTTTGAAGACCTCATCGCCATGAATGCCCTCTACCGCCCCGGGCCCATGGAATACATCCCCAATTTCATCGCCCGCAAAAACGGTCGCGAGGCCATCCGGTACGACCTGCCCGAAATGGAGGAGTTTTTGAAAGACACCTACGGCATCACCGTGTACCAAGAGCAGGTGATGCTGCTGTCGCAGAAGCTGGCCCACTTCAGCAAGGGCGATGCCGATGTGCTGCGCAAGGCCATGGGCAAAAAGCAAAAAGACGTGCTCGACAAAATGAAAGACAAATTCATTGCGGGCTGTCAGAAAAACGGGCACGAGGAGCGCATCGCGGAAAAAATCTGGAAAGACTGGGAGGCCTTTGCGCAATATGCCTTTAACAAATCGCACAGCACATGCTACTCGCTGGTGGCCTACCACACCGCATACCTGAAGGCAAACTACCCGGCCGAGTACATGGCGGCCGTGCTCACCCACTCGCAAAACAGTTTGGAGAGCGTGACCTACTTTATTGACGAAAGCCGCAAGATGGGCATTGAGGTGTTGGGGCCGCATGTCAACGAATCAGGCGTGTACTTTGAGGTGAACAAAGAAGGCAAGATTCGTTTTGGTCTGGGGGCCATCAAAGGCGCGGGCGAAGCGGCCGTGGAGTCCATCATCCACGAGCGCGAAAGCCACGGAGCCTACCCGTCTATCTTTGATTTTGCCAAGCGCATCAACTCCCGCGCCATCAACAAAAAAACCATCGAATGCCTGGCACTATCCGGGGCGTTTGACTGCTTTGCCGAGTACCACCGCAGGCAATATATGGTGGCCAAAGAGGGTGACATCACGCTCACTGAAAAAATTACGCGCTATGCCGCCAAGGTGCAGCAAGAAAGCCAAAGTGCGCAGGCCAGTTTGTTCGGGGGCGACTCCGGCACGGAAATCCCTCCGCCCAAGGTAGACCCCATCGAGCCGTTTAGTGAGATTGAAAAACTGCACTTTGAAAAAGAAGTGGTGGGCGTGTACATCAGTGGCCACCCGTTAGACAACTTCCAGTTTGAGATGGCCGCATTTTGCACGGCCCCCATCACCGTCTTGAATGATATTGAAAACGCAGAGGGAAAAGAGTATAAAGTAGGCGGCATTGTGGCATCGGTCGAACACCGCATGACCAAAACGGGAAGGCCGTTTGGCAAAATGGTCGTGGAAGACTACTCCGGCAAAACCGAATTTACACTTTGGAGCGATGACTACCTCAAATACAAATCGTTTTTGATGCCCGGGCTTTTCCTGTTTATCGAAGGGAACGTGATCCGCAAAAGCTGGGGCGAGATGAACCTTGAGTTCAAAATCCGAAACATTGACTTGTTGAATGAGTTGGGTAATAAAAAAGTGCAAGGACTCGCCCTCCGTTTGTCGGTGCAATCCATGACGCCCGAGTGGATGGAGCAAATGGACAAGTTGATCAAAAAGAACAGCGGCAAAGCCGGGTTGCGCGTGTACCTGAAAGATGAAGACGAGGGTCTGCAAACGGAGGCACTGGCCCGCGCGGCCGCCATCAAGCCCAGCAATGAGTTGATCAAAAGTTTGAAACGATGGGCCGAAGTGGGCATTGTGACGGACAAATCGGAAGTGCGCTGGCTCAGCGACCAAGTACGGAAGGCCGAAACACCCAAAGAAGAAGTTGGAACATTTTCGCCTACCTTTGTGTTGGAATCCGTAGACACAGACCTCTAAACACCTTTAACAACAATAAAAACATGGGAAAAGCAGTAGAACTCACCGATGCCAATTTTGATCAGATCGTTAACAGCGAAAAACCCGTATTGGTCGATTTTTGGGCCGAGTGGTGCGGCCCCTGCAAAATGATCGGCCCCGTGGTGGAGGAACTGGCCAACGACTATGAAGGCAAAGCGGTAGTGGCGAAATTAAATGTGGACGAAAATCCACAGACCACCGCCAAGTTTGGCGTGCGTTCCATCCCCACCCTGTTGGTATTCAAAAAAGGACAAATCGTGGACAAGCAGGTGGGTGCCGTACCCAAGTCGGTGTTGGCCTCGAAGCTGGAAGCCCAAGTGGCCTAAACGGATTCAACAAAATTGATCGAAGCCCTCCCCACCCGGAGGGCTTTTTTGTGTTCGTCATGAACACCATACCTTTGGTATATTATCTTTAGTATATTACCTTTGGTGCTATGAAAGTGCAAAGCTACCCGGACTTGGCCAACCCGTTCCCCATAATCGGGTACAACGGCCCGCGCTACTTCTGCGACCGCGAGGCGGAACTCGCCCAACTGACCACCGCCATCGCTCACGGCCGCAATGTATCCCTCATCGCGCGCAGGCGCATCGGCAAATCATCGCTTCTGCAACACCTGTGCGAGCATCTGCTCCAAACCCAAAAAGGGTGGAAGATCATCTACTTGGACTTGATGCGTACCTCCTCGCTGGCAGATTTGTACCAACAACTGGCGCAGGCGATCTACGAAGTCCGCAAAGAAGGGTTGTTCCGCAAGCTCACCGAACTGGAGTTGCTGGGCCGCCTGCGGATGACGCTGGGCGTAAATCCCATTACCCAATTGCCCGAAGTGTCGTTCGACCTGCGCGAATCACAAGTGAAACACTCCTTTACTGAGTTGCTCACCTGGCTGGGGGAAGAAAAGAAGGTCTTAGTCATTCTGGACGAGTTTCAGCAGATACTCGGCTACCCGCAAAAGGAAACGGAAGGTTATCTGCGGGCCGAGGTGATGCGCCTGCCCGGCATCCGCTTTATTTTTTGCGGCAGCGATCAGCACATCCTCTCCGATATGTTCACCTCTTCGCTGCGCCCATTTTTCAACAGCACCCAAAATCTCTCGCTCGACAGCATTCCGCCCGCCAAATACAAAAAGTTTATCGAGGGCCACCTCAAGGCGCGGAAACGGAAAGTCAGTCCGGAAGCCCTGGAGTATATCCTCTTTTTGGGTGGGGGCGAAACCTATGCCGTACAAAAGATCTGCAATGCGCTGTTCGAGCGCGGCTATGAAATGATAACGGTGCCCCTCGTACAGGAAACGCTCCGCCACGTGCTCACCGAACAGCAAAGCCACTACGAGCGCGTGCGCGCCCTGCTGGGCAGCGACTCGGTGCAGTTTACCGTGCTGCGCATCTTGGCACGCGAAGGCGGCACCGAAGAACCTACGGGCAAGCACTTCATGGGGCGCCTGCGCATGACCAACTCCTCGTCTGTGCGCAAATCCATCCTTTCATTGGAAAAGTATGGCCTGATCAGCCGCAGCGTGGCCACCTCGGGCAAATTGGCATACATGGTAAATGATGCGTTATTTGCAGCGTGGTTAACAACCCTTCCCCACTAGCCCCCAACCGCCTCCCTATCCTATGCGTTTCCGCGATGTGAAAGACAACTACCTGGTATGGGTGTTGGCTCCTTACCTCATTACCGATGATCCGAATTTACAATACTACTATGACTACACACAGAGCATAGCCGAATACGAAAAGGTTTTTGCCGAACTGGGTTGCGACTGGCGATGGCAGAACGTGACCCTGGATACCATCGAGACGGTGGTGTCCTCCATCCGCTCCCAATCGGCACACAAAACCCCGTTGGTCATCAACCTGTGCGATGGAGACGAAACGAACGCTGTGCCGGGCGTATCGGTGATTGACTGTTTGGAAAAACACGCGTTGATCTATACCGGCTCCGATGCTTACTTCTACCGTATTACCACCTCCAAGATTCCCATGAAGCAGGCGTTTGATGCCCACGCGGTGCCCACCCCCGCCTGGACGGTGGTGCAGCCGGGGCAAACCCAGGCAGCGGCCTTGTTTCAACACATCGGGCCGGAGCTTATCGTGAAGCCTGCCGTATCCGGAGGCAGCATGGGGTTGAGCATCCGCAATGTGGTGGCAACCGCTGCCGAGTTTGACGCCATCGTGAACGAAATGGAACAAGGTTACCGCGGCTGGAAGTTGGATACCGGGGGGCTGTTTGTCGAGTCGTTTATCCGCGGGCGGGAGTTTACCACGTTGATTGTCGGATCCAGTTCACAGCCCGAACACATTCATGTGTACCCGGCCGTAGAGCGCGTGTTTCATGCTTCGCTTCCCGAAAAGGAAAAGTTCTTGTCGTTTGATCGCCTTTGGGAAACGTATGACAGCGAAGTGCCTTTGCAAGGCCACTTATACGATTACTTTAAGTGTCCTGCCGATCTCAACGAGCCGTTGGCCCACCTCAGCAAGCAGGCGTTTCTGGCGGTGAAGGGTATGGGCTATGGCCGATTGGACATACGCATGGATGCACGAACGGGTCAGTTTTATGTGTTGGAGATCAATGCACAGTGCGGGTTGAGCGAAGATGAAAATTATACGTCCATCGGAGCCATTTTGCGATTAGATGAAAAAACTTTTACATATTTGATCGTTGAAATTATGGAAGATGCCTTGAAGCGTCATCATGCAAACCCAACCTAATGAAGATTTGTGTTCTTCAGCCGGACTATTCAACGACAAACGTTGATTATAAAAACTACGATCCGGCACGCAACCTAAGCCCCCTGCTCCCCCACGATGTGGTAGATCATGTTTTCCTCAACAAGCTCACCACGTATCGCCAACTCAAAGAACTCAGCACGCGTGGCTATGATGTTTTTGTAAACCTGTGCGAGGGCTACCTCGAATGGGAAGTCCCTTCCATCGATGTGATCCAATCCCTTGAGTTGCTCAACTTGCCCTACACCGGCCCCACCGCCACGTTGTACGATCCGCCCAAGCCACTGATGAAGTACGTGGCCTATTGTGCGGGCGTGCGCACACCCGCTTCGGTGGAGGTCACTTCACTGGCCCAAGTAGATGAGGTGATCGCAAAACTCCGGTTTCCGCTGTTCATCAAACCCGCCAAAGCGGGCGATAGCCTGGGCATCGATGAACATTCGCGCGTCCACACCGAGGCAGCGCTGCGCACTCAACTGGAGCCGCTCATCCGGGAGTATGGCGAGATCTTAGTGGAAGAATATGTGGATGGCCGCGAGTTTACCGTTTTGGTGGCCGCCCAGCCCGATGGCCAAGGCGTGCGCGTATACAAACCCATCGAGTACGTTTTTCCCAAAGGCCGCACGTACAAAACCTATGCGCTCAAGACCTCCGAGCTTCACCCCGAGTGCAACATCCCCTGCCCGGACGAGACAATCGCGAAAGACTTGCGTATGGCTGCCGAGCAGATATTCACGGCCTTTGGCGGTGTGGGCTATGCGCGTTTGGATTTCCGAAGGGATGCCCAAGGCACCTTGTTTTTTTTGGAAATCAACTTTACATGCTCGGCTTTTTATGAAAATGGGTACGAAGGCTCGGCCGACTATATCCTGAACCTGGAGAAAGACGGCAAGGCGGGCTTCCTCAAGCAAGTCATAGCCGAGGGCATGGCGCGTCACCACGCCAAGCAAAAGCGCTACGTGGTGAAGGGCAGTTCCATGGCGGGCTACGGCATTTTCGCTACGCGTGCCCTCCGCAAAAACGAAACCATCTTCAAAGGCGAGGAGCTGGCACAGCGCATTGTGTCCAAGCGCTTCGTGGAGGAAAACTGGAACGAACGCCAAAAGACGGACTTCAAACACTACGCCTACCCCATCAGCAAAGAGGTGTACATCCTGTGGGACAGCAATCCCGTCAACTGGGCCCCGCAAAACCACAGTTGCAATGCCAATACGTTTTACGAAGGGCTCAACGTAGTGGCCTTGCGCGACATCAAGGAGGGCGAAGAACTGACGCTCGACTACGCCTCGTTTATTGACGAAAGCATGGAACCTTTTGCCTGCCAGTGCGGCAGCGAAAATTGCCGGAAGATTGTGTTTGGCCGCAAGAACAACTCCATCACCAAGATAGAAGTGGAATCGACCAAAATGGCCAAGTCACGCTTTTTGGATACCGCTCCGCGCAAGCGGGTAGCCTCAAAGAAGCGCGCCAGTCATTGACCGCGATTTAATTTAATAGACTGACCAGTCTATCACGGGCGCCAGGTAGTTGGGGTAGATCATCAGGTGTTTCTTGCGCACCTCTTCATAAATCTGTTTACGCAACTGATCGATGTTGGCCTTGGTGGTGGCCGAAACAAATACCACGTGCTCATATCCCAGGCTGCGGTAGTAGCCCGTCAGCTCGTTCGCGTCTACATCGCCCCGTTGCTCCTGCAGCAAGTCTATTTTGTTCAGCACCAAAATCACGGGCAAGTTGCCCGCACCAATATCGGCCAGGGTTTTCTTTACCACTTCCATGTGGTGCACGTGATGCGGGTGCGCCACATCGGCCACGTGCAGCAGCAAATCCGCCTCGCGCACTTCGTCCAAGGTAGACTTGAACGACTCGATCAAGTGATGGGGCAATTTCCGGATAAACCCAACCGTATCGGACAACAGAAAGGGGATGTCGCCAATCACTACCTTCCGCACGGTCGCATCCACGGTGGCAAAGAGTTTGTCTTCGGCCTTTACATTGGCTTTGGACAGTAAATTCATGAGCGTGCTTTTGCCCACGTTGGTATAGCCCACCAGCGATACGCGCACAGTGTTTTGTCGCGACTTGCGTTGCGTGATGCGCTGCTTATCTATTTTCTCCAATTCTTCTTTGAGCAGCGTGATTTGGGTTTTGATGATACGCCTGTCGGTTTCTATCTCTTTTTCACCCGCGCCCCCGCGTGTGCCCGTGCCCCCGCGCTGCCGCTCCAAGTGGGTCCACATCCGCGTCAGGCGGGGCAGCAAATATTGGTTCATCGCCAATTGCACCTGGGTGCGCGCCTGGGCCGTTTGGGCGCGCATGACAAAAATGTCCAGGATGAGCAGGCTTCGGTCATACACGCGAACGGTCGGTTCTTCGCCTGCCGGATTCATCTCGCGCTCAATGTTTCGGAGTTGCGAGGGGCTCAGGTCATCGTCAAAAATAATAGCACGGGCGCCCAGTGCCTGAACAGCCTGTTTTACCTCTTCCAGCTTGCCTTTGCCCACGAACGTGCGCACGTCCGGGTGCTCCAACCGCTGCACAAATCGCTTTTGGGCATAGATGCCCGCGGTCTCGGCCAAAAACGCCAACTCCTCCAAATACTCGTCTGCCTCAGCCGCGGTCGTTCTCCCGGTGATCAATGCTACCAATACCGCTTTTCTCTCCTCTGCCATCGGGCGCAAAAATAAGTCGTTTTTACGCCACGGGCATTTTCAGCATTCGGGTTACTTTTCCTTACATTTGTGGGATGTAGCGGAAAGCACCAAAGCACACGCTGCCACCTAAACCTGACGCCTTAGCACTGCGCTGATAATCAGTGTGTAAGGTAGAAATGCACTCCAATGAAAGTCGCGATTGTTCTGAATACCTCCTGGAATATCTACAATTTCAGGCTGAATTTCATCAAAAAACTACTCGAACACGGCCATGAGGTGCATACCATCGCCCCGCACGATGACTTTTCGCCTCAGTTGCAGCGGATGGGCTGTGTACACCACGATGTGAAAATGGACAGCCGCGGAGCCAACGTGGTGCGGGATACCCTGCTGTTTTTTGAATTGCGGTCGATCTATAAGCAGATCCGGCCCGACATTATTCTGCACTACACCATCAAGCCCAACGTGTACGGCACCCTGGCGGCCGCCACGCTGCGCATACCCGCCATCAACAATGTGTGTGGCTTGGGCACGGTGTTTTTAAAGGAAAACTTGGTGTCCAAAGTGGCCATGTTTCTGTACCGGGTGTCTTTCCGATACGCCAAAAAAGTATTTTTCCAAAACCCGGACGACCGTACCTTTTTTATTGAAAAGAAACTGGTGCCGCCCGGCATTGCAGACCTGTTGCCCGGATCGGGCATCGACCTGCAGCATTTTCAGCCCGTGCCCTTCAGGCGCAACGCCACCTTTACTTTTTTGCTGGTATCGCGCCTGATCACCGACAAAGGCATTTTGGAATACATCGAAGCAGTAAAAAAACTTCGCCAGGAGGGCGTGCAGGCGCGGTTTCAATTGCTGGGCCCCAAAGATCCCAAACACAAGCGCGGCATTAAGTTGCGCGTGATTGAGGAATGGATCAAAAGCGGCACGGTGGAGTACTTGGGTACTACCCAAGATGTGCGCCATTTTATGAGCGAAGCCGACTGCATTGTACTACCCTCGTATCGCGAAGGCACCCCGCGCACATTGCTGGAGGCTGCCAGCATCAGCAAACCCATCATTGCCACCAACGTGCCGGGTTGTAAGCACGTAGTGGAGCACAACGCCAATGGCCTGCTCTGCGAAATGAAAAACGTAGATGACCTGGCCAGCCAAATGAAACACATGGCCTCGTTGGATGCCGTTACGCTTCAATGGATGGGCGAAAACGGCCGCAAAAAAGTGGAGCGCGAGTTTGACGAGACGATCGTCATCAAAAAGTACCTGGACTCGATCAAGGCGGCCTGAGCCTCCCGGTTTTTTTTTTCGGATGCTGAATGGCCAACCCCTAGCTAAAAGGGGGTGTTCGTCCAAAAAGTGGTATTTTTGAGTGATTGTTTAACGGTTCTCCTTTGACACGCTTCTTTTTATTCTTGGCCATTGCCGGGCTGTTGGCCTCTTGCGCTTCGTATCGGCAAAACATCATGTTCAAACCTACCGATGCCGCCCCGGCCGAGGCGTACCAACGGGAAGCCGTAGCGGTATCGAAGGACTACATCATTCAGCCCAGTGACTTGCTGGAAATCGACATCTTCTCCAACAAAGGAGAGCGCATCATTGACCCGAACCCCGAAATCTCCAATCCGGCCAATACGAACACGGCCAACCAGAACCGCAGACGATTTCAATACCTGGTTGACGCCAAAGGCGAGGTAAAGTTGCCCATGATCGGAACGCTACGCCTGGTGGGGCTAACCCTTCGCGAAGCTGAACAAGTGGCGCAGAAAGAGTTTGAGGCCTACTTCAAAGAGGCCTTCGTGGTCATGAGTTTTGTGAACAAGCGCATTGTGCTGCTGGGGGCGGTGGGCGGTCAGGTCATTCCGCTGACGAACCCCACGATAACCCTGGCAGAAGCGTTGGCCATGGGCAAGGGGCTGCCCAACGATTCCAAGGCCCACAACATACGGGTGATCCGCGGTGATGCCGTGTACCAAGTGGACTTCAGTACCATTGAGGGCTACCGCAAAGGGAACATGATTATGGAATCCGGGGATATCGTGTACGTGGAGCCCATCCGCAGACCGTTTACCGAGGCGGTGCGGGACAACGGTGGGCTGCTCAGCATTATCATCGGGCTGGCCACCTTGGGGGTTATCATCTACGGTCAACAATAGTATTCGCGCCAAGGACATGGAACAACCCCAACTGAATTCAACGCTCTCGCCCGACTCGATCGATACCGAGAAGCTATCGGCTGTGGTCAAGAAAAACCTCACGTGGATCATCGCGCTTTTTGTCCTCTCCAACCTGGGTGCGTATTTGGTGGTGCGCTACACCAAGCCGCTGTACGAATCCGTTTCGGAACTGAAGCTGGACATCAAGCGCGATGCGCGCGATTTGGGCATACAGGAGTTTGTGGACGACCAAAACGCCAATGTGGTGGCGGGCGAAATCGAGCAGATCAAGTCCAAAATTTTTCTCAACCGCATCATTGACTCACTGCCCTTGGGCATCAGCTACTTTAGCATGGGCAAAGTGCTGCGTGAGGAAATCTACCGCCAGGCACCCATCCGCGTACGCGTGGAAACAATGCACGCCCGCTACTTTGACCGGCCCATCAACATTGACTTGCTGGACGGCAACGACTTTCGCCTGCGCTTTGAAGACGAAGGTACCCCCGTGGCCGGCACGTTTGGTACGCCTTTGACCCACAACGGGCTTGTCTTGCACGTGGAGAAGTCGCCTTTTTTTGTGACCAATGACCCCAATGATTACTATTTTGTCATCAACCATCGCAACTCGCTCATCAATTACCTGTCGGCAAACCTTTCGGTGGAGCCGCTGAGCTTGACGGCCAATACCATCAAAGTTTCGTTCAGGGATTTCAACCTGTTCAAAGCCAACGACATCGTCAATAAGATCGATTCGATTTACATTTATTATAGCAACGAGCAGAAGAATCTGGCGAACAAACAAAAGATTGAATGGCTCAACAACGAGTTGCTGCAGGTGGAGCAAAAGATGGAGGGCTTTGAGAATTACTTTGAAAACTTTACCATTCAAAACCGGAGCAACAACCTGGATCAAGACCTCAAGCGCACCATTGAGCTGATCAACAAAATCGACTCGCAGCGCTTTGAGCTGACGAACCGCATCAACCGGCTCGACGGGATCATCGATGATTTGACACAGACATCCTCGGGCCTGTCCCTCCGCTCCTATACGTTTTTGCCGGATTTTCTCAATCGGAAATTAGAGGAACTTCACCTCGTCATCCAACAGCGCGAACGCCTGGCTCTGTCGTACAACGAAAACACATTTGCGTTGCAGCAGCGCGAACGCGAGCTGAACCAACTTCGGGAACAGGTTTTCACCCAATTGAATGAGCTGAAAAAAACGTGGATGCTATCCCTGGCCAACCTGGGCAAACAGAAGGACACGCTGGAGCAAAAGTTTGCCAGCCTGCCGGACAAGAATACACAATTTTCCAAAAACCAACGCTTCTACAAACTGTATGAGGAGTTTTACCTCGCCATGATGCAGTCGAAAGCCGAATTTGAAATCGCGCAAGCAGGCAGCACGCCCGACTTTAAGATATTGTCTTCTGCCACCTTACCCACCCAGCCCATCTCGCCCAAAAAGTATCTCATCTTTGGCATTGGTATCGTAGCGGGCATTGTGCTCAACTTTTTCTTTATCGGGTTGATGTATGTGCTCACCAACCGCATCACGGGCATCAACGAAATTGAGCGCAGCATTGCCATCCCCGTGTTGGGCACCATCCCCTTCTCGGGACAAACGATACGGAAACTGTACGTACAGGAGCACCCCAAGTCGATGGTGAGCGAGTCGGTGCGCACGCTGCGAACCAACTTAGATTTCTTCACGTCCGGTCAGTCGCGGAAGTCGGTGGCCATTTCGTCCACCATCTCGGGGGAAGGGAAGTCGTTTTTGGCGATGAACCTGAGTGCCGTGTTGGCGATGTCCAAAAAGAAGGTGGCCCTACTGGACCTGGACATGCGCAAGACCAAGGAAGAAGGAATTTTCCAAGTGCCCGACAACACGAAGGGCATGAGCACCATCCTGATCCACCAACACCGCTGGCGCGATTGCCTCATCCCTACAGAAATAGAGAACCTCGACTTTATCCCGGCCGGGCCTCATCCTCCCAACCCGTCCGAGTTGCTGATCAACGGGGAGTTCAGCGGGTTGCTGGAAGAACTCAAACAAGAATATGACTTTGTGGTGATGGACACCCCACCGGTGGGTTTGGTGACCGATGGCATGACGGCCATGAAAAAGGCCGATGTTGCCATTTTTGTGGTGCGGGCCAATTACTCCAAACATGAATTTTTGCGAAACTTGAAACGGTTGGCCGGCATTCACAAGCTCACCAACTTGGCCATTGTGCTCAATGCCGTGTCCGCCTCAAAGAAAGGGTATGGCTACGGTTACTACGAAGACGAATCGTTGCCCGCGAAAGGCTGGAAAAAGTTAATCAAACGATAAGTGTTTTCGTTCCGGTCACGCAAGCCACCCTTGCCGCCCTTACCCGTGGACATGCACTCGCATTTGCTTCCGCTGCTCGATGACGGGGCACGCTCGTGGGAGGAATCGCTGCGGTTGATACAGGCCTTTCACGCATGGGGTTACCAGAAAGTGATTGTGACACCTCACATCCACCCCGACTTTTATCCCAACACACCCGAAGACATTCAAACACGGCTGGCGGAGTGGAGCACTTTCTTGAACGAGCATCGCATTCCCTTGCGCATTGAAGCCGCGGCCGAGTATTTTCTCAGCGAGCACGTCTCCGATCTGTTGGCACAAAACAAACCCTTGCTCACCTTCGGGCACCGGTATGTGCTGTTTGAAATCAGCCACTTGCAAGAGCCGCTCTCCCTCAAAGAATTTATTTTCAAAGCCACCACCTTGGGGTATCAATTGGTGCTGGCCCATCCGGAGCGATACGAGTTTCTATCGGAAGAAAAACTGGACGACTTGCGTCATCGAGGCGTTACTTTGCAAATAAACACGATGTCGCTGGTGGGCTACTATGGCAAGTTTGCGCAAAAGCGGGCCGAGTACCTGATCGACCGCGGCTATGTTTCCTGGTTGGCCACCGATTGCCACCACGTGGAGCATTTGCCTATTCTGGAGAAAGCGCGTCAAAGCAACTACTACCGCAAGGCGTTGTCGCTGCCGCTGCTAAATCATTCGCTGCTATGATTGCCATTACAGGAGCCACCGGATTGTTGGGGCGGTTTGTTTGCGCGCATTTCGCATCGCTGGGTGTGCCCGTAGTGGGCATTTGCCGGAGCACCTCCACCAAACCCGCACAACCGGGCGTGACGTGGCGCGAAGCCGACTTGGCCGATCCGTTGGCACTCGCCCGCGCGCTGGAAGGGGCGGACACTGTGATTCATGCAGCCGCCATCGTGTCGTTCGATCCGAAGCAGCGCCAATCTTTGTTGGAAGCGAATGTGCAAGGCACCGCCCACGTGGTGAATGCCTGTCTGGAGCAGGGCACCCGGCACTTGATACACGTAAGCTCCGTGGCTGCCTTGGGCCGCAGCAAAGGGTTGCCGCACATTGACGAAACCGCCACCTGGTCAACGGATTCATTGGAGTCGGACTACGGTCTCTCCAAGCACCAGGCCGAGTTGGAGGTTTTTCGCGGGCAGGAAGAAGGACTGACGGTGAGCATCATCAACCCCTCAATGATTTTGGCACCGGTGACAGATGGCCGAAGCAGTGCCCGGTTGTTTGACTATGTGTGGCAGGGCCGTGCGTTTTATCCCACGGGCAGTATCAACTATGTGGATGTGCGCGATGTGGTGGCCGCGCTGGAAGCCTTGTACCACAACCCCCAGCCGGGGCAGCGATTTATTTTGAACGCGGACAGTTTACCCTACCGGGAGATGTTTCGCGAAATGGCCCAACGGCTTGGAAAAAAACCGCCCTTTGTGGAAGTGCCCTACTGGGCCGCCATAGCCGCGGGTTGGCTGAGCGAAACGTGGGCCGCATGGCGCGGTGCCGAGCTGCTCGTGAGCCGCCAAACCGCACGTCTGGCAAAGGAAACGTTTCACTTTGAGAATAAAAAAGCTGTAAATCAGCTTGGTATGACTTTCCGGCCGCTGGCCGAAACGCTGGATTGGTGCTGTGCCGCCTACCGGCAGAATCATACCACAAACAATTGACTTTGGCAAGTAGCACAAAACGCAGTTTGTGCCGACCTTTGCCAAGGGATTTTTTGGTTGAAAAATTCCGAGATGTGATTATTTTTTGCCTACCTTAGGCAAACCCTTTAGCCAATGGCGCACGAATTCAGAAAACGCGAAGAAGAGGACGAGTTGATTAAGCGGTACGAAGAGAGCCTCAAAAAAAATGCGGGAGCCTTTTTTGACATTGATGAATACGAAATCATCATTGATTACTACCTCGAGCTAAGCAAACATAAAAAAGCATTGACGGCTGTCACGCAGGCCATGGAGCAATTTCCTTTCTCCACCGGGTTGATGACGTTGAAAGCACAAATCCATACCAACTTGGCCCAGTATGCCGAGGCCATGGAATTGTTGGAGCAAGCGCGCAACCTACAGCCCACCGACATGGAAATATTTCTTTCCATTGGCTCCATCAATTCGTTGCAAGGCAAACACAAAGAGGCCATCGCCATCTACGAAGAGGCCCTCCAGTTGAGTGAGGAAGATCACGATGAAATCCATTACAACATCGGGTTGGCGTACCAGAGCATGGAGAACTACGAGCAGGCTATTGCCGCCTACAAACAATCCATCGAGATCAATCTGTCGCACGAAGGTTCGCTGTATGAGCTGGCATTTTGCTTAGATGTGGTGGGCGAATTGGAGAACAGCCTCGCCTACTACAAAAAATTTATTGACGAAGACCCCTACTCGGCAGCCGCGTGGTATAACCTGGGTATCGTGTGCAACAAGCTGGAGCGATTTGGCGAAGCCATTGAAGCCTATGATTTTGCGTTGGCCATTGACGAAGGCTTTGCCTCTGCGCACTTCAACAAGGGCAATTCATACATGAACCTGATGCAGTACGCCCAGGCGCTGGATGAGTTCAAAGCCACCATCGACATTGAAGGCCCGAGCCCCGAAGTGTACTGCTGCATGGGCGCGGCTTATGAAAACCTGGACCAATTTGACCTCGGCATCAAGTATTTTCAAAAGGCCACCAAGCTGGACCCGATGTACGATGAGGCCTGGTTTGGGGCGGGCAGTTGCCTAGAGAAACAAGAGAAATGGTATCAGGCCTTGCACTTCTTTAACCGCGCCATCAAACTCAACAGCCAAAATGCCGAGTATTGGAAGGCGGCCGCCCATGCCGAATTTAAGATTGGCAATACCATCAGCAGCATCAGCGCCTATGAAGAGGCCAGCCATCTACAACCCGATGATCGCGAAATATGGCTCAACTGGTCCTTTATCCATTATGAGCAGGGCAACTATACCAAGGCCGTGGACGTACTGAGCCAAGGGCTGGACGAAATGCCGGATGATGCCGAACTGTTCTATCGGATGACCGTGTACCTGATCGAGGCGGGGCAGTTCAAAGCGGCCCTGAACTTCTTGGAAAATGCATTACTTTTGAACTTTGAAGGGCATACCGTCTTGTTTGATTTCTTCCCAAAAGTGGAGACCCAAAAAGCCCTCTTCAAGATTATCGATCAGTTCAGAAAAGACAATCAGGAATGAATTACCATTTGAACAATTTGCCTGAGCGCACCGCCAAGCCCAGGCAAATGGGCTTTACCATGGCCATGGACAAAGGCCTGAGCGTGCGCGAAGCCGAAGATTTTGTAAGCAACAGTGCCGACTATGTAGACATTGTGAAACTGGGGTGGGCCACCTCGTACGTCACGCCCAATCTCAAAGAAAAAATCCAGGTGTACAAAGAGGCCGGCATCCCCTGCTATTTTGGCGGCACGCTGTTCGAAGCCTTCATCATCCGCAACCAGTTTGACGACTACCGCAAGGTGCTGGACAAATACGATCTCCAATTTGCCGAAGTATCCGATGGGTCGATTGATCTGGACCACGACAAGAAATGCGACTACATTGAAAAGCTCTCTGAGCAAGTAACGGTGCTCAGCGAAGTGGGCTCCAAAGATGCAGACAAGATCATCCCCCCGTACATGTGGATTGATTTGATGCAAAAAGAATTGGACGCAGGCGCATGGAAGGTCATTGGCGAGGCGCGCGAAAGCGGCAATGTGGGGCTGTTCCGTTCCACGGGCGAAGTACGCTCGGGGTTGGTGCAAGAGATATTGACCAAAATCCCCTTCGAAAAAATCATTTGGGAAGCACCCCAAAAAGCGCAGCAAGTGTGGTTTATCAAATTGCTGGGCGCCAACGTAAACCTGGGCAACATTTCACCGCACGAAGTCATTCCGCTGGAAACCATACGGCTGGGGTTACGGGGTGATACGTTTTTGCATTTCCTGGGCTTGGAGCGAAAGAAGGACAACACCGCTCCGCCCTTTCACGCAGATTGATTGCTCGTGCGTTCGCCCAAAGCGTATTTGCTGCTGTACTTAAAAGGCGTTGGCATGGGAGGTGCCGATGTGATTCCAGGTGTGTCGGGGGGTACCATCGCCTTCATCACGGGCATTTACGATGAACTGCTGGCTTCCATTAAGTCTTTCGACATCGAAGCGTTTCGCCTGCTGAGCCGCCTGGAGGTAAAAGCCTTGTGGCGCAAAGTAAACGGCACGTTTCTGGTTGTGCTGTTAGCGGGGTTGGCCACGGCCTGGATCAGCCTGGCCAAACTCATGATCTACCTGTTAAAAAATTACCAAATCCCCACCTGGTCGTTTTTCTTTGGGCTGATTGTCATTTCGGCCTTGCTGGTGTTTCGCGAGATACGCCAGTGGAATGCCGGCCGGGTGCTGGCCACTCTTTTGGGTACCGGGGTCGCCTATTCGCTCACGCTCTTGGCCCCTACTTCCACGCCCGACTCGCTCGTGTTTGTTTTTTTTGCCGGGGCCATCGCCATTTGCGCCATGATCTTGCCGGGGATTTCCGGTGCGTTTATCTTATTGCTGTTGGGCAAGTACGAGTTCATCATGACGGAAATCTTCGTCCACTACAATGTACCCGTATTGCTTACCTTTGCCGCGGGGTGTACGCTGGGACTACTCGGTTTTTCGCGGGCGCTCACGTGGGTGCTTAAGCACTACCACGACCTCACCGTGGCCACGCTGGCCGGTTTTATGATTGGTTTTTTAAACAAAATATGGCCGTGGCGCCAAGTGTTGGCCTACTACACCAACAGCAAAGGCGAGCAGACCGTGGCGTTTGACCAAAGTGTTTTGCCCGGCCAGTACATGGCGGCCACCGGACAAAACCCGCAAGTGCTGCAGGCCCTTCTTTTTGCGGCTTTGGGCATCCTGTTGGTGGTGGTGTTGGAAAAAGTGGCGGCCTCATTAAAATCAAAATGATCTATGGAAAAAAGATTTGGCTTAATCGGTTCGGTGGTCAGTCATTCATTTTCGAAATCCTATTTCGATGAAAAATTTTTTCGCGAGGGGCTTCGCGACCACCACTATGAGTTGTATGCGCTCAATACGCTTGAGGAACTCAACAAACTGTTGCAGGAAAATCCGGAACTGTGCGGCCTGAACGTCACCATCCCCTACAAGGAGAAAGTGATTTCCCTGTTGAATGACATTGATGCCGATGCGAAAAAAATCGGGGCCGTCAATGTGATCCAGATCAAAAACGGAAAGCTCAAAGGCTTTAATACCGACAGCGATGCCTTTCTTGAAACGATCCGCAAGTGGCTGCCGGCCGACCGGCCTGTCACCGCGCTCATCTTGGGCACAGGCGGCTCCTCCAAAGCCGTACAGCAGGCGTTGAAAAAAATAAAAGTGCCCTTTAAGACCGTATCGCGCGAGCGCGCCCATGGCGACTATGCCTACGATGATCTGGAAAAAGGAGATGTATTGGCCGCACACAAACTCATCATCAACACCACCCCGCTGGGCATGAACCCCGACACCAAGTCGTTTCCGCCCATCCCGTACGAGCAACTCGCGTCCGAGCACTTTGTGTACGACCTGATCTACAACCCGGCCCGCACCCAGTTTTTGCAAAAGGCCGAAATGCGCGGGGCCACCATCAAAAATGGCTTGGAGATGTTGCACGTGCAGGCCGAAAAATCGTGGGCGATCTGGAACAACTGACGCCCGACCGAAAAAACACCGCACCCGGAACCCGAAGCACCGTCTTCGGGTTTTTTGTTTGCACACGTTACCTCGTATTTCATTTCTATCTTTGCCGCCATGCCATTTCAACTCACCAGCGAATACGAACCCACAGGCGATCAACCCAAAGCCATTGAACAACTGGTGAAAGGATTGGAAGAGGGCGAAGCCCATCAAACGCTGTTGGGCGTAACCGGCTCGGGAAAAACATTTACCGTGGCCAACGTAGTGCAGCGCATCAATCGGCCTACGCTCGTGCTGAGCCACAACAAAACGCTGGCCGCCCAATTGTACGGGGAATTCAAGCAGTTTTTTCCTGAAAATGCCGTAGAGTACTTTATCTCCTACTACGATTATTATCAACCCGAGGCGTACATCCCCACCTCCAACCTCTACATCGAAAAAGATCTTTCCATCAACGAAGAGATCGAAAAACTGAGGTTAAGCGCCACCTCGGCTTTGTTGTCGGGACGAAGGGATGTGCTGGTGGTGGCTTCCGTGTCATGCATCTATGGCATTGGTAATCCGGAGGAGTTTGGCAAAAACCGGGTGCAACTGAAAGTAGGCGAGCGAATACCCCGCAACAAGTTACTGTTTGCCCTGGTTGACATTTTGTACAAACGCACCGAGGCTGAGTTCAAGCGTGGTTCCTTCCGCGTGAAGGGCGACACGGTCGATGTTTTTCTGGCCTATGCCGATTATGCCATCCGCATCTATTTCTTTGGTGATGAGATCGAAGCCATTCAGGTCATCGATCCACAATCGGGCAAAAAGCTGTCAGACGAAAAAGTGGCCGTCATCTTCCCCGCCAACCTTTTTGTGACGGGCAAGGACTTGCTGCACATGGCCATCCGCGAAATACAGGATGACATGGTACTGCAAGTGCAGATGTTCGAACAAGAAAAAAAACACCTGGAAGCCAAGCGGCTGAAAGAGCGCACCGAGTTTGACCTCGAGATGATGCGCGAACTGGGCTATTGCAGCGCCATTGAAAACTACTCGCGCTATTTTGACCGCAGAAAGCCCGGTGCCCGCCCCTTTTGCCTGATGGACTATTTCCCCGATGATTTTCTGTTGGTCATCGATGAGAGTCACGTGACCATTCCGCAGGTGCGCGCGATGTGGGGGGGCGACCGATCGCGCAAAGTGAACTTAGTCGATTACGGCTTCCGGCTGCCGTCCGCGTTGGACAACCGCCCCCTGACGTTTAACGAGTTTGAGTCCATCGTGAACCAAGCGATTTACGTAAGCGCCACACCGGCCGAATATGAACTTCGGAAATCAGAAGGGGTGGTGATTGAACAGCTCATCCGTCCCACGGGCTTGTTGGATCCAGAAATAGATGTGCGGCCCAGCAAAAATCAGATTGACGACTTGCTGGAAGAAATTGACGAGCGCGTGAAAAAGAAAGAGCGCGTATTGGTGACCACGCTGACGAAACGCATGGCCGAAGAACTGACCAAATTTTTGGAACGGGCGGCCGTGAAATGCCGCTACATCCACAGCGAGGTGGATACGCTGGACCGGGTGGAAATTTTGCGCGAACTGCGGCTGGGGGTGTTTGATGTGCTGGTGGGCGTAAACCTGCTGCGCGAAGGATTGGATTTGCCGGAGGTATCTTTGGTGGCCATTCTGGATGCCGACAAAGAGGGCTTTCTGCGCAATCAGCGATCGCTGGTACAAACCATAGGACGAGCTGCACGCAACGCGAACGGTCGGGTAATCATGTATGCCGACAGCATCACCGAAAGCATGCAACTGGCCATAGACGAAACCAACCGCAGGCGAAAAATACAACAGGACTACAACCTGGAACATGGCATCGTGCCCAAAACGGTGCTGAAATCCAAAGACGAGATTTTCCGGCAGACCAAAGTAGCCGACTCCAAAAAAGCCCAGAAGCGATACTACATTGAGCCGGAGGAAACTTCGCTGGCGGCCGACCCGGTGGCCGCGTACCTAAGCAAGGACGAGCTGCAAAAAATGGCGGAGCGCACGCGCAAGGCCATGGAAAAAGCCGCCAAGGAATTGGAGTTTATGGAAGCCGCCAAGCTGCGCGATGAACTGATGGCAATCCAAAAGTTAATTGAGGGGAAGTAAGAAGTGAACTCTTCAAATTACAAGACCCGGAAAAATCTCATACTCAAATGGTCGAAAGTCTTTTAATGACGGGGGCTTCCTCCATTTCAAAGTTTGAATTTTTTCTGTTTTGCTACTTCGTATCTCCTTCTTCACAAAGTCAATGCTGTAGTGTTCACCATGTCCTTCGGGTGAAGTAGAATCATACACCATCTTTTCAGCAACGAATAAAGACCAGATTCCCCTATTTTTCTTAAACGTATAATTGACCGTCCATCTTTCGCGAAGCCCTCCATACATAGAAATGATCAACGAACCCTCCTTTTCATTTATCGATAATGGTTCGTTGAATTCGATTGGATCAAAACCCCCACCAAAACCCGATGGCAGAATAGCCTTATCCGAAAAAACTTCTAGCCTCCATTTATCCCTGTCGGATATTAACACCAATAGCAATCGAGGCACTTCGTTACGGGTTGTATCAATGTTCTTTTGCACGAGGATGTGATTTTTTACACCCAAAATCATCACGTGGTCTTTTTTCTTGTCTCTGTTTAAGTCACCCGAAACTTCTCGTAGTATTTCCCAAGATATTGGCACAAAGTCCATTTCATTTTTACCAACTTTCTGAATACGCGGCACAATAATGGTATCCGGTCTTAAAAACTGGCCAAAATTCTCAATGGGAGTAATTAGCAAAATAAAAATAAGGCCTCTCATCGTACCATTTCCTTCTTCAACGTCAGCCGTATCAACACAAAACTGACCAACGTAAGCACGGCCCCCACCATCATGGCCACACCCGGAAAATACACCGGGGCCTGCGCTCCGATAAAGTAGGCAAAGATGTTGTTCATCAACAGCGGCCCGATGATGGCCGAAATGCTCATCAGGCTCGTAAAGCCGCCTTGCAACTCACCCTGCTCATTGGCGGGCACAATACCGCTCATAATGCCTTGTAGCCCCGTCATGGCAATGCTGCCCAGGCAGTAGACGATGATGATGCCATACATCATCCACCCTTGCGTGGCAAAGGCATACATCACAAAGCTGAGCAAGTACAGCGTCATGCCCACGTTCACGCTGCGCAATTGCCCCAGCTTGGGCACAATCACGCGGATGAGCCCGCCTTGAATGATGGCAAACGCAATGCCCACTACCGCCAGCGAAATGCCCACCTCTTTCAGGCTCCAGCCAAACTTCTCTTTGGTGTAGTACGGCCAATTGCTCTGCACCGCATGCGAGGCCACGTACAAAAACAACAGCGACCCAATCAACCCGATGATGAGCGGGTACCGCTTCAACGACAGCAGCGTGCCAATGGGGTTGGCGCGCTTCCACTCAAAGGCCCTGCGGTTTTCCGCCTTGAGCGACTCGGGTAAGACGAGCCAGCCATATAAAAAGTTGAGAAACGTGAGCCCGGCCGACACCATAAACGGCACGCGCAACCCAAACTCGCCCAGAAAACCACCCAACACCGGGCCGATGATAAAGCCCAACCCAAAAGCGGCACCGATCATCCCAAAGTTTTTGGCGCGCTCTTCCGGTGCGCTGATGTCGGCAATGTAAGCACCGCCCGTGGTGAAGCTGGCGCCCATCACCCCCGCCACCACCCGGCCCACAAAAAGCCAGGCCAGCGAAGGCGCAAATGACAAAAACAGATAATCAACCGTAAAACCAAACAGCGACCCCAGCAATACGGGCCTGCGCCCATAGCGGTCGCTCAGGCCCCCGATAATGGGCGAGCAGATAAACTGCACAAAGGCATAGGCAAACAACAGCCAGGCACCCATCTTGCTGGCATAACCCATCGCCTCGCTGGAGGTGGCATCCATGCCCGACAGCTCCATGATCAGATCCGGCATGATGGGGATAATGATACCGATGCCGATGACATCGATCAGCAACGTAATGAAAATGAATACGAGGGCGGGTTTGCGCGAGGGGGACATGTGAGCGGAAGGTTTTTGGGGGAACGCAAAATAACAGATTCCCATGACGATTGACCTACCGTTTGCAGGCTCTGGTGCCCGCTTCCGAACAATTTTCGGCCAGTTGAAACGGTCAAGCACAAAAAACCGTCTAACCCCATGCAACCCTGCCCGCCTCCCGGTGTCCCTGGCAGGGGGCGCAACCGATCAAAAAAACACGCCTCCAACCCATCGCATTATGAAATACCTAGCATTCATCGCCTTGTTCAGCGTCACGCTGGCGCAGGCTCAAAAGAAAGAAACGCGCAACGTGCCCGACTTCACCAAAGTGAATTTTGGGTTTTCGGGCAAGTGCTACATCACACAAGGCAAGTCGTTCAACGTAGAACTGGAAGGCGATGCCGAGGTGCTGGCGAAAGTGAAAACCAAAGTGGAAAACGGCCGGCTCTCCATCGTAAGCGAAGACAAGTGGAACTGGAGCTGGGGCAAGGACGATGAAATCATCGCCTACGTCACGCTGCCGGAGGTCGAAGGCCTTTCAGTAAGCGGCTCGGGCGATTTGGAAACGCGCACGGCCATCACCTCCAATGAGCTGACGCTGCGCGTGAGCGGCTCGGGCAACATGCAAGCCAAGGTAAACGTGGCGGGCGACCTGGAAGCCGATGTGTCGGGGTCGGGCGACCTGGACGTGACGGGCACATGCAAGGGGTTTGACAGCGATGTGAGCGGCTCGGGCAACGTGCAGTCCACGGTTATCATCAACGGCAACGCCTCCTTTGGCGTGTCCGGGTCGGGCAAGGTGACGGCCGCGGGCACCGCCCCGGAAGTGAAGATATCCATCAGCGGCTCGGGCAAAGTATTGGCCTCTGAGCTGGAAGCCACCAAAGCAACCGTACGCATCTCCGGCTCAGGCGATGTCGAGATAGGCGTGAAAGACGACTTGGACGTGACCATCTCCGGCAGCGGCAGTGTGCGCTACCGCGGCAACCCCGAAAAGGTAAACAGCCATGCCGCGGGCAGCGGCAGCGTGCGGAAGATGTGAGCCACACGAACACAGAATAACACCGACACGGGGGCTTCAGGCCTCCGTGTTTGTTTTCACCGAAAGTGTCTATCTTCGTAGCATGAAAAGCATCACCGTACACGTACCCGAAGAGGTGGATGAAGCCGAGGTAAGGATGCAACTGGCAGCCCTGTTGTTTGAAAAGGGGATCATGTCGTCAGGCCAGGCCGCAGATGTAGCAGGTGTTTCGAAGCGATTTTTTTTGGAGAATGTAGGCAAGTACGGGGTGTCTGTGTTTGGGGAAACCGCTGACGATATACGCAAAACATTGAATGATTAACGTAGTCGTTTCCGACACCAGTTGTCTAATCGCGTTGGAAAAAATCAATCAGATAGAAATTCTAGCCCATCTCTATCAACAAGTAGTTGTTACTCCCATTGTCGCGCGTGAATACGGCAAGCCGCTCCCAAATTGGGTTAGCGTGCAACCTGCAATAAATCACGCCCTTCAACAACACCTTGAAAAGAATCTGGACATCGGTGAAGCCAGTTCCATTGCCCTAGCCTGCGACACACCGGGTTCCCTTTTATTATTGACGAGCGAAAGGGCCGACAAATCGCAACACAGTTCAAGTTGAACATTATCGGAACGATCGGGCTTATCTTGCTAGCCAGTGAAAGAGGGATCATAGCAAGCCCTTTGGAATGCATTCTCCATCTCCAAAACGAAGGGTTTCGCATCTCCCGTGATTTGCTCGAGGAAATCTCAAAAAGGTATCGGTAACACGTTGGAAGGCATCACCAACGAACGGACAAACGAATCCGCCACCAGGCTACCCAGCACGTTACCCGCACGACCCGCGCCCGCAAGCGAGTACAAAAACGGGCAGGAAGCTTCGCATAAATCAATGAATTGGCACGTTTTGCGAACCTTCTGTATATTTACAATAGGGAAATATGCGAAACAGGGCGCGTATACTATCGTTGCCGGCAATTTTTTGGACAGATGGGTAACAATCAAGAACTAAGGACATTTTTACAAGCTAACTTCAATGGACTAATTGTTAAGCAACCACTGTTTTACAACTGGACAATCGGACTACGTTTCAATCTACAGACGAGTTCGCCAGACAAAGAAGAATATTTTGACGAGGTAATTAAAAGAACAACTACACTTTACCAGAAGACATTTGACCCAACTGACAATCTTTTGATTGTTTTTATTCAATTCAAATGGAAAAGAAGAAAGATAAGATTTAGGAACTACTTTTTTAAACAAATCAAGGGGTTGAATAGGGAAGAAATTGATTATAGACGAATCAATCGACTTTATGAGAAAAATGACATTGACGACATTTGGAATGCAGCAACAATCAAGATAACAGCTGACAGACTAAATTATACTGAGACATTTAGGGCAATCGCTAACGTAGACTTTGCAAGAGACCCAAACATTCAGGGACAAGTTTATCTAATCAACACGGACAAGAAAATAATCTTCAATATGTATGATGACCGTGGACTGGATATAATCTCGACCGACAAAGAATTCTTAAAATCACTTTACAAAACGTTTGACAGTTGGTTGCTTGACTACGACAGGGACGAGATGAAAAAGAGATTCGAGTAAAAAAACAGCCGGCAACAGCATGTTTCTGCAATGGTGCCGTGACGGGTTAATTTAAAGTTTTATCTTCGTTCAACGTTTTCGTTTTCGTGGACAGGACGCGGCTTCGAGAAGGCACCACTGCAGAAACACAAACGTTATGCCTCACCCTATAAGACGAGACGACAATGAAAAAAACATCATCAAAAAAACTTTATTTTTATCTTTTGACTAAGAATGAGGGACATAGTAATTCTAAATATCATACTGCATGTTAATTAATCTAGACTTGATTATTGCCTATGGTGGTATTCAAAAGAAATACCATAAAGGAGATGTAATATTTACGGAAGGTGATCAATGCCGATACTACTTTCAGATTGTGGAAGGGAGTATAAAAATGTTTAATATAAATTCGGAAGGAAGAGAATTTACGCAAGGAATATTTGCTTCTGGTGAAAGCTTTGGTGAGCCACCTTTACTCATAAATTTACCTTATCCTGCTTCTTCAGAAGCAACTTCTAATACTACCGTAATAAGATTACCGAAAGAAAATTTTCTAACATTGTTAGATGAATATCCTAAATTGAAAAATAAAATGCTACTGCTTCTTGCCAATCGTGTTTATAGTAAGTCTGTAGTAACGAAAATAATTATTAACAGCTCGCCTGAAACTCGAGTATTATCTTTTCTAAACTATTATAAATTAAAATATGGATTACAGGAAAATAAAAATTTGATACCCTTGACAAGACAACAAATTGCCGACCACATTGGTTTAAGAGTAGAAACTGTTATCAGAGTCCTATTGCGACTTAAAGCCAAAAGCAAGGTAGAAATAAGAAATCGTAAGTTATATTATTAAAATGATTCGAATTAACTCAAATAGGTGGCTAATAATTTCATTCTTTAGCTTTTTAATTGTTGCCGTGTTAGGTGTAATTATGAGGTACAAAATTGCTTTTTCGTTTCCATTTCTGGATCAAAAAAACATACAACACGCCCATTCACATTTTGCCTTTGCTGGATGGATATCGCAATCATTATTTTTCTTTTTGACACACTCATTAAGGAGTTTAATTACTGACAAAAGGTTTAGGTATTATAACTACCTTTTATGGGCAAACTGGATTACTGCATTAGGAATGCTTGTTTCTTTTATGCTACAAGGGTATGCGTTATACTCCATTTTCTTTTCTTCATTGTCTATTGTCATTTCATTTGTATTTGCCCTATCGTTTTGGTTCGATATTAAATATCTTCCAAATGTAATAACAAGGCAATGGTTTAAGTGGGCTTTAGTTTTTATGTTATTGTCATCATTGGGTACTTTATTGCTTACGTTGATGATGGCTACTAAAAATATTCAACAACACACTTATTTGGCATCTGTATATTGGTATTTGCATTTTCAATATAACGGTTGGTTTTTCTTTGCTTGCATGGGATTATTGTATGATTACTTAGGCAGAAAATATGCCCACTTTGCTACCAATGGTTTGGCTTTTAGATTAATAGCTTATAGCTGTGTACCTGCTTATGGATTATCAATTTTGTGGATGCATTTACCCATTTGGACAGAAATAGTATTTGCATTAGCTGCATTGGCTCAAGCACTTGGCTGGGGTAATATTTTGTATTATGCACATAAACAAAAAATTCTGAAAGAGTTAGATATCATTCAACCTTTAAAGTGGCTACTCGTTATTATTGCCATAGCTGGCAGCATAAAATTTGCACTACAACTTGGATCTACTATTCCTGCTGTGAGCCAATTGGCTTTTGGCTTCAGGTCTATTGTTATAGCTTATTTGCATTTGGTTCTACTAGCATTTATTAGTCTTTTTTTGGTTACGTATGCATATATGACCAAGTTATCCATATTTAATAAGTATTCTTTTGCTGGCATAGCTATTTTTGTAATTGGAATATTATTGAATGAACTATTATTAGGAATACAAGGCATTGCATCAATTGGCTATATTCTTATTCCTTTTATTAATGAATCATTATTTTTTGTTTCACTATTACTCATGAGTGGTATCGGTATCATTTTAATGTCGCAATTCGCTTTACATAGAAAATCAAACTAATTTTTTACCAGTTATGATTATGGTCATAATTGTAAAGTTTTCCTTCCATTATTTTTGACACAAAGTAATTCATATGAAAAAGTTAATCGTAATCCAATCGATTTTTTGTGCATTGTTTATTACAGCATGTAACCAAAGTAGCGATAGCAATAACTCTAATAGCAATACAAGTTCCCAAGAAAATGCATTAGCTGGCCAATCAGGCGTAAAAGACGATGTTTCTAACCCTAATATAGTGCAGGTGGCAATAGGCAGTAAAGACCATACCACTCTGGTAGCCGCTGTAAAAGCAGCAGGTTTAGTTGATGCTTTGAGTAATGCAGGTCCATTTACAGTTTTTGCACCAGTAAATGCTGCTTTTGATAAACTACCTGCCGGGACGGTTGAAGGACTTTTGAAAACAGAAAAAAAGGGTGATTTGGAAAACATTCTTGGCTATCATACTTATGTAGGAGTTATAGATGGCGTATTGTTACAAGATGGAGCTGAATACGATATGGTATTTGGCGGAAAAGTAAAAATTACAAAAGAAGGTGATAAAACATTGGTAAATGGCACACCTATTTTAGCGACTATTAAAACATCAAATGGCGTTATTCATGTTATAGGTGATGTTTTACTTCCAAAATAAAAAAGTTCTTAAAATAAAAACTACAAAAAGCGATGCCTCATAAAAGCATCGCTTTTTTTATAACCCTCCCTTTCGTATAAAAGTCCCCATGACCAACATTGCAATGGCTATTATATTTATCAGTAAGATATGAATACCCAACTGAGTTAAGTTACGGCTACTTAATTTTGGTATAATAAAAATGCGAGCATGCACTGCTAATACCAATGTACTCAATAACAGCATGAGTTTTATTGAAACTACTATTTCTATTCCATTGCTAAATGAAAACCAGTTTTCTATTCTAACATTGTAATGATAAGCTAATAATATTCCAGTAATAATTTGCAGAAGCAAGGCTGGCAAACCTAAAGGTTCAAACTTTTTCTCAAATGACTTGACAATATCTGGCTCGTTCACATTAATAGCCTGTGGTAGATAGCGAATCAATAACAACAAATGACCACCAATCCAAATGCATGCACCCAATAAATGTAATATCAAATATACATGGTTCATGCTTACAAAATTTTAATTTGCATCACAGTAGCAATACTCAAGGCACGTTGTTTAATCAACTCTGAGTTGGTACCTAAAAAAAGCTCATCAACAGTTTCGTTAAACAACAATATCCATCTTTGAAAATGTTCCATCGTGATTAAACTCTTTTTGTTTAACTCAAGGTGTTTATCCATTGGATTTCCGTTGTAACTACCTGTTTGAAAAACTATATTTTCCCAAAAGTTGTACATCACAGGCAAATGTTTTTCCCAGTTAACTTGTACAACTTCTGTGAAAAAGGAACCAATAATAGCATCTTGTTTTACTTTATCGTAAAAAGAATTAATGAGTAATTCAATATCCTTACGGTCTTCAATATCTTTTTTCATAGTAATGTATTTTAGCCTTGTACTAACATGCAAAGTGCATCTTCAATACATTCTACCGAGTGAATAATATCTTGAGGGATTTCGGTTTCTTCATACTGGTGTAGTGTTTTCGTCAAAGCACCTTCTTTGTATAATACGGTTCCGTATAGTACAAATAACTTTGCAGGCAATGAAGTTTTGTGCTCTTTCATAATCATGCCCTTTTTGAAACCAATAGCCAATGCTTTGCTATGATCAGTTTTATGAAGTGCTCTCGCTACCGGATGTGAGCTTGTTTCCAATTGTTGAAATAATTCTTGAATAATCACAAATCTTTGTGTTTAAAAATTTTTAGTGAGAATAGAAATGGCACTATTACCCAAATGAGTAATAATAGAAATGCGACCAACAAACCAAGTGTTGAACCAAAATAATCTTTAAATATGGCTCCCGTGTAACCCATCAAAGCTGAAACATCTAGCTGTAACAAAATTAATATTCGGGCAAGATCTATTGGACTTGTAGCACTTAAAAACACCATCATTTTTTCTATGGGGTACTCAGCAAGTTGAAATAATAAAAACAAGACTAAGCCATCAAATAAGAGAGCAAAATATAACCAGAGAGAAATAGAAACACCAATTCCTTTGGCCTTATCTCTACTTAAAATGGAACTTAAGAATGCAATAGCTATAAATACCAATGTAATGATACACCCAATAATGGTCATCATGATGGCAATATTTGGGTTTGCAAACACAAAAAGCGGTATGCCCACCCCCAACAAAAATGCAATTACAAAGCTTAATGACAATCCTGCAAAGAGGCTAATCCAAATTTTATTTCTTTTTATGGGTTGGCTAACGAGCAGCTCTATAAACTCTGCACTATTATAGATGTAAATAGTAGAAAATAGGATTGATACTAAAGGTACAATCAACAAAATGATATTTAATAAGGTGAGTGTGCCTTTGGAGCTATTATCTTCCAAACTAAATGCACTCCAAGCAAAAGCAGCAAGCAAAACAGTATAAACCAATACTATTCTGTTTTTTAAAATATCTAAAATAATAAAACGGATTATTCTGCTCATACCATACTGCTTATTAAAATTTTTG
>ERZ1066136.90-NODE-90-length-98019-cov-15.849710_pt1 | contig 98019 bp, 78 predicted proteins | sample MGYA00382783_ERZ1066136 | MGnify/ENA primary metagenome ERZ1066136 (study PRJEB33369, sample SAMEA5778366) | biofilm metagenome | biome: Industrial cooling water; feature: Water cooling tower basin; material: Biofilm | place: United Arab Emirates | collected... | reverse complement strand
ACGGCGCCCTGCTCCGCGCCCCGCGCGGCCGCCCCTGGCCGCGCCGCCCGGAGCCGGCCCGAGCGAGCGATTTTGGTGCCGACCTAAAGCCGGCCCCGGCGGGGGTGCGATCAGGAGAGCCGACCCCACCGCTCCGAGTCCTGCCGGTCGGAGGGGGGGGTACGCACGCGCCATCGCCTCCATGAAAAAGGTCCTCATCGTGGATGACTCCAGCACCATGCGCCGGATCATCATGCGCTCCCTCCGCCAAGCGGGCTTGCAGGTCGACACCATCCTGGAGGCCGAGAACGGCGCCCAGGGCCTGGCCACGGTGCAGTCCGATCCGGAGGTCGAGCTGGTCTTCTCCGACGTCAACATGCCGGAGATGAACGGCCTGGAGTTCGTCAAGGGGGTGCGCGCCACCCGCGACAAGCGCTCGCTCCCGATCGTGATGATCTCCTCGGAGGGCAGCGAAGCCTTCATCCAGCAGGCCATGGACTGCGGTGCCAATGGCTACGTGACCAAACCCTTCACGCCCGAGTCGATCAAACAACGCCTGGAGGGCCTCCTTGGCTGACCAGAAATCCGATCCGATGGACTCCAAGCGCCTGTTCCAGGCGCTCGAGGAGGCCGCCAAGGAGACCTTCGAGACCATCGCCACCAGCTTCGAGAAGCAGGTGCGCGTGGGCTCAGGCGAGGTCAACGATCCTGCCCAGATCTTCAAGCAGATCGTGGATGGAGAGCATGGCCAGGTGCACATCTGCGCCAAGGTGGACTTCCTGGGCGAAGTCACCGGGCAGGTGATCCTGCGCTGCAACGCCCAAGGCGCCCTCGACATCAGCCGCGGCCTGCTGATGATGGACGCCGGGGAAGCGATCCAGATCGACGAGGTCGAGGACGCGCTGGCGGAATGCGCCAACATCATCGGCGGCCTGATGAAGACCAAGGCCCTCGATCCCCACGGCAGCTACAAGCTCGGCCTGCCGGAGATCTTCAGGCTGCCCCACGACAACGAGGGCGTCCATGGAGGCTCCCTGCTCTATCAGATCAAGCAGGGCATCATTTCCGTAGAAATCTGGCGCCTCCACGGCGCCGACGGTACCGGCCGTGCCGCAGCCTGATGCCACGACCCAGGCCGACCGCGATTTCGCCCGCGCGGTCGTCAGCCAGCTGCTCGAGAACGTCTCGGCGATCGTCGACAAGGAGCTCGCCCTGGGCGATTTCCAGTCGTCGCGCCGGGACCATCGCAGCGCCGGCGAAGGTCAGGTGCACATCAGCTTCCGGTTCAAGTTCACTCTCGACGGGCAGGTTTCGCACGGCTGCCTGCTGCTGCCCCTGACCCAGGCGGTGGCGGCCGCCTGCGCGATGTTGATGATGCCGGCCGCTCAGGTGTCGGAGATCTGTGCGTCCGGTCAGCTCGATACCCCGATCAAGGATGCGCTGCTCGAGCTCGGCAACATGCTGGCCAGCGCACTCGGGGCGCCCTACCAGGAACCCTGCGAAAAGGTTGCGGTGCAGTTCGCCGGCTGCCAGGGGGTTCGCGCGGGCGTGCGCCCGGCGCTGCCGTACCGGGAAGGCAGCCCGCTGCTGACGATCGAAGCCCAATCGACCCTGGAGCCCTTCGGGCGCTTCAAGTTCCTGCTGTTGCTGCCCCCGCCCTGGGGCCCCGAGGGGCCTGCGGCCGCGGCCTGAGCGCGCTAGGCCGTCGGGGGGGGGCTGAGCCCCGCAGCGCAGGCGGGCCCGGTCCCTTCGGGATCTGGCGCCCGGGGGGGGCGGCGTCGCGCGGGGTGACGCGAGGTCGCGGGGGTGACGCGGGGTCGCGGGGGTGACGCGGGGGTGACGCGGGGGTGACGCGGGGGTGACGCGGGGGTGACGGCCGGCGACGGCCGGTGGGCGGGGCGTTGGCAGGCGGCCTTGCGTCGCCGGTTCGGCGCGGGGGTGCTGCTGGCCGGTCTGCCCGACCCGGGCCCAGGCGGCCGGCGGCTGGCGATCCCGGGCGGCTGGGCTGATCGGATCCCCGGCGAGCGCGATCGGGCTGGGTGGGCCGTCCAGGCCGGTCGGGGCTGGGGGGCTGGCCGGTCTGCTGCCCCCGGTCGGGGTTGGCACGCTGCCCTCCGGGTGCCCACGGGGGAACTCTGTCGATGTTTTCGTCTGGGACGTCAAGTCGTTCGCGTCCCGGGATCGAAGGGAGTCCATCGATTCCAGTCCCGGCCTCTCAGGCCGCCCTTTGTTCTCGCTCGTGGCTGCCATCTCCTCAGAATCCGTGCGCGCCGAAGTGCGCTGCTTCGCCCTGCCCACCGCCCATGGCGAGCTCGGCCGGCTGAGTCCCAGCGGGCTGCAGATCCTGCTCGGGGCGCGGGCTCCGCAGCATCTCGAACCCGGCTGCGAGGTCGAGGTGCGCCTGTTCGACGGCCAGGACCCGGGCCCCACAGTACGTCTGAGCGGGGTCGTGGCTCGCCTCGATCGGTTGCCCACCGGGGAGCAGTTGCTGGTCGTTTTCGCGCGCGGGCTGCCCCTCGGCGAAGTCTCAAACCGCTTCCTCGACATCCTCGATCGCCGGGGGGCGACCCGCGTGGGGCCCCCCCAGCCGACCGTGCTCTGGGTCTACCCTCCGGGAGTCTCTGCGCCGCTGCGCGGGGAGGTCATCGACCTCTCCGCGGATGGGATCGGGGTCAGTCTGCCGGGGAAAACGGTGCCCGAGGATTGGCTCTCCGTGGGGGGGCAGGCGGGCCGCTGGCGCTTCGATCTGGACCTCGGTCCAGGCGAGGGGGCCTTGCGCCTGTCCGGCGAGCTGAAGCGCATCGATCGCAGCGCTCGCGCCCTGCGCCTGGGTTTCCGTCTGTCCGCGCAGGAGGTGCCGGATCCCGAGGCCAGCCGGCAGCGCCTGCTGCAGCTGCTGCGGCGCTGGCGCGGCTGAGCCGGGAGCCGTCCCCGGCACTGCGCAGGCAAGAGGGCAGAAGGAGCGCGGGTCGCGCGCCCGATAAACGCAGGCAACCCTGCCCTCCATGTCCCTCCCGATCAGCGCTCATTCGGAGGCCCTAGCCAAGGCCATCGTCCTGTCCGACCCGATCCGGGACCCCGGGGCCTTCCTGGCACCCCTGGAGGCGATCCTGGCCCTGGCCCGGGGAGAGGGATTCGGCGAGCTCATCGCCCTGTGCGAGCAGGCCTCGGTGGCCCTGCGGGGACTGGAGCCCGGCCGGGATCCCAACCCGAGCCTGGATCGAATGGAGCGGGTCGTGCTCGAGTCGGCGCGCCTGGCCGAGCAGCTGGCCCAGGGAATCCGACCCGAACCCCAAGCATTGCCCGCGCCGACCCAGCGGCCCTCCGAGAGCAAGCCGGCGGGGCTCGTGTCGGGGGTCGAGCCGGAGCTGCTCGAGCTGTTCACGCTCAGCGCTGGCGAGAACCTGAGCGGGATCGAGCGCAACCTGCTCGAGCTCGAAGCCCAGCCGCGCCGCAGCGACCTCTGGGCGGAATTGCGGCGACAGGTGCACACGCTCAAGGGCGAATGCGGGGTGCTGTCCCTGGGGGAAGTCCAGGCTGTGCTCCACGAAGCCGAGAGCTACCTGGATCGCGTGGCGGGCAAGGACCGGCCGGGGCGGTTGGATCCGTTCTTCCCCTTGGTGGATTGGCTGCGCCGGGTGCTGGCCTGCATCAAGTCCGGAGCGGCCAGCTTGCCGGAGGGAGCCGGCCAGCTGCGCGGACGCTTCAGCTCGAACGCCCCGGAGCCCGCAGAGCCAGCCCATGGCGGGCGGGGTCAATTGCCCGCTGCCAAGCCTGGGGATGGGCCCCGTCAGGCGCTCGATCCGGTGGCCTTCCCCGCGGAGGTGCTGCAGGACGAAACCCTGCCCGACTTCATCACCGAAGCGCGCCAGCATTTGGAGAGCGCGGAGGCCGGACTGCTGGCTCTGGAGCGCCAACCGGACGATCCGGAGCCGCTCAACGTCGTCTTCAGGGCGTTCCACACGATCAAGGGCGTGGCCGGTTTCCTAAACCTGTCCCCGATCGTGCGCTTGGCGCACTCGACCGAGACCTTGATGGACGAGGCCCGCAAGGGCCGGCAACTGTTCACGCCAGCGCACATCGGACTGATCCTGGCCGCCAACGACGCCACCAGTCGACTGCTCGGCGCCCTGTCCGGGCAGCCGGCACCCGAGCGCTCCGAAATCGACCTGCTGATCGGTCGGATCGACGCTGCGACACGTGGCGAAATCGAGGTCCCGAGTCCTCAGGTCGGCCCGCTGCGCGAAGTCCTGGAAGCGATCGGCGTACAGAGCGCCGAGGAAATGGACTCGGCGGCCAAAGACCCGACGGCGGCCGTCAAGCGCCTGGGGGACATCCTGCTCGAACGTTCAGCCCTCAGCCTGCAAGACCTGCAGTTCGCGCTCGCCCGCCAGGAGCGGCTGCGCCGCGAGGGCAAGCCCGTCAAGATCGGCGACCTGTTGGTGGAGTTGGGTCTGATCCAGCGCGCGCAGTTGGAGCAGGCGCTGAGCCTTCAGGGGCAAGGCTCGCCGGTCAAGCGGCTGCTCGAGACGCCATCGGTCAGTCCGCCGATCGACGCCGAGACGGTGCGCAAAATGCGCGTCGAGAGCACGGTCATGGTTGCGACCCAGAGGCTCGACCTGTTGGTCGACATGGTCGGGGAACTCGTGATCGCACAGCAGATGATCGTCCAGGATCCGCAGCTCGGCAGCCTGCACAGCGAGACCCTCAGCCGCAACCTGGCCCAGGTCAGCAAGATCACCCGCGACCTCCAGGAGGCCTCCATGTCACTGCGCATGGTGACCTTCAAGTCGACCTTCCAGAAGATGAGCCGGCTGGTGCGCGATGTCGCCGCCAAGTCGGGCAAGGACGTGGCTTTGGCCATGAGCGGCGCCGAGACGGAAGTCGACCGCACCGTGGTCGAGAAGATCAGCGATCCGTTGATCCACATCCTGCGCAACGCCATCGATCATGGCCTCGAGGCGCCCGACGAGCGCCGTGCGGCGGGCAAGCCCAGCAAGGGCCAGCTGCGCCTCGATGCCTACACCAAGAGCGGTTCCATAGTGATCGAGGTGCGTGACGACGGGCGTGGCATCAGGCGCGAAAAGATCATCGCGAAAGCCTTGTCGGTCGGGCTGATCAGCGAAACGCAACGCCCTGAGGAGTGGAGCGACAACGAGATCTTCAAGCTGATCTTCGCGCCCGGCTTCTCGACGGCCGAAAAGGTGACCGATATCTCCGGCCGCGGGGTGGGCATGGACGTTGTCAAGCGCAACGTCGAGGGCATGCGCGGCAAGATCGAGATCGCTTCACAGCCCGGAGTCGGTTCCACGTTCACGCTGAAGCTGCCCCTGACCCTGGCGATCATCGACGGGATGGTGGTGCGCTGTGGATCCGAGCGTTACGTGCTGCCCACGCTCTCGATCGTGCAGAGCTTCCGCCCCAGCACGGAGACGTTGCATCGTGTCCTGTCCAAGGGAGAATTGATCGAGGTCCGCGGCCGGCTGGTGCCGGTGTTCTCGCTGGATGGGGCCTTGCGTGACCAGTTCGATCGTTCCGGTCGTTCTCCGGAGGGCATCCTGGTTTTGATCGAGTCGACCGGGGGCCAGGTGTGTGTCCTGGTGGATGCGATCCTGGGACAGCAGCAGGTCGTCATCAAGAATCTGGGCAAGAGTCTGCCCAGCATCGACGGCGTCTCCGGCGGCGCGATCCTGGGCGACGGGCGCGTCGCCTTGATCGTCGATGTCGAGCGACTCATCTCCCGCCTCACCATGGCCGTGGCCTGACGCCAAAGCAAAGCAAGATGGACAAGAAGACCGAAGCAAACGGGCCGCAGGCGGGCAAGTACCTGACCTTCCTCCTGAACGGTGGAGATTACGGCGTGCCGATCCTATTGGTGCGCGAGATCATCGCCATGCATGCGATCACGGCCTTGCCGCGCCTGCCGGGCCACGTGAAGGGCGTGATCAACCTCCGCGGACGCATCATTCCGGTGATCGACCTGCGCCTTCGGCTGGGCATGCCTCCGGCCGATTACGACAAGCATACCTGCATCATCGTCATCGACGCCAGCTGGATGGGTGACGAAGAGCACGCTCCGATCGGCTGCATCGTGGACACGGTCAGCGAGGTGCTGTTCGTCGATGAGCAGCAGATCGAGCCTACCCCGAGTTTTGGGCCTGGAGTCGACACCAGCATCGCCCTGGGGGTGGCCAAGCATCCGTCGCGCGCGACCGTTTTGACCTTGCTCGACATCCGTAGGGTCCTGGGCCAGGTCGAAGCCTCCCTCCAGGCCGGCTGAACCCCGCGTCATGTCCGCACCGATCCGAGACCAAGGCCAGGTCGTCAGCGCCAGGGACCTGGCCGACCTGTCCACCGTCGCCCACGACCTGTGGGGGCTGCAGATCGGCGAGAAGAAGCGTGCGGTGGTCGAGGGACGGCTGTCCAAGCTGCTGCGGCAAACCGGCTGCCAGGACCTGCCCAGCCTGGTGAGCGCGCTGCAGGCGCGGCAGGACAGCCGGCTCGCCCTGGCGGCGTTCGACGTGCTTTCGACCAATCACACCCACTTCTTTCGCGAGGCGGCCCACTTCGACTGGCTGCGCAGCGAGATCCTCGGAGCGATCGTACCGGACCCCGCGGAGCCCCCGCGTCTGCGCATCTGGTCGGCGGGCTGCTCGAACGGCTGCGAGCCCTACTCGATCGCCATGGTCTTGGCCAGCAGCCTGCGCGGTCTGCGCAATGTGGATGCCCGTATCCTGGCCACCGACCTGGCCATCAGCGAGCTGCGCACGGCCCAGCGTGGGGTGTATGCCGAGAAGTTCCTGGAAGGCCTGGACCGCCGCTCGATCGAGCGCTTCTTCGTGCGCACTGAGACAGCGGATGGACCGCGCTATGAAGTCCTGCCCGGCTTGCGGCGCTTGGTGCGCTTCGGACTGCTCAATCTACTAGAGCCCTGGACGCTGAAGGGCCCCTTCGATGCCATCTTCTGTCGCAACGTAATGATCTACTTCGATGAGCCCACGCGACGCAGCCTGGTGCAGCGCTTCCTCGACCTCCTGAGGCCGGGCGGTCTGCTGTTCCTGGGGACATCCGAAGGCGTGGCCGGAAAGTTCGATGGCCTGCGAGCCCTGGAAGCCTCGGCCTACCAGAAAGCGCGTTGAAACTGACGATGTCGCAACTGTCTAACACCGCAGACAACTACACGGTCGCTATCGGCGACATCTGCGTCGTCGGCTCCAGGCGTGGCCGGATCGTGACCCATGCGCTCGGATCCTGCGTGGCGGTTACCGTATTCGATCCGGATCTGCGCATCGGGGGGATGCTCCACTTCATGTTGCCCGTGCCGGTCGAATCCGAGGGGGCCCCTGCCCAGCCTTGGTGCTATGGCAGCCTGGGAGTGCCGGCTCTATTCAAGACCGCCTATGCACTCGGCGCTGAGAAGCGGCGGTTGATCGTGTGTGCAGCTGGAGCCGCTGAGCTCAGCGATGCCAGCGGCAACCTGCAGATCGGCCAGAGGAACAAGACCATCCTGCGCAAACTGCTGTGGAAGAATGACGTGGCCCTGGCCGCCGAAGACGTGGGCGGCGGACTGGCCCGCAGCATGGAGCTCGACCTGACCACAGGCACCGTCTCGGTGCGCATCCAGGGCGCCCGCAAACAGATCTGGCCCGTCAACGAGGCCGGAGCAGCCTGACCCGCACCATGAACAAGATCCTGATCGTAGACGATTCGCCGTTCATCCGCATGATGGTGCGGCGGGCGCTGCAGCAGGCCGATGTACCCGCGGACGCCCTGATCGATGCAGGCAATGGCCAAGAGGCCTTCGAAGCCTGTCGTTCGAACCGCGTCGGGGCGATCATCCTCGACCTGAACATGCCGGTCATGGATGGCGAGACCTTCCTGCGCAAACTGCGCGCGGAGATGGCTGGCTTCGATCCGGTCGTCGTGATCGTCAGCACGGAAGCCAACCACCAGCGGATCCTGGCCCTGCGCGGTCTCGGAATCCGGGGATTCCTGCACAAGCCGTTCGAGCCTGAGAAACTCAAAGAGCTGCTGGGGGAGCATCTCACGGCCGCGGTCGACGCACGCAAGGGGGCCGCTAATGGATTGCCGGAGATCGACCCCGCGCGTCTCGATGAGGTCGTGCTCCAGTCGCTCGAGCGCATGGCCTTCATTCTCGCGGACCCCTGCGAAGCCAGCGTCGATGAGGGCGCCCTGAAGCGCCGTATCGATTTCCGGGGACCGGGAGTCGAGGGCGAATTGATCATCGCCGCCAGCGAGGGACTGGCCCGCGAGGCCGCCAGTGGCATGACCGGCTTGGAGGCAGCGGAGTTCGACGAGGAAGCGCTGTGCAAGGTGCTTGACGAGCTGGCCAACATCATCGGTGGAGAGGTCGTGGTCTTGCTCGGCGGGCGCGAGAAGCCCTTCAAGCTCGGTCTCCCAGGCCCGCTCGACGGTCAGCCCGCTGCGCCGCGCTGTCGTCGGCGCTTCGCCTCTGCTGGGGAGAAGGTCGAGATCGCAGTCGCGCTGCGCAACTCCGATGGCTGAGGGCTGCGGATGGGCGCGGGCCGGGCGCGGAGCGCGTCTGCGGCGTGAGGCCGTCGTCCCGGGCGCGCTCAGGAACCGGCCCCCGGCCGGTTCGGCGCCGCGCCCGGCCGGCGGCCCCCCGTCCCGCCCTGCAGCCGAGACCCGCGCGCAGGCCCGTCACACCGGTCAGACCTGTCCGATCCCCGGCCGGAACCTGGCGCCGACGGCGCACGAACGCTCGAGAACGCCGATCCAGTCCGTCGCGCTCCCAAAGCCTTGCCAACCTCGCTACCCATGACACAGCCCAATGCAGTCCCCGTCGCTCCGCGTTCCGGTCCGGTGCGTGTCCTGGTCGTAGACGACTCGGCCATCGTCCGCGCGGCGCTGCGCAAGGAACTCGGCGCCCATCCCGGTATCGAGGTCGTGGGCGCTGCGCCGGACCCGTTTGTGGCTCGCGACCTGATCCAGCAGACCGCGCCAGAGGTCCTGATCCTGGATCTTGAGATGCCGCGCATGGACGGGCTGAGTTTCCTGCGCCGGCTGATGTCGATGCACCCCCTGCCCGTGATCGTTTGCAGCTCTCTCTCCCCCAAGGGTAGCGAGATGGCCATGTCCTGCCTCGAAGCCGGGGCCATCGAGGTCTTCTGCAAGCCCACGGCGGCGTACTCGATCGGCGACCTGGGGCGCGAATTGGTGCGCGCCGTCCTGGGGGCGCGGAACGTGCGCCTGCAGGCCCGCAAGCCGGCCGAGGGTGGCGTGCCGCCCGCACCCACGGCCCTGCGCGAGACCACCAACAAGGTGATCCTGGTCGGGGCCTCTACCGGCGGTCCGCCCGCCCTGCAGTCGATCCTCTCCAACCTGCCCGCCAACATGCCCGGCATCGTGATCGTGCAGCACATGCCCGCCGGGTTCACAGAGGCTTTCGCGAAGCGCATGGATGGGGCCAGCCCGCTCGAGGTACGCGAGGCCCGCAGCGGGGACCTGATCGCGCCCGGCAAGGTGCTGATCGCCCCCGGCGATCTGCACCTCAAGGTGGTGCGCAGCGGAGCCCAGTACCTGGTGGAAACGCAGGCCGGGCCTCCGGTTCGCCACCACCGCCCGGCGGTGGAGGTCCTGTTCGAAAGCGGCGCCAAGGCCCTCGGGGCGAACGCGATGGGCCTGATCCTGACCGGGATGGGCAACGACGGCGCCGGCGGGCTCGCCGCCATGCATGCGGCCGGGGCCTTCACCGTCGCGCAGGATGAAGCCAGTTCGGTCGTCTTCGGGATGCCCCGGGAGGCGATCAACGCCGGCGCTGTGGACGAGGTCTTGCCCTTGGAGCGCATCCCGGCCCGGATGGTCGAGTTCGCCACCGGCAAGGTGCAGCGTCGGGCGGCAGGCTGACCGGCCTGGACTTGGGCCGCTGCCGCCCCCGGGGCTCAAGGCCCCGCCGCCCGAATTCCGATGTCCGCCGGCAACGCCTGGAACCCCCGGGATCCAGGACCTACCGCTTCCCCTCCGGTCGATGGCCCAGTCCTCCGCCTTGAATCCGTTCCGCTCCGCAACCCTGTCGTTCAAGCTGGTCGCCCTGTGCCTGGGCGTCGGCCTGGGGTCGATCGCCGCCCTCGGTGCGGTCGGGGCCCAGATCAGCCGTTCGGAGCTGCTCACCGAAGAGGGGGAGAACCTGGCGGCCATACGGGACCGCCGCGCCCAGGAGCTACACGCGGAGCACTTCAACCTGATGCGTGAACAGCTGCGGGGCTTGGCCGCCAACCAGCTGCTGCAGGAGGGGCTGGTCGAGTTCTCGCGCGCGTTCGCCAACCTCGGCCAGCAGGTCGATCTGGGCCCGGCGCCATCGACCGTCGGCGCGAGGCGATGAGCCAGTTCCTGGAGCAACAATTCCGGTCGCGGTTCGAGGCCTCTGGGGCCGAGTGGAATGGGCCCGAGTCTTTCCTGCCAGACGACCCCGCTGGCCTCACGTTGCAGGCGCTCTATGTCGCCGAGAACCCTGCCGAGCTCGGGCGCAAGAACTCGTTGTCTGCATCGCCCCTGGGAACCGAGTACGACCGCGTCCACGAGCGCTACCACTCTTTCCTGGACAGCTATCTCGGCTCGTTCGGATTCTACGACATCTTCCTGACCGATACGCGGGGGAACATCGTCTACTCGGTCTTCAAGGAGGTCGATTTCGCTACGAACCTGAGCGACGGCCCTCACAGCGACACCAACCTGGCCGAGTGTTTCGCTCGCACGATGAAGGCGCGTCGTGGCGAGGTGATCTGTGCGGAGGCAGAGCCCTACGCACCCTCGTACCAGGCGGTAGCCGAATTCATGGGCACGCCGGTCTATGTGGGAAGCGAACGCCTCGGCGCGCTCCTGTTCCAGGTGCCGCGGGCCAAGGTCGGGTCGATCCTGGGCGACTGCGCCGGCCTCGGCGAGACCGGCGAGGTCTATCTGGTAGGCGGCGAATTCGAGCCAGAGTCGCCCAGCCGCCATCTCGGCGATGATGAGTTCCAGCGCGCCCGCAGCCCGGCTATCGAGAAGGCTCTGGAGGGTGAGACCGGTGTGATGCGCACCGTGAACTACGCCGGAGTGCCGGTGCTCAGCGCCTACATGCCGTTCGAGGAGGACGGCAATCGTCACGCTCTGGTCGTTGAGAAGTACCTCGCCGAGGTTCGTGGGCCGGCGGATGCGATGCTGTCGCGCCAGTTGCTGATGGCGGGTGTGCTCGCCGTGGTCATCTCCCTTCTGGCCCTGATGTTCGCGCGCTCCCTGGCGAAGCCGCTCAAGGACTCCGTGATCAGCATCCGCCAGATCGTGGAGAGCCGCGACCTCTCCAAGCGCCTGCCGAGCCAGCGGCGCGACGAGATCGGCCAGCTCTCCGCGAGCTTCAACAGCCTGATCACCAATGTCCACGACGTGATCGCCGAGATCAGCGCAGGCTGTGAGGAGATCGACCGCGGCGCCACCCAGACCCAGTCGGCCAGCCAGCAGCTGGCCAGCGCCTCGACCCAGCAGGCTGCCTCTCTGGAGGCGATCCGTCAGGTGATCGAGAGCGTCTCGGGCATGTCGCAGCAGAACTCGCTCAATGCCGACCAGGCCAAGGTGCTCTCGGAGCAATACGCCCAGTCGGCCGATCGGTCGATGCAGGAGATGGAGGGCATGGGCCGCGCGATGCAGGACATCCAAGCGTCTTCCGAGAACATTTCCACGATCATCAAGGTCATCGACGACATCGCCTTCCAGACCAACCTGTTGGCGCTCAACGCGGCGGTCGAAGCCGCGCGGGCCGGCGAGGCTGGCAAGGGCTTTGCCGTCGTGGCCGAGGAGGTGCGGGCGCTGGCCCAGCGCAGCGCCGAGTCGGCCAAGGAGACCGGCCGGATCGTGGCCGAGTCCAACAGCCAGGTCAAGGTCGGTGTGGCCAGCGCCGAACGCGTCAGCAAGGCCCTGCGCGAGATCCTCGACGGCTCGGCGAAGGTCAACCTGCTGCTCAAGGAGATCGCCGCCGCATCGACCGAACAGCTGGAGGGCATCCGCAGCGTGTCCACCGGGGTCGAGGAGCTCGACAAGGTCACCCAGGCCAACGCCGGCAGCGCGCAGGAGCTGGCTTCGACCGCGATCGAGACCAGCGGGCAGGTACAGGCCGTGCGCAAGCTGGTCTCGGAGTATCAGCTTGCGGATCGTCGCAGCAGCGGGGGTGTGACCGGAACCGTGGGCCTTTCGGGCATGCCGGCGAGGTCGCGCGGCGGTCTGCAGCGCCCTGCTGCTTCCAAGCCGACCTCTCCCGAGCGCTCCGCCGCCCCCGCGCCGGCCTTGCCCAGCAGCCGCACCGACGTGGGCGATGGCGTCGAGGACTTCCTGCTGATGAACTCGGAAGACTTCTGACCGGTCGGAGACTCAGCCCGGGCTCAGCCCGGGCCGCCCGTCTGCCCTTCCCGCTGGTCTGACGAGCCCCGGTGGGGGCGGGGCGCAAGCTCCGCGAGCGCCGGTTCTGGGGTCAGCCCGCCGGGTCCTCCGCCGGCCTCGAACGCTTGCCGGCCCCCGGTGCAAGGGCCGATCGGATCCGCGCGGCGGGGGAGCGGGCTTGGAGGCGAGCCCGCCGCCCTGGCTGGATCATTCGGCCAGGATGCGCGCCGCCGATTCGCTCGGGGAAGCGCTCTGGACCAGGTCCGCGAACAGGCCCTCGAGGGTGGCCGCCCCGCGTTCGGCCGCCAGGCGGGAGTAGGTGCCGCTGGCGATCACCCGTCCGGCCCGCAAGACCACCAGCCGATCCGCCAAGCGTTCGACCACATCGAGCAGGTGCGAGGTGATCAGCACCGCCGCGCCCTCGGCGGCGTAGCGGCGCAACAGCTCCTTGGCGATCATGGTCGAGGGAGCGTCCAGGCCCGAGAGGGGCTCATCCAACACCAGCAGGCGCGGGCGCGGCAGCAGCGCCAGCGCCAAGCCGAGCTTCTGGCGCATCCCGCGGCTGTAGGCGCCCACCGGCTGGTCGGCGGCGGCTTCCAGTTCGAGCCCGACGAGCGCGGCCTCGGCACGGCGCCGGGCCAGGGCGGGGTCGAGCCCGTGCAGGCCGGCCACCAGGTCGACGTGCTCCCAGGCGCTGAGCTGGGCATACAGCGGGGCTCCGTCGGGCACGTAGCCGAGCTGTCGCCGGGCCTCCAGGGGCGCCTGCGCGAGGTCGAATCCGCCGATCTCGGCGCGACCTTGGTCGGGGGCCAGCAGGCCGCACAGGATGCGCACGGCGGTCGTTTTCCCGGCTCCGTTGGGACCGAGCAGGGCCAGGATTTCCCCCGGCGCCAGTTCGAGGTCGATCCCGAACAGGCCCACCTCGTTGTTCCCGCCCTGGGCGTAGCGCTTCTCGACGCCGACCAGCCGCGCCGCCGGCAACCCTAGGCCTCCCGCCGAGGGGCCCGATTCTCCGGGCACCCGCTCGCCCCGCGGTCCGCTCACGCGGGCGCCAGCGCAAGGTCCTGCCGCAGCCGCTGCACGATCTGGTCGATGATCTCGGCGGGCGTCGATGCCCCGGCGTGGATGCCCACGTGGCGCTTGCCATCGAACCAATCGAGCTGCAGATCGGCGACGGTCTCGACCTGGTAGGTCGGCACCCCGTGGGAAGCGCAGACCTCGACCAGCTTGCGCGAGTTCGAGGAGTGCGGGCTGCCGACCACCAGGATCACATCGGCGGTGGCGGCCAGGTGCTCGGCTTCCTCCTGGCGTTCGGTGGTCACGTGGCAGATCGTGTTGACCACGCGCACCTCGCGCGCCTTGGGCACCAGCGCCGCCGCGATCAGCCCCGCCTTCTTGGCGATCAGGGTCGACTGGATCACCACCCCGGCGCGCTTGAGCGGCGGCAGCGCTTCGGCCTCGGCGACGCTCTCCAGCACGGTGGCCTGGCCGCCCGCCTCGGCCACCGACGCCACGATCCCGCGGATCTCGGGGTGTTCCCGCTGCCCGACCACGAAGACCTCGTAGCCCTCCTTGACCAGGCCGACCGCCTTGCGATGGATGATGTCCACCAGCGGGCAGGTGCCGTCGATGACCTGCAACCCGGCCGCCTTGGCCTCGCGCTTGACGGCCGGCGGCACCCCGTGGGCGCGGATCACCAGGGCCGCGCCAGCCGGGGCCGCCAGGTGGTCGTCCACGTGGGTGATGCCGTGCTCGCGGGCCAGCTTCTCGACCGTGTAGGAGTTGTGGATCAGCTCGCCGTGGGTCAGCACCGGGCGCGACTTGTCCTGGGCGGCTTCCACCGCCAGGTCGATGGCGCGCTCGACCCCCCAGCAGTAGCCCGCGCTTTCGGCGATCTCGATCGTGACGCGCCCGTCGAGGCTGGTCTCCAGGCGGCTGCGGGGGCCCTCCCTAAGGCTGCGGTTGGTCAGCGCCGGGCTGCTGCCCGCCTTGCTGGCACCCGAGCCTTGGGCGGCTTCGGGCGCAGCGGCTTGCGCACGCTCGGGAGGGTCCGTGGGGCCGTGATGGTTGCTCATGGGCGGTCAAGCTGGCCGGGAGATCGCGGCGGGTGCGCTGTCCGTCCCCGGGGAGCCGCCTGGGCCTTGGCCGGACCGCGGCGCCACAGCGACGCTGCCGGGTGGTCCGGTCAGGCCGCGGAGACGATGGCCACGTTGAGCCCAGTCTTCTTGGCGGCCGCCTCGGCGATGGCCTCGAGCCTGGACTTGGAGACGGGCTGCAGTTTCTTCGACCGGTCGGCCTTCGGCGGTGTGGTGAGCTGGAGGCCGGAGGGGGCCAGCTTGGCCACCTGGGCGAGCCAGCTGCGCACTTCGGCTTCCGAGGAGTTGTCGACGGGGCTGCTGACGAAGCAGGCTCGCAGGAGCCAGCGTTCGGATTCTAGCTGGGCCAGCCCTTCGACCAAATCCTTGTAGGCCTTGGCCGGTTCCCCCGTCAGGGCCGTGAACGTCTTTTGGCTGCCCGCATCGAGGCGCAGGATCGGCTGGTGGTAGGCGATCAGGCTGTGCCGCAGGTCCGGGTCGGTCAGCCCGGTGCCGTCCGAAATCAGCGCCAGGTGCGCCTTCGGGAACCACTTGTGGCCCAATTCGCGCAGGTTTTCGGAGATCTGCCGAAATTCCGGGTGGCGCATCGGATCGGTTTCGCCGGCCACGAGCAGGGTCTTGAGCTTGGCCCCCTCCTTGGACAGCTCGATCAGGCGCCGCGCCACCGTGGTCACCACCATGGCCTGGGTTGGCGGATGGCCTGGGCGCAGGGAAGCACAGCAGGGATCGATGCGCAGGGCGGTCCCAAACAGCTCGGTCTCTTCCGGGCCGCGAACGATCTGTCCAAGCACTTCGGTCAACGTCGATGTCATCGTCCTCTCAAAGCGGGGTTGGCGATGGCTGGCGAGTGTCCCCAGCGCTGCGGCCGGTGCCGCACGGCGGCCCGATCCCATGGCAGGGGCAGCCGCCCCGGCGCCGGACCCCTCGGCCCAGCCTCCGGTCCCAGGGGGTACGGCAAGTTCCACCCCGCGGTTTGCGGCCCATATCCGACACCCAACGGGGGCCGGAATTCCCCCGATCTTAAGGTCCGTTGCCGCTCCCCGCCAGGGCGACCCGCCCTGGGCCCCATTTCTCCAACTATGTCCAATCATGGGCCCGGACATCGGCCTTGGTCTCCCCTTCCTCGCCCTCGCCCGGCTCCCCCGCGCCGATCCTCGAAGGCCTCCAAGGCCCGAGCGCCGCCAGCAACAGCGCCAGCGCCGCCCCGCTGCGCCAGGGGTGATCCGCCAGGGCTCGGATCCAGCGCAGGGCCAACCCCTCCCCAAATTCCGGCGTCAGGCTCCGCTCCAAGCACCACAGGGCAGCCATCAGGGCCGTCCCCATGACCGCGCAACGCAGCCAGGGCGGCCGCCCCACCTCCGATCCCGGGGCTCCGGGCACCACCGACTCTGCTCTCGCCGCCGCCCCCGGCCCGGGCCTCCCCGCGGACTCTCCACCATGACCCGACTCCGGCCCCCCTACGTCCGCCACGGGATCCGGTCCTAGAAGTCCACCGCGCATACCTCCCAGGACCCTCCCCGCCGCCGCCGGTTGCTTGCGAAACCCCCGCTCCCCCGGCTCCCCCGCTCCCCCGATCGGCGACGGGTGCCTTCACCCCGGAGGTCGAGCCTCTGGGGCCGCCCCGGCGACGAGCCTCCGCAGGCTCGCCCGCTCTGAAGGGCCGGTCCGCGGCTCTTGCAGAAATCCCGGGGCCCCCGAAAGGGACCCCTGTGCTACTGAGCCAGGGCCTGGAGCGCGTTGGAGGCGGAGACGAACTGGGGTGCGAGGGGGTCGAGGCACCAGGCCTGGGTGGTGAAGACCAGGCCGGGGGGGACGTTGGGCCAGGTGAAGTTGAAGTTGGCCCAGCCCAAAGCGTCGGTCTGGCTGGCGTAGACGATCTCCGGGAAGGGCACGAGGGTGCCGATTTGCGGGGGCCAATATTCTGATGACCTCCAATGGCGCGGGTCGGGTAGTGGGCCGCGAAGTCGGCGGCGCGGTCGGCCAACTGAAAATCGCATCCGAGCTGGAGCTCGAACCGCTCGCTGGCGATGGCACCTAGGGGCCGATCTTCCAGACGGAGGCGAGCATGCCCCCTTGCGAGAGGCATCGCACTGGGTCGCGAGAAAAGGGACGCCGGTCAGCGCATCCGGGGGCAATGAATCGAACGGGAGGAGCTGTACGGAGTGTGGCTGAACCGCCTGGCCGTCGTCTAATCCAGATCCCTGACCTCCGTCCGGATCTGGCTCTCAACCATCGTGGTGCTCGCCTGCTGTGTCCCCCGACCCGGTTGGCACATCCCCAGGTTCCTTCCCCGGCCTTGGCTTCGAGCCGCATCAGCAAGCCGCAGGCTTCAATCCCGCAAGAATGGCAGTGCCTCCGCCGCCGGCGCTCCTGAAGCCCGGAAACAGCGAATGGAGCTGCCGGTGGGGGCATGCAATCCCGAAAACTCCCAGCGCTCATCAACTCTTTGCCAGGAGCCCGTGCCGGCTGGGCCGGCCCACCCATCCAGCTCCCAAACCGCCACGAGGAACTCGCCGGCATTCCCGCGCGATTCGATCGACTCCAAGCGGCCAGGCTCCCGGCGCACCGTCCTTTGAACGACCAAAGCATCTCCGTTCCGCAAGAGCAGAATTGCTCGATCAGAATTTCTGGGCACCAGGACCAGATCCCTGGCCAGCTGTTCGTGTTGATCGATGACCAGGAAGGGCTGGTCGAGCGCGGGACCGCCCGCACGCAGGGCCAAGACAGAATGGCTCGGCGACAGGCCGCTGGACGACAAGCGCACCGCTATCCAGGAGCGTCCTGGTCCGAGCACGCAACCGCACTCCACCGCCAGCAAGGTTCCGCCCGAATCGCGCCCGTAGAGAGTCCCCTCCAGGTCGCTTGCATCCTCCCAAGGCACGGGCTGCGTGAGCCTGAGCGGGGCGACGCTGCCCGAAGCCTGCGGAGCGATCGCTCCGAAGTCTGCCCGTAGGACCTGGTCGACCGATTCAAGTTCCCTCTCGAGCTGAACGGGCATGCAGCCGGGAACCCTGAGCACCAAGCCGGCCAGCAGCCGGTCCCCCAGATCGCCTAAGTCCGCGTGGTAGAGAATCTCCGAGGCCTTCCTGGGGAGACGCACGCTCAGGGGGGAGATCGCTGCCGAATTAGCGACATCGAAGTAGGTGGTCAGCAGCTTGGCCGTGCCCGGATCGGCGGAGACCGGCGACTTACAGAAGAACTCCAGCTCGGCCGCGACCTCCCCCCCGAGGAGCTCCGGCCATTGGATCTGCACCGCGAGATCGACGGGCGGCTGCATGCCCAGGTGCACGTCGCCGGCCGAGGTCGGAATCGTTCCGGCATACCAGGAGCCCGAGCGGCGATCCCTCGAACGCAGCACCAGGTGTCCCTCCCCTGGAGCTGTGAATTCCAGGCTGCCCCCCTGCCCGGCGCGGGCAAAGGAAGTCAGGGGGACGCCGCCGAAGCGGGCGTAATCCGCCGTGAGGGCCGGTATGGCCCGTTCGAGGGCCGCTTGGGTCATCGCGGACCACGGCTGTCGCCGCTCGGGCCCGAGCGCCCCGAGCCAGAGCACCTCGAGATCTAAATCCTCGGCTCGGACCCGCTGACCATCCGCAGCGGTGAAATCGATCGCGATCGGCACCGCTTGCCTGGCGGGAAGACCAAGGCTGCGCAAATCGATCAGGACCTCTGCCCCCTTCAAGCAGCGCAGGTCCCCTCCAAACCGCAGACCATTCGAGAGCTCACAGTGCAGCTGGCAGATCCCCTCCACCGCAGCTCCCGTCCACACATCGATCGCGGCCACGACTTGTTGCCCAGCGATCAGGCCGCAGGAACCGATCTCGGAGTCGCTGCGGGCTCCCTGCCGGGACTCGAGCGGACCCAATCGCAACTCCTCGAGCCCCAAGCCCGAATCAAAACCGACGATCCGAACCGTGGTCACAGGGTCTAGCGTCAGTTCTTCGACGGGACCGACCTGGATGGCGGGCGCATACCCGGGACTCAAAATCGTAACCGCCGCTGATGCAAGGCTGCTCGTCAATCGAAACACGCTATGGCCTTCCTCGGTGCTTTCGCTCGCGAGCAAGACCTGGCCAGCATCCTGGCCTGGCGAGCGGAGCTCGATCGAGGCGACCGCCAACCCCACTCGCGACTTGACCACCAACCGCTCCCCCGATGTCTGCTCCACTTGGACCGGCATCGAGTTGGATCCTCGAAGTGACTCGCCGTCTCCGAAGGCACGAGTGCGCTCAGCGGTCCAGTCGGCACCACCCTCCAGCTCCACAGAGGTCACCGCATCCCGTGCCCCCGCACCGATCGCTTCGCCACCCCCGCTCCCCACGCTCTCAGCATCACGCCCAACGCCTCGATCCCCCCCCTGCCACAGGATGCCGATCGCGCACACCCCCAGAAGCCCGAGCAAGACTCTTTTTCCCAGGCTGTGCCCGCCGCTGGATCTCGTGAACATGCTCGTGAAGTCAGTTCTTGCTGGGCGACTATCTCTCGGGTGCCCCGGCCAGTGCATCCGAGCACTGGCCGGGGATCATCGGAAGTGGGGAACGTGAGCCCAACTCTTCAGAGTGACTTCAAGGGCGCCAGTCCGTTAGCTCTCCCGCATTGTACGTGCCATTGTTGGCCGTGGAGCCACGAACCGCGATGTTCGCGCCAGAAGGAATCGGAATCAGAAATCCGATGCGAGGCTTGCTGGTTCCATCATCGATCAGCACGTAGTCATCCCCGGGCTGGAGATCTTGGCCGTTCAGGCGGACTCCAGTGACGTTGATCGCCCCGGGACCGCCCGGTACATCTACCTCGGCGCTTGAAGCGCCAGTCTGTATCGGGTTGGTAGAGTCTGTGAAGGAGAAGACATCTCCGGCGAGGGCCACAGCAGCAGCGATGAGCTAGGCGACGGGGGTTGTAATCGCGGTGCGGTAGTTCATGGCTGGGATCCGTTTCAGGTTCGTGGGCAAGTAGTGCATCAGGGGTGAGGGTCACTGCGCCGGTGGGGTCGAGTTGGCAGAAGGATCGCTCCCACCCGGTAGTCCTAATGTAGGTTGCCGGCAGGTGAACCATTGTTCGAGCTGTGTAAGAGCCGTCGGCGGTCGTCAGCGCCGTCCCGCGCGCCGCCCAGAAGGACCTGGCGGGATCCAACGTAGCTCCCTGGCTAGGCGGCAATTCGTGGGCATGTTTATCGATGGCCTTTGTTTAGACCGAGCGATCTGACTGGTGGCCGTGAGGCTTGCCGTGGACAGCCAAGAGCACCGCATCGAGGTGCGCGAAGGCGCGGCCGAGAGTCCGGCCTTCGTCGAGGAATTGCTGGCCAGCCCGGAAGACCGAGGACTCGGGACGACTGCGTGAGCGCGCGTTATTCTCGAGGGCTCGAAAGTGCTCGGCTGTCCGGGGCAAGCTGGCGGGCCGGCGGAGTTTCAGGGGCGGGCGCGGGGAGGGGCGGCGAGCGTGGTGTCGATCAGGCGGTCGAAGGGTTGGAGGACCTGTTCCCAGTCGTAGTGGGCTTCGACGAAGCGGCGGCCGGTGCGGCCGAGTTCGAGGGCGCGGGCGGGGTCCTGAAGCAGGGAAAGGCAGTGGGCGGCGAAGTCGGGGGCCTTGTCGGCGACCAGGAAGTCGCGGCCGGGCTGGCCTTCGACCCCTTGGGTCGCGGGGGTGGTGCCGACCACGGGCAGGGCCGCGGCCAGGGCTTCGAGGACCTTGTTTTGGATGCCGCGGGCGATGCGCAGGGGCGCGACCGAGACGCTGGCCTGGGCCAGGTAGCGCCCGGGGTCGTCGACGAAGCCGGTCACGCGGACGCCCGGCAGACTGCCCAGGGCGGTCACGGCGGGCGTCGGGCGCGAGCCGACGATGGTGAAGCGCGCCTGGGGGCGCTCGCGGCGGATCGCCGGCAGGATCTCGCGCGCGAACCAGGCCACGCCGTCGATGTTGGGCAGGTAATCCATCACGCCCACGAAGACCAGGTGGTCCGGCTGGCGCTCGGCGGGCGGGGAGGGGCGCTGGGCGGCCAGGTCGACGCCGTTGCGGATCACGCTCGAGGGCTGGCCGGGGATGGCGCGCTCGAAGATCGCCTGCTCGAGGGGCGTGCAGAACACGCTGTGGTCGAAACGCGCCGCGAGTTCACGTTCGAAGCGCAGCAGCGTGCGCGCTTCGCGGGCGTAGACCCGACCCATGGGCCAGGACAGCCCGTGGGAGCGCTGGGCGTACTGACGCCACTTGTCCGAATCGAGTTCGGCGAAGTGCATGATGCGCCGGCGGCCGCCGAGCGGCAGCAGGAAGGCGCCCATGGAGGAGGAGTAGGCGTAGCACAGGTCCGCGCGCGCGCCGGCCTCGCGGGCCAGGGCCGCGAGCCTGGGGCTCGCGTAGTGCCCCAGGGTCAGAGCGCGCCCGGAGGCCAAGGCCGCGCCCAGGGAGGCCAGGCGGGCCAGGCCGCGCGGACGCGGGACCAAGCGGGTGCGCAGGCCGCGGCGGCCGAGCTCTGCGGCGTGCTGCGCGTCCTGCGGGTCCTCGGCGAAGGCCAGGATTTCGACCTCGAAGCGCCGCGCCAGGCGCTCGACCAGCCGGAAGGTGGTGATCTTGTCGCCCCGGTTGGGCGGGAAGGGCACCCGCTGGCTGAGGAACAGGATCCGCACGGCCGGGCAGCATAGCCAGCGGGGCGCCCGGGTCCGGCGGCGCGTCTAGGCGCGCGGGTCACGCAGCGGGGACGACGTGGGGCGGATGCGGCGCGGCGGTCCGAGCTGGCCGGCTGGCCGGCGCCTGCCTCGGGCGCCCGGGACGCCTGGCGCGATCAGGCGAAGCGCACCGGCCGCACGCGCAGCCAGCGCCGCAGGTGGCGCGGCGCGCGCTTGAGGATCAGGGCCCAGGGGGTGCGCGCCCAGCGGCAGTGGGGCGAGAGGGTGCGCAGACCCACGGCGCTGATCAGCAGGCCGGGGGCCGGGGTCGGGATCAGCGGCACACCGGCGGTGAGCAGCCCGAACCCGAGCAGCAGGGCGCGCCGCCGTCGCCAGGGATCCTCGGCCGGCGGAGACGGCAAGGCGGCGGGAGGCTCTGTCCCTGCCTGCAACGGGGACCGATCCGCCGAAAGTCCCTCGCGCGGCCACGGCCGCGCCTTGCCCGTACCCAGTCCCATCGCTGCGGTCCCCCTGTGGCAGCCTTCATCGGCTGCCCCGGGCGGCGCCTTGAGCGCCGCGCATCCGCTGGGGCCCTGGCGGCCAGGCCTGCCAAGGACCGGCTGCGCGGGTTCCCCGCGCGGCGGCGCCGGCCCGAAAGAACCTCGCGGTGCGGCGCGCGCCGGAGCCTTGCCGGCGCGCTGCGCCGTCCCGCCGGAAAGGCCCGAGCGGCGCCAGGGAGCGGAGCCTCGGCCGCTGCAGCGTTTGCGGCGGCCGAAGGGAAAAAGCTGCGCGGCGCAGATTCGCACGGGGCAGCGCCGGGCGCATCGGCAGGCCTCGGCACCCGGAAACCCCGCCCCCGCACCCGAGCTCCCCCGGGGCGACATCCCGCGCGCAGCCGCGCCTGCCGCGCCTGCCGCGCCGGCGGCGCCCGATCGGAGCAGGGACGGGCGCGCCGCCTGAGACCCGCGATCGACCCGCCCGCGCCGAGCCCGGCCCCCTCGGCCGGCCCACGGAGGATTTTCGCGCTGCCGTCCGGCTCCCGGCGCGGCCTGCGCCCGCCGCGAGCGCTGGCTCAATCGCCGCGCCCCAGCGGCAGCTGCCAGAACCCCACGTCGTAGCAGCGCCCGAACTTCGAGCCCACGCCCTTGAAGCGCCCCACGAAGCGGAAGCCCAGGCGCTCGTGCAGCTCGACCGAAGGGCGGTTGTTCTCCGGCAGGCGAGGATCGCAGGGAGCGCGGTGCAGGCGCGAGCGCTTGCAGCCTGTCGGGAGCACGATCCCGGCGATCGCGAGGCGCCGCCCCTGCCGGCGGCAATCGGCGATCACGCGCTCCATCAGCGCCCGGGCCAGGCCGCGCCCGCGGGCGCGCGGGTGCAGATAGACCGAGGTCTCGACGGACCAGTCGTAGCACACGCGCTGGCGGAAGGCGGCCGCGTAGGCGTAGCCGATCGGGCCGTCGCCATCCCGTGCGATCCAGCAGCTGTGCGTCGCGGCGAAGCTGGCCAGCCGGCCCGCGAATTCCGCGGCGTCCGGCGCCTCGCGCTCGAAGCTGATCGCCGTGTCGCGCACGATCGGCGCGTAGATCTCGAGCAGCGCCGCGGCGGTCGTCAGCGCGGCGCTGGTGTCCGCAGGGTCGAAGGGTGCGAGGTCGAAGTCGGGGTCGGTCGTGCGGGCCATGGCTTGGCTGTAACCGAAGCCGGCCCGCGGCGTCTATGGAGCAGGCGCTGCCGCCAGCGGCGCCCGTGCCGCGCGCCCGCCCCGGCCCGACGACACATCCCCGCGCCCTCGACAGCCGCGCCCGCGGCCAGCCCGAGCGGCGCGCCCATCCCGCAGCCCTCGCCCTGCTCGCACAGGCCTTGCCATGCACCCCCTGACCTCCCACCGCTCCCGCGCCGCGGCCCGCTCCCGGCGCTGCCCCGGGTTCGTTTCCGTTCCGATCGGCCTGCTCGCCCCGCTCGCGCCGTGCGCCGCCCAGGACGCGGCGCTCCACCACCTCTTCACCTTGCCCGGCCAGTCCCCGGGGGAGCGCTGCGGCGCGGCCCTCGCGGTCCTCGGCGACGTGGACGGAGACGGGCGCGCCGACTTCGCGGTCGGCTCGCCGGCGGCGCCCCTGCTCCTGCCCGACGGCGGCTCGCAGCCGGTCGGTCGGGTGCGCTGGCACAGCGGGGCGAGCGGGCTGGTCCTCCGCGAGAGCGTCGGCCTGCAGCCGTTCGAGCGCTTCGGCGCGGCCCTGTGCGCCCTCGGCGACCTGGACGCGGACGGGCTGCCCGAGCTGGCGATCGCCGCGCCCCTGGCGCAGCAGGCCCGCGGCCGCATCGAGGTGCGGCGCGGGGCGGACGCAGCGCTGCTGTGGAGCCAGGTCGGCGCCGCGCCCGGCGAGCTGCTCGGCGCGGCGCTGGCGGTCGCCGGCGACGTGGACGGGGACGGGCGCCCCGAGCTGATCGCCGGAGCGCCGGGCGCCCAGGTCGGCGGACTGCTGGCGGGGGCCGCACTGCTGCTGCGGGGCAGCGATGGAGCGCTGCTGTGGCGGCGCGAAGGAGCGGCCGGCGACCGTTTCGGTGCCGCGTTGGCGGGCGGCTTCCTGGTCGAATCCGGGGGCGGACCGGCGCTGGCGATCGGCGCGCCGCTGCGCGATGGGCCCGCGTTCAACGCGGGCGCGGTCGAGCTGTGCCGAGCCGTCGATGGCGCCTGCTTCGCGCAGCGCTTCGGCCTCGCGCCGGGAGACCAGCTCGGCTTTGCCCTGCGGGCCTGCCCGGACCGCGACGGGGATGGGCTCGCCGAGCTGCTGGCCCTGGCCCCGGGCGCCGATGCCGCCGGGGTGGACAGCGGTGCGGCGCGCCTGTTCGGGAGCGCCGGTGGCGCGGTGCTGCTCGAGCTGGCCGGCCCCGGCCCGGGGCTGTTCGTGGCCTGCGCGGCGCCGGTCGGCGACCTCGACGGAGATGGCCTCGGGGACTTCGCCCTGGGGGCCCCCGGGGACGGCCCGGGGGAGCGCGGGCGGGTGCTGCTGCGATGCGGCAGCGACGGCGGGGACCTCGGGGAGTTCTCGGGCGCCGCGGATTGGGACTGGTTCGGGGCGGCGCTGGAGCCGCTGCCGGACCTGAGCGGCGATGGCCGCGGCGAGCTCTTGATCGGCGCCCCGGGCCATGACGACCACCAACCGCTCGGCTTTGCGCGGGTGATCTCCCTCACGGCCCTCGACCTGAGCGCCGATCGACACCAGCTCGGCGCTGGCGCGGGCGGCGCCGTCCGCTTCGAGATCGCGCCACAACCGCCGGCCCCCGGCGCGCCCTACCTGCTGCTGGCCAGCGCTGCGGGCCCGGGGCCCGCGGGCGCGCTGCTGCCCTTCGCGCTGGACGCCTGGACCCTGTGGCTGGTCTCGGCGCCCAACCAGCCCCCCTGGCACGGCACCCTGGGGCTGCTCGATGGCGGCGGTCGCGCCGAAGCGCGGCTCGAACCGGGGCCCGGTCAGGCGCCTGCCTCGGGCCTGTCCCTGCAGCATGCGGCGCTCTGGTTCCCGCCGGGCGCTGCGCTGCGCGCGACGCGGGCGGTGCCGCTCGCGATCCTGCCCTAGACACGGGCGCACGGCGCTCGCTCCCCGGGTGAGCGCCTGCGGCGCCGAGCCCGCGCCGCACCGGGCCCCCGCCCGCGGCCCCTCGCTCCCCCCAGCGCCCCGGCGACGGGAATGATCCGCTGCTTGCGCGCGAATCCCCGTTCGCTTCCCGGCCCGATCCGCCTCGAAGATCTTCTGGTCCGCGCCCCCGCCCTGTCCCCATGAACCCGTCCCCCTGGCGCCCGGTCGCCCTGCTCCTGGGCCTCGGGCTCTGCGCGGCCTGGCTGCTGTTCGCCCCGGGCCTGCTGCCCCGGGTGGAGCGGCGTTCGGAGGCCGCGGCGCCCGCGCCCGCGCCCGCGCGCCCGCTGCCCGAGGCCGCGCCGACCCCGGACCCCGAGCGCTTCTACCGGGACCGGCTGCAGCCTGTGCTGCTGGCTTCCGCGGCCCGTCAGGAGCTGGCGGTGCAGCGCTCCCTGGCGGCCCTGCGCTCCCAGTTCGACGAGGCCCGGCAACGCCTGCCCCTGTTCTCGGGCGCCCTGACCACCCTGCCCACCCAGGTGCGGGTGCTCGGCCTGCTGGCCCGCGAGCAATTCGGCGAGCCGGGCCAGGTGCAGGCCCTGGTGGCCGAGCGCTTCGAACGCCATCTGTTCACGGCCGAAGAGCTGAGCGAGTGGATCGACCACGCGCTGTGGGACGCCGAGCAGGCCTTCCTCGCCGAGCAGAACCGTCTGCTGCGGGACGTGTCCGCGCTGGTCAGCGCCGCGGGGCTGCCCCACTTCGAGGCCCCCGACGCCGGTCCGTTGCTGGAGGCCGGGGTGCGCTCCCTGGAGATCCAGGCGCGCGACTCCGCCCAGGATTCAGCCTGGCGCGGCCTGGGGGCCCTGGTGCTCGGCACCCTGGGCGCCGAGCTGGCGGGCCGCGGCGCCGCGCGCCTGGTGCTGGGCCTCGGCGGCCGTGCGGCGGCCGGCGCGGTGGGGGCCGCGGGCGGCGCCGCCTGGGCCGGGCCCGTGGCCAGCGGGGCGGGGTTCCTGGTGGGCCTCGGCGTCGGCTTGGCGATCGATGCCTGGATGTCCGAGCACAGCCGCAGCGAAATCGAGGCGCGGCTCTCCGCCCTGCTGGCCGAGATCGAGAACCGGCTGATCGTCGGCACCTCGGACGCGCCCGGCCTCGAGCCGCGCCTGCGCCAGCACCTGGCCGCCTTGCAGAGCGCCCAAGGCGACCTGGTGCGCGGCGCGGTAGGCCTTTGAAGCCGCGCCCCGCACGAGCCCAGACCCCGCCACGCTCGTTCCCGCCACGCTCCGCCACGCCTCGCTCCGCCCCGCCCCGCTCCGCCACGCCCCGCCCCGCCCCGCCCCGCCATGACGCGCTTTGGACCCGAGACATCCCCGGACCGCGCAGCTCCCGGCGATGGCCATCCCCGCCCGGCGTCCGCCGCCGATCGGGGGGCCGCGGCTCCCACGCGATTCTTGGCGCTGCCCGGCAGCTCCTGCGCGCCCCCGCGCTTCGCGGCCGCCCTCGGCCCGGGCCCGACGGCGATCGCGCCGGAGGCGCGCTTCAGCGACCCGACCAACGCTGGTCCTGAGGATGTTCCAGCCGGCGGCCGGCTCCCGCCCAGCGCGGGCTGGGCCCCGCTGCTGATCCTGACCGCCCTGAGCCTGGCGACACCGGCGCGGGCCTGGGCGACGCACGGGGCCGGGTCCACGGCGCTGCTCGGGGGGCCGCCGCTCGAGCTGGCCGCCCCGGCGGCCGCGGCATGGACCCTGGAACCGACGCCCCCTGTTCCGGCGTCCTGGGCGCCGCTCCAGTCGGCGGGCCTCGCCCGCGAGTTGGTGGAGGCGGCGGGGCGGGCGCTCTCCCGCCGCGGGCTCGGCAGCGCTTCCCGGGAGGCTGCCGAAGCGGGCCTCGAAGCGGCCGCCGAGCGCTTGGCGCCGCGGCTGGTGGCCGAGGGCGGAGCCGCCCTGGCGCAGCGGGCGGTGGCCTTGGCGGACGAGCTCGGTCCCGCCTGGATCGAGCTGCTCGAAAGCAGCGCCCTGCGCGCGCCGCTGATCGAGGCGCTCGAGAAGCTGCCCGCTGCGACCCGCCCCGGCGCTTTGTCGGCGCTGGTGCGCGAAGGGGCCCCGCTGCAGCGCGCCGTGGCCCGGGCCGGCTCGGAGGCCCTGGAGGTCGAACTGCGCCATCCGGGCATCGGCGCGGGTTTCGTCGAAGCCCTGGGGCCGCGCGGCGTGCCCCTGGCCCGATCCCTGGCCAGCGAAGACCTGGCGATCCTGGCCCGCTACCAGCGCGAGATCGCCGGCCTGCCGGCGGCTCAAGCCGAGCAGCTCTTCGCCGCCCTGGGCCGCAACGCGCGCGGGATCTGCGACTACCTGCGCAAGAATCCCGGTTTCGCCCTGGGCGCGGGCACCCTGGCCTTGCTCTTGAGCGAGTCCGAGCGCGCCGTGGAGATCCTGGCCGACAGCGCCGAGCAGGCGGGCGAGATCGCGGCGGCCAGCGCCGACCGCTTGACGCGCTGGATCGCACCGGTGCTGGCCTTGGCCCTGGGGGCTTGGCTGGCGCTCAAGGTCTGGAACTCGAACGCGCGGCGCGCCGCCGCCCGCCGCGGCGCAGGCTGATCTCGGATCGGATCCCCGGTTTGGATCGCGCTCAGTGGGTCCCGCCGAGGCCCTGGGCAACCTCGATCGAGGCCTTGTCCGCCCTCAGCGCTGCCGGGCGGCTTCCACCAAGCGCCACAGCGTCCAGCTGGCGACGCTGCGCAGCGGCGCCCAGCGCTCGCCGCGGGCTTCGAGCTGCTTGGGGCTCGGGCGCTCGGCAAGCCCATCGAGCTGCCGCAAGCCCTCCTGCAGGCCCAGGTCCCCGCCGGCCAGCACATCCAGCCGGCCCCAGCGGAACATCAGGAACATCTGCGCGCTCCAGCGGCCGATGCCGCGCACCTGGGTCAGGGCGGCGATCACCGCTTCATCCTCCTGGCGCGCCAGGCGCCGCCAGGGGAACTGCCCCTCGAGCTCGTGCCGCGCCAGATCCTTGAGCGCCAGGATCTTCTGCCGCGACAGTCCCGCCGCGCGCAGGGCGCCCTCCTCCAGTGCCAGGAGTTCCCCCGGAGCCGGAAATCGTCCCTCCGCGCTCAGCCCGCAGGCCCTCCTCCAGATGGTCTCCGCCGCCTTGCCCGAAAGCTGCTGGAAGGTGATCGACCGCGCCAAAGACTCATACGGGCTGAGCCGCCGATGGGCCGCGCTCGGCAACACCGGAAACGCCGGCAGCCGCGCCATGGCCCGCCCCAAAGCCGGATCCCTGCGCGCCAACGCCGCCAATTCCAAAGCGCTAGGTCGCGGCATGCTCGCAGAGAGGTCCCGTTCGCTCGCCTGGCGCGGTCACGACCGCGCCGGGCCTTGCGGGCGGTCAGGGGGATTCGAGGTCGCGGCCGCGGCGTTCGAGGTCGGCGACCAGGGCGAATTGGATGCGGGCGCGTTCGAGGTTGTGGCCCGGGTGGTGGATGCGGAAGTAGACGTCGCCGGAGAGGTGGTCGGTCAGGAAGCGCAGGCCGATCATGAAGGTGACCAGCTTGGCGGCGGTGGGCATCAGGCGGCGTTCGATGGCGGTCAGGCAGCGCTCGGCGCCGCTGGCGAAGCCGTCGCGCAGGGCCTTGTAGAGTTCGAGGGAGATCGCCGCTTCGGCGGGGTGAGGGTGGTCTTCGGGGCAGCTCGCGGCCGTGAAGCGCACCAGGTCGCCGAAGTCGTACAGGGTCCAGGCGGGCATGCAGGTGTCCAGGTCGACCACGCAGCGCGCGCGCCCGTCGTGCTCGTCGAACAGGACGTTGTTGAGCTTGGTGTCGCCGTGCACGATGCGCCGCGGCAGGGTCCCGGCCGCCAGGCGGTCCTCGAACACGCGCGTCAGGTCGCGGCGCGCGGCCACGAAAGCCAGCTCGGGCGCGCAGCCGGCGGCGCGGCCCAGGGGGTCGCTGGCGCGGGCGTCGTCGAACTGGCGCAGGCGGTGGGGTGCGGAGAAAAAGGCCGGGATCGTCTCGCGCAGGTCTCCGGCGGGCAGGTCGGCCAGGTCGGAGAGGAAACAGCCGAAGGCGCGCGCCGCCGCGAAGGCCTGCTCGGGGCCGCTGCAGCGGTCGATGCTGCGCGTGCCCTCCACGAAACGGTACGTGCGCCAGGGTCCGTCGGGAGCCACCAGGAAGGAGCGCTCGAGGCGCGTCGGCACCAGCTCGAGGGCTTCCAGGCCGCCGGCGCGCACCGGCTTGCGGGACAGGTGCGCCGTGACCGCGGCCACGTTGTGCATCAGCGCCGGGATGTCGGTGAAGACCCGGGGATTGAGGCGCTGGTGCAGATAGCGGCGGCGCACACCGCCCTGGTCGAAGCTGCTGACGAAGGTCTCGTGGATGTGCCCGCGCACCAGGGGCTCGAACGCCACCAGACGGCCTTCGATCTGAAATTCCGCGCTGATCGTGGCGGCCGGATGCAGCGCGGTCTCCGGCGACGGGGGAGCGCTCATCGGAAGGCGCGGGGGCCGCGGTCAGGGCCCGGGGCCGCTCCGGGAAAGGTCGCTTGCAGAAGCGCGTGCCGCTGGACAGGTCCGGCGCCCGGTGCTTCGGCGGGGCGCGCTGCGGGGCGCAGCGCCGCGGCGGCTTGCGCCGCTACCCATCGCGGCGCCGGGCCGCGGCGGGGATCCGCCGCGCCGCGGCCGACGGACCGCGCGCCGGTCACCGGCCGGCGTCGACGATCAACAGCGAGCTGACCGACAGCGCGTATTCCTTGGGGCAGCCGTCCGGGAGGTCCTTGGCGGCGGCGAGCTTTTCTTCGCTGGGCGGCACTTCGAGCACCGTGGCCTGCAGCACGACGCGCTTGCCGACCACGTCCAGCGGGAAGGCGTACTGGCCGCCGCAGCCGTTGTCCCAGCGCACGCGCGCGGATTGGCCGGCCTCTTCGACCTTCATCCAGCAGCCCATCTTTTGGCACACGGCCGTGGCCTGGCCTTCGACCAGCACCGTCTGGCCCGCGTAGGCGGCCAGGTCCTGCTGGACGACGTGCAGCGGGATGGTCTTGGCCGGGGTCAGCTCGGCGCCGATCGTCTGGCCCGCGGGCAGGGTGGCGGCCGAGCGGCAAGCGATCAGGGCGAGGGGCAGGAGCAGGGCCGAGAGGGCGGTCGAGAGGCGCATGGCGGAGGCTTTTGGCGGAGGGCTTGTGGCGCTCGAGTCTAGCGGGTCGGCCGGCTCCAGCGCCGCCCGGACCGGGCCCGCAGCGCTGCCGGGCCAGGGCGCCACCCCCGCCCCGCCCGGCCGGGCCCTGCGGGGCGGGCGGCGGGTCCCCGGCGCTCCTCGGTGGGGCTGCGGTCCGCGCGCCCGACCCGCGCTCCGCACGGGTCCCGGGGGCTCGGCTCGCGGCCCGGGGCGGCCCGGGGCGGCACTCCGGCCGGTCCCCGCGGCGCCGGCGGGTCTCGGCTGCCCGGGGTACCCGCGGGGCCGCGGTCCGCGCGGAGCGGGCTGCGGCCTGCGGGCTCAGGACGCGGCGCCAGGACCGCGGCGCGCCGGCGGGCGGGGGCTCACAGCCGCGGGAAGCACATCGGCGCGCAGGGACGATCCCAGGCCGTGTGACCGCCGGACGGCGGCCCAAAGGCATCTGACGGGTTGGTGGTACGGCTCGGGCGCAGCCCGAGTCGACATCCATTCAACCCGTCAGATCCCGCGCACCAGGCCCGGGAAGGCGATCACCAGGCCGAGCGCCAAGAGCTGCAGGGCGATGAAGGGCAGCACGCCGCGGTAGATCGTGGTGGTGGGGATCCCGGAGGGCGCCACGCCGCGCAGGTAGAACAGCGAAAACCCGAAGGGCGGCGTCAGGAACGAGGTCTGCAGGTTCATGGCCAGCACCACGCCGTACCAGACCAGCTCAGGGTCGGAGAAGCCCAGGGCGCGGGCCGCGGGCACGAACAAGGGCAGCAGGATGAAGGCGATCTCGAAAAAATCGATGAAACAGCCGAGCACGAATACGGCCAGGTTGGTGAGCAGCAGGAACCCGAGCCGGCCGCCCGGCAGATTGGTCAGGTGCTCCTCGATCCACAGATCGCCATCGAGTCCGCGGAAGACCAGCGTGAACAGGGTCGACCCGACCAGCAGGAATACAACCATCGAGGTCAGGCGCACCGTCTCCGCCAGCGCCTCCGAGAGCATGCGCCAGCGCAGGCGGCCGTGGGCCGCGGTCAAGCCCAGGGCCCCCAGGCTGCCCAGGGCGCCGGCCTCGGTGGGCGTGGCGATGCCGGCGAAGATGCTGCCCAGCACCACGCCGATCAGCGTCAGGGGCGGCACCAGCACGCGCAGGCAGCGGGCCAGCAGCTGGCCGGAAACCTCGGCCCGTTCGCTGGCCGGCATGGCCGGGGCCAGCTCCGGCCGCAGCCAGGCCACGAGCAGCACGTACAGCGCGTACAAGCCAGCCAGCATCAGCCCCGGCACCAGGGCGCCCACGAACAGGTCTCCCACCGAAACCCCGAGCTGGTCCCCGAGGACCACCAGCACCACGCTGGGCGGGATGATCTGCCCCAGGGTCCCGGAGGCCGCGATCGTGCCGCAGGACAGGCCCGGCGCGTAGCCGTAGCGCTGCATCACCGGCAGCGAGATCATGCCCATCGCCACCACCGAAGCTCCGACCACGCCGGTCGCCGCGGCCAACAGGGTGCCGACGAACACCACCGCCAGGGCCAGCCCGCCGCGCAATGGGCCGAACAGCAGCCCGATCGTGCGCAGCAGGTCCTCGGCCAGGCGCGAGCGCTCGAGCAGGGTCCCCATCAAGACGAAAAAGGGCACCGACAGCAGCACCTGGTTCTGCATGATCCCGAACAAACGCTCCGGGAACAGCTCCAGATAGGCCCAGGAGAACGCGCCCGCCTGCACGGCCAGGGCGCCGAACAGCAGCGCCACGCCGCCCAGGGAAAAGGCCACCGGATAGCCCAGGAAAATCAGCAGGAAAACCGCTGCGAACAGCAGCGGGGCGAGCCAATCGAGCAGCATCGGTCAGGGCCTGGCGGGGGGCTGGAGCCGGGGGGGGCACGGGGGGCGACCGGCGCGCATGCGTTGTCCCGGCGGCACGCCGCCCCGGGTTCTCCTCGGGCATCCCGAGATGCGGCGCGAGCGCATCAGCCAGCCCTCCGGAAGAGCCGCCGCGCGGCGCGGGCCGATTCGACCAGACCCTGCAGGAACAGCAGCGCGAAGCCCACCAGCGCCAGCGCCTTGATCGGATAGCGCGGCAGGCCGCGCGGATCCGGCGAGCCCTCCCGCAGGCGCCAGGATTCCGCCACCGCGGGCCACAGGGTCCACAGGGAGAAGGCGCAGAAGGGCAGCAGCAGGAGCAGGGCGCCGAACAGGTCGATGCCGGCTTTGGTTCGCTCCGGGAAGCGCGCGTGAAGCACGTCGACGCGCACGTGGGCGCCCCGGCGCAGGGTCTCGGCGGCCCCCAGCAGGAACACCGCGCTGAACAGGTACCACTGGCCCTCGACCCAGCGGTTGCTGGACCAGGCCGTGCCCAGGTCGCGGTCGAGGTAGCGCGCCAGGGCGTTGAAGCCGCTCAGCCCCGTCATGGCCAACAGGGCCAAGGCCGCCAGCCGGGCGGCCGCCGCGCTGAGCCGGTCCAAGGGCGAGCGCGGACCGCGGTCCTCGGCGCGCTCGGAATCCGCTCCAGGCATTCGGCCAAGGTAGCTTCCCGGGGCGCGGCCCACAGCGTCGGACCTACCCGTCCGTGGAGCGCCCGGTCGGCTCCCCTGCGCCCCGGCGGGGGCCCGCGCCGCCGTGCGCAGACCGCGGCGCAGGGCCAAGCTCTCCGGAGGCCCGCGCTTCCCGACGCCGCTACCGGTTGCCCAAACCCAGCCCTGGACGCATCTCCACGGCCCCGCCGCCGCCCCGCGCGCCGGGCCGGACGGCGCTAGGCTCCGCGCGCCGATCGCCCGCGCCCCGCGCCCGCGACGCTTCCCGGACCCGCCCGACCCATGACCCGCGCCCCCGGCTTCGAATCCCTGCTCCCCGATCCGCTCCCGCCCCCCGATCCGGGACCCGGCGAGCTGGCGCAGCGCCGCCGGCGCCTGGGGGCGGAGTTGGGCGTCGCCGGCTTGGACGCCCTGCTGATGGAGCACGGGCAAAGCGAGCAGTATTTCTGCGGCCGCAACGGCTGGGTCAGCGAGCGGCTGTCGGTTTCGCTCGTGCTGGCGGACGGGCGCGAACTCGCCGTGGCCCCGGCCTTCGAAGCCAGTTTCTTGGGCCCGAAGCTCGCCGCGGGAGTGGAGCTTTTGCCCTGGGAGGAGCACGAGTACGGCTACGGTGTGCTGGCGGCGCGCCTGCGCGAGCTGGGCGTGCGCCGGCTGGGACTCGACGGGGCCGTGCGCCAGTCGATCGCGCGGCGCCTGGCGGACGCGGGCCGGGCGAGGGGCCTCGAGCTGCATGACGCCAGCCCGCTGGTGGAGCGCCTGCGGGCGCTCAAGAGCTCGGTCGAGCTGGCCCTGATCCGCCGCGCCAACGCCCTGACCCAGCGCGCCATCGAGGCCGTGGCCGCATCCCTCGAGCCGGGGCTGACCGACTTCGAGATCTCCGCCCGGCTGCACCAGGCCCAACGCCGGTTGGGCCTGGTCGATACCTGGGACCTGACGCTGATCGGACCGAAGTCCGCCGAACCCCACGGCCAGCCCGATGGCACGCGCCTGGCCCGGGGCGACGTGCTCTTGATCGACACCGGCGGCGTGTTGTGCGGCTACCGCTCGGACCTGACCCGCACCTTCGTGTTCGGCGGCAAACCCAGCGCGGAGTTCGAGCGCGCCTTCGAGGCCGTGCGCGCGGCGCAGGGCGCGGCCTTCGACAGCCTGCGGGTCGGGGCGCCCTGCGGCGCGGTCGATCGCGCCGCCCGCGCCGTGATCGACGCCCACGGTTTCGGCCCCGGCTACCGCCTGTTCACGCACCGCCTGGGCCACGGCATCGGGCTCGAGATCCACGAGGCGCCCTACCTCGACGGCGGTTCCGAGGTGCCGCTGGCCGCGGGCATGTGCTTCACCAACGAACCGGGCATCTACCAGCGCGGCCGCTTCGGCCTGCGCCTCGAGAGCGTGATGGCGGTGGGGACCCTGGGCCCGAGCGTTTTTGGCGGCTGGCAGGCCGCGCCCACGGGCCCCCAGGCCGTGGAGGTCGAGGCCTGAGGGCGGGGCGGGCGCGGGCCGCGGCGGCCTTCAGCGCCCGCCCTGGCCCGCGCTGGGCGCGGGCTCGGCCCGCAGCACCGCCAGCGCTTCCCGCGCCGCCCGCCCCAGCCGCCGGTCCGCGGAGTCCGAGAGCGCTTCGATGGCCGGGATCAGCGCCCGACGGCCGGCCAGGGCCGCCGCCGCGCAGGCGCTGGCGCGGCTGGCCGGGCTGCTGCTCTCGAGCCCGGCGCTGAGCAGCGGATCCAGCTCGGCCCCGGCCTGGTCTCGCTCCACGAAACACAGGGCCAGCAGGGCCTCGCGGCGTTCGACCGGCGCGCCGTCCCGAGCGCGCTCGAGCAGGGCCTGACGCGGCTCGCCGAAGCGCCACACGGTCGGCGTCAGGGTCGAGCCCGCGGGCACCAGGCGCCAGTCGGCGCGCCAGGGATGCACGAAGGCGCCCAGGCTCGGCTCGAACACGAAGGTCTCCCCTTCCAGGCGCACCCCCCCGGGCCAAACCTCGGCAGGCTGGCCGCGGCTGGCCTCGCGGCCGCGCTCATCCAGGCGCACCCAGACGGGGCCCTGCGGCCCGTCCTCGATGCGGTAGCGGGCGCCGGTGTGTCCCCAGGCGACCCAGTCGCGCACGCCCAGCGGCGGCTGCGCCGGCGCCTCGGAGGCGAGCAGCGCCTCGATGCGCCGCTCGAACTCCTCGCGCAGCCGCTGGTGGTCGGCCCCGGTCGCTGGACCGCTGAAACCCGAATGCAGCGCGGTGATGTGGCCGTCCCGGGCCACGAACAGGGTGGTGGGGAAGGCCACCAAGGGGCCCGAGAGGCCCAGGGCCTCGCCGGCTGCCGCTTTGTCGGCTTTCGACAGGATCGCCAAGGGGTAGCCGATGCCGTGGCGCTCGGCGTAGCGCTCGACCTGCACCCGATCGCGGGCCGGATCGTCGCCGAATTCGGCCGCCAGCCCGAGCAGGGCCAGGCCCTCGGGTTCGAAGCGGCGCTGGTATTCGCAGAGCAAAGCGGCTTCGTCGTGGCAGTTGGGGCACCAGGAGCCGAAGACCTGGATCAGCAGCGGACGACCGGCGAATTCGGGGCCGCCGAGCAACAGCGCGCGGCCGCCGAGATCCTCGACTTCCAGCGTGCGCAGCGGCGCCGCGCCGACCTGGCTCAGGAGCCCGAAGGCATCCGCCAGGACGGCGCGGGGCACGCGCTCGCCGCGCAGGGCCTCGCTCCAGCGGTCGCCGGAGTAAAAGCGCCCCTCCAAACGGCCGTCCGCGGTCAGGGCCAGGTCGTAGAGGAAGGCGTGGGCGCCGTCGAAGACCGACAGGCGCAGGCGCCCGCCCGCGGCGCTGCCGGCCAGGAAGCGGTGGTCGCCGGTGCTGGTCAGCACGGTGCCCAGGACCTCGCCCTGGGGGTCGGCCCAGAAGCGACCGACCGCGGCGTGGGGATCGCTTTCGAAGCGCAGCTGCCATTCGCCGAGCAGCGCTGCGGGCCCGTCCGCGGCGGGGGACAGGGGGGCGAACCGCGGGGCGGGGCCGAGCTCGGCGCGGGCCTCCATGCGGGTTTCGAGTCCCCCCGCGCGGCGCTTGATCCACTGGCCGCGCAGGCGCTCGCCGGCGTCGCGGGAGAGCTCGAGCCGCGAGTCGAAGTGCGGGAACTCGAGGCGCAGCGAAGCGGCGGAGATTTCGACCTTGGGGACAGCCAGCCGCTCCTGGCCGTTGAGCACGAAGGCGCGCGGCTCCGGGCCGGTTTCGAGTTCGAGCAGGAACGGCAGCGGCCGCTGCGGGTCGCCGAGTTCGAAGCGCCAGAGCTGCCGGCCGACGGCCTGCGGCGGCTGGGCCTGGGGCGCCGCGCACAGCCCGGCGGCCCAGCACGCCGACGCGGACAGCCAGGGCAGGAGGATGGGCATGGGGGAGAGGCAGGTGCCGGTCGGGGCCCGGGCGCTCGGCGCCTTGGGCCTGGCGAGTCTATGCTGCTCCCCGGCCATGGAGATCCCCGATCGACCGACCCTGCGCGCCGGCCTGGCCGCGCTCTCGCCCGCGGCCAGCAAGACCGCGGCCGGAGTGATCGTGGTGATGATGCGCGAGCCCGGCCGGGTGCGCGACCGGGAGTGGCTGGCGGAGGTCTTCACGCGGGTCGCCGCCAAGGCCCTGGAGTTTCCCGAACCCCTGGGCCCCGAGCACAGCCGCGAGCTGCAGCGCTTCGTGCGCCGCGAACACCGCAACGTGCTCAATCTGTGCGCCGCCCTGTTCGTGCGCGTGGCCGAGGACCTGCTGGAATCGGGGCGCGATCCGGCGCGCTCCGACCTGGCCGAGGCCACGCGGCTGGCCCTGGGCTACTTTCGACCGGGGGCGGGCGCTTGACCGGCCGGCGCGCCGGCGCCCGGGAACGATCTCTTCGGACCGCAGCCCGCGCTAGAGTGACCCGATGCCGAGCTCGCTCCGCCGCGCAGGCGCTCCCCGGACGCTGCCCCTGCTGCTCGCGCTGCTCGCCGGCCCCGCCTGCGGGCCCGCCGCGCCCCCGCGCACGCCCGGCGCCGCCGGCCCGGCGCCGCAGGTCTCGGCCTCGGAGCTGCTCGCGGGCCTCGACCCGAGCCTGCTGCCGGCCGAACTCGAGCTGGCCCTGGACGAGCAGCGCGCGCGCATCGAGCGCGCCCCCGGCGATCCCGCGGCCCTGTTCGACCTGGGCGCCCTGCTCGATGCGCACGGGCTGTATGCGGCGGCCGAGCGGGCCTACGCCGCCTGCGCGGCGCTCGACCCGGGCGCGGCGCGCGTGCGCGCCCTGCTGGCCTTCAGCCAGAGCGAGCAGGGCCGGCTGGCGGAGGCGCTCCACACGCTGGACGCCGCCATCGCGCTCGCGCCGGAGCGCGGCCCCCTGCGCGTGCGCCGCGGGCTGTGGCTGGCGGAGCTGGGGCGCTTCGATGAGGCCGCGGCCGAGTACCGCCGCGCGCTCGAACTCGATCCCAAGGACGGGGCTGCGGCCTGCGCCTGGGCGCGGCTCGAGCTCGATCAGGGCCAGCCCGATCGGGCCGCCCAGCGGCTCGAGGCGCGCCTCGCCGCCGCCCCCGAGGACCGTCCGGCCCGGGCCCTGCTGGCGCGGGCCCTGGCCGAGCTCGGGCAGAGCGAGGCCGCGGCGGAGCAGCGCCTGCTGGCCGGGCCCGTGCTGCCCTCCTGGCGCGATCCCTGGGAGGCGGAGGTCGACGCCCGCGCGGTCGGCTACGGCGCGGTGATGGGGGCCGCTCTGGAGGCCTTGCGCTCGGGCCAGGCCGACGCGCGCCTGGCCGACGTGCGCGCCCTGCACGCCCGCGATCCCGACGACGTCACCGTGCAGGGCATGCTGACGGCGGCGCTGGTCTCCCTGGGCCGGGCCCCGGAGGCGATCGAGATGCTCGAAGCCGCCGCCCTGCGCCAGCCGCAGCATTACCGCATCCCCATGAACCTGGCCCTGGCCCTCGATGCCGCCGGGCGCACCCCCGAGGCGCTGCTGCACGCCCGGCGCGCCGCCGAACTGCACCCTGGACTGGCCGACGCCGCGCGCCTGATCGGACGCCTCGAGTCAAAGCTCGAGCACCATGGCGCAGCGGCCGCGGCCTACGGGCGGGCCGTGGAGCTCGGCGATCGCGACGCCAAGAGCGTCGAGGTGTTGGCCATGGCCCTGCGGCGCGCGGGTCGCTCGGCGGAGGCGCGCCCCTGGTTCCTCGAGGCCGCCAAGCTCGCGCCCGGCCGCGCCCGGCCGCTGGCCTTCGCGGCCCTGTGCCTGGCCGAGAACGGGGATCTGCAGGCTGCCCGGGGCGAGCTGGAGGCCGCGCGGGCGCTGGAGCCGGCGGAGCCCGCGCTGGGCTTCGTGGCCAAGGCCCTGGCGGAACTCGAACGGCGGGGCGCGCGATGAAGACACCCCGGCGGATCGCGCAGCGCTGGGCAGCGGCCCGGTCAGGCCGCCGGAGCGGGCCGTGCGACCGAGCCTGGGGCGCGGCACGCCGCGCCGGACGGACAGCGGACCGCGGCGCTGCCGCTCGGCGGCTGGCGGCGCTCTGCTCCGGGCTGCTGCTCGCGGCCTGCGAGCGCCCGGCGACGGCGCCCCCGCCGCAGGCGGCGCCTCCGCCCTGGTTCAGCGAGGAAGCCGTCGACCGCGGTCTCACCTTCGAGCACCGCTCCGGAGCGCGGCCGGATCGCTACTGGATGCCGGAGATCATGGGCGGGGGCGCGGCCCTGGCCGACCTCGACGGCGACGGCGATCTGGATGCCTACCTGGTGCAATCGGGCTCCCTCGATGCGGCCCAAGAGCAAAACCCGCCCAACCAGCTGTTCGAGAACCTGGGCGGCGGGCGCTTCCGCGATGCCACCGCGGAGAGCGGCGCCGGCGACCGCGGCTACGGCAACGGCGTGGCCTGCGGAGATGTGGACGGGGACGGCGATGTGGACCTGTATGTGACCAACTGGGGCCCCAACGCCCTGCTCGAGAATCGCTCCGCGCAGGGGCTGCGCTTCGTGGACGTCAGCGCCGAGCGCGGCGGCGGCGACCCCGGCTGGGGCACCAGCGCGGCCTTCTTCGACCGCGACCTGGACGGGGACCTGGACCTGTACGTCTGCAACTACCTGGCCTGGAGCCCGGGCACCGAGATGCCCTGCGTCAACGTGCAGGGCAGCCGCGATTATTGCAGCCCGCAGAATTATCAGGCGGCGGCGCTCGATGTGCTCTACGACAACCAGGACGGGAAGCTGGTGGCGCGCGGGCCCGAGCTCGGCATCGACCGGGTCGGCACCGGCCTCGGCGTGGTGGCCAGCGACATCGACCAGGACGGCTGGCCGGACCTGTTCGTGGCCAACGACGGCATGCCCAACCTGCTGTGGCACAACGACGGCCAGGGCGCCTTCCGCGACGTGGCCGCCGAGCGCGGGGTCGCGGTGGACGCCGACGGGCTGCCCAAGGCCGGCATGGGCGTGGCCGCCGCCGATCTCGACGGCGATGGGGACGAGGATCTGCTGGTGGTCAACTTGAACCGGGAGACCGATTCCCTGCACCTCAACCGCGGCGGGCGCTTCAGCGACGGCACGCGCCGCGCCGGCCTGGCCCTGGCCAGCCGGCCCCTGACGCGCTTCGGCGTGGGCTGGTACGACTTCGATCAAGATGGCTTGCTCGACCTGTATCAGGCCTGCGGCCGCGTGCAGCGCCAGGAGCAAAGCCTCGCCCCGGATCCGTACGCGGAGCCGAATCTGTTGCAGCGCGGCCTGCCGGAGATGCGCTTCGAGGAGGTCCTTCCGCGCGGCGGCACGGCGACGGCGCTGATCGCCAGCTCGCGGGCGGCGGCCTTCGGCGATGTCGATGGCGACGGGGCGGTGGACGTGCTGGTCGTCAACCGCGACGGCCCGGCGCACCTGCTGCTCAACCGCGCCCCCGAGCGCGGAAACTGGATCGGGTTGTCGTGCGTGGAGCCGAGCGGTGTGGACGTGCTCGGCGCGCGCCTCGAGGGCCGCATCGCGGGCCGACCCTTCCACCGCAGCGTGCGTGCGGCCTCGTCGTACCAGGCCAGCAACGAGCCGCGCATCCACCTGGGCCTGGGCGCGGCGGAATCGGTCGAAGCCCTGCGCGTGACCTGGCCCGACGGCCGTGTCGAGGAATTCGGCGCACGCCCCGCCGGCGCCAACCACCGGTTGGTGCGCGGTTCGGGCGGCTGACCGGGGTTGGCTCCGCGGCGAACGCGGGAAAGAACATCGCCTCAGGTCGCCCGCCCCGGAACACACGCAAGCGCCCGTTCCCGACCGGGCCCTCGCCTGGCGCGGCTCAGCGCGGAAGGTCGCGGCGGGCGCCGCCCTGTGGTCCGGGCCGGCGGCCGCTCCGTGGGGGGGCGGTCGCCGACCAGCCGCCAAGGCGGAAAACCCGACCGAATCCCGCGGGTCGCAGCGATCGCTGGGCCGGCCCGAGCTCGGGCTGCAATCGACGGCCCGGCCGGTTGGCCAGGGCCCGCTCGGCGCGCCGCCGAGGGGGCCGCCGCAGTCCAGTTTCCCCGGGGCAGAGCCTGGCCCCCAAAGCCCCCCGCGGAGGCTCGGGGCCGCTACAATCGCGTCGCGGGATGGATGCAGATCCGCGGAAGTCCCCGAGTCCGGCCTCGACGCTCGCACGCATTCATGAAACCCATCGGTTACCTCTTGCTTCCGGTCGGCATCTTGATCGGCTGGGCCTTCGGGCTCCTGTTCCAGGGATCCGCCCACAGCGACCAGACCGCATCGGCGGCGGAGCGCGCGCCGGCCGGACCCCTGTCGAGCGCCTCAGCCCCGCCCTCGCAGGCGCTGCGCGAGGCTCCGACGATTTCGGACTCGGCCAGCGCCGCGCCGACGACCGAAGCCTCCGCGGCCGCCATAGAACGGGCCGTCCGCACCGCCCTGGCCAGCGCGCCGCGCGCGCTCAACGCGGCCGCCGAACGCCGCGCGGGCAATGCCACGCTGCGCGGCACGGTCGTCACCGGTGAGGGCGCGCCGCTCGCCGGCGTGCAGGTGCGGCTCGCACCGCTCAGCGCCGATGCGCAGCGCCTGGCCCAGCGGGTGGTCGGTCCGGCCATCCAGACGGCGACCGATTCCTTGGCGGACCAGGCCCGGCGCCTGCTCGACGTCGAAGCCCGGGCGCTGCTCGCCACCAGCGCCGCCGATGGGGCCTTCGGCTTCCAGATCGAAGCGGAGCGCATCTATTCGATCGCGCTGCATCTGCCGGGCTGGCGCTTCGACCGCACCGATGGGCAGGGCACCCACGTCGCCGCCGGGGCAGCGCCCGCTTTCCTCGCTTCCCCCCTGGCCAGCCTGGAGCTCGACCTGACCGATTCGGTCGGTCAGCCCGTGGAGTCCGCGGTGATCGCCTACGCGGGCGTCAGCCGCGGCAACGATTCTTGGAACTTCGTCAGCTGGAATCGGGCCCAACCGCGGCTCGAGTTTTCGCCGGGCACCTACCGGCTGCTGGCCCTCTCCGCCGATGCGGAGCCCTGGTGCCCCGAGCGCTCGGCCCTGTGGCTTTCCAGCGAGCGCAGCGCACCCGCCGAGCTGAGCCTGGCCGCCAGAGCGGAGCCGCACGTCGAGCGCTGGCAGCTGCTGCCGCGGCCGACCCTGTATGGGCGCATGCTGCTCTCGGGGGCCGAGGCTCGCAGCGCCGCAGGCTATGGGCTGGCGCTGCTGACCCCGGGAGCGCAGAAGCCCGAGAAGAGCGATTTCGGCGACGGCTATCGCTACTTCGAGACGCCCCACTTCCTGCTGACCAGCGAGGAACCCGGCGCCTTCGACCTGCGCCTGATCTGGAAGGGCGCCGAGGAGAGCAGCGTGCTGGCGACCGTCGAGCTGGCCCAGGGCAACCTGCGCCAGGACTTCACCGTCTCCGCTCGGGCAGAAAACCCGCGCCTGTTCATCAGCGCCAAGGGGCCGGATGGCCAGCCCATCGATAGCCTGGGCACGATCCAGTTTTGGGCCAGCAGTCCCTCGGGCGGAACCACCGGTCACTCGGGCTACAACGCTCTTCCGGCGGGACCGGGGCGTTTCGAGCTGCGGGTTCCCGACTCGTTGCAGGCCCAGTTTTTCCGGCCCCTGCTGGAGCCGGAGGCGGGTGGCAAGTCCAGCTGCGAGTTCGACCACCCGAAGTACGGGAAGCGCCAGCTGGAGTTCGTCGCCGGACAGACCGAGTACAGCCTGGAATTCAGCGTGCCCTCGACGCTGGCGGTCGCGATCCGGGGCGCCACTCCGGCCGGGGAAGGGAAGTTCTACACCGTGGTGCTGACCGAACCTTCCAGCGCGAGCCGGTGGAGGCGGGATTCGGATCTCGAGCCCGAGATCGGCCCCTCGGGCAGCTGGACCGGGAGCTTCAAGAATCTGCAGGCCGGGGACTACCGGGTCAGCCTGCAACTCAATACGGGCAGCCCCAAAACGGGCTACAGCAGCGACACGCTGATGGGGTTTTCGGTCAAGGTCGCTCCGGGGGCCAATTCGGTCGAATTCGATCTCAATCTGCTCAGCGAGCTGCGCGTCCGGGTGCCGGGGGCCCAAGGGGGGCACCTGCTGCTCGCGGGACGCGGCAGCGGGGCCTTCGGCCATGACAGCAACAAGCACACCGAGATCTCGGAGGAAGGCCTGGGCATCTTCGAGCAGGTGGCGCCCGGCGACTACATCCTGAATTACAACGACGGCTTCATGCTGGTGCGCTGCCCGAGCGCGGAGGTCCAGTTCACGCCGAATCCCGCCAATTGCATGCGCATGCACATCTGGAACGATAGCGGCCCCCTGGCCCAGGCCGGCTTGCGCTCGGGGGATGCCATCACCGCGGTCGATGGGGCCGCCTTCGATCCGGAAGCCTGGCAGCAAGCGACATCCAAAAAGGCTGCGGCCCGGGATCTGCGGCTGACCGTGCGGCGCGGAGATAGCAGCGTGAGCGTGACGGTCTCGAGCCAAGCCTTCGGCGAGGATGGCGGCGGGTTCGGCCAACCCTCCTACGAGCCCTAGTCGGCGCACGCGCTCCGGGGCGCGGGGTCGTGGATCTGCGACCGGGCCCGGGGCAGGGCCAGGCTCGGGCGCCGGCGAGCCGCCGGGCTCAGCTCGCCGGCCCGCGGGCCGCCCGCAGGCGCTGGGCCAGCCACAGCAGCGGCAGGCCTTCGATGGCGCTCCAGTCGTCGCAGCGGATGCGCTCGAACAGGGCCAGGCCGCCCGCTTCGAGCTTGTAGGCGCCGGCGCAGTCGAGGGGCCGATCGCGCTGCACGTAGGCGGCCAGCTCGGCGCGCGTCCAGGGCGCCATGGTCAAGGACGCGGACTCGACGTGCACCTCGGCGCCCGCCGGGCCCACCAGGGCCACGGCGCTGTGGAGCTCGTGGGTGCGCCCGGCCAGCCGCTCGAGCTGCTCCACGGCGCGCTCGGCGCTGCCCGGCTTGCCGAGCAGCTCCCGCCCCAGGGCCACCACCTGATCGCCGCCGATCACCAGGGCCCCGGGCGCGCTGCGGGCGACCGCGGAGGCCTTGGCCAAGGCCAGGGTCCGGGCCAGGTCCAGGGGCGCCAAGCCGCGGGTCTTGAAGGGCTGCTCGTCCAGCCCCGGCGCACGGCATTCGAAAGCCAGCCCCAGGCGTTCGAGCTGGGCCCGCCGGTAGGGGCTGGTGCTGGCCAGGATCAGCGCTGACGGGGCGGGCATGGATCCACGCTAGCCGGCCAGACCCAGCTTGTTCCAGCGCTACCCTGATCCCGTTCCGCAAGCCGTCACGAGCCCCATCCATGGCCCAGACCCAAGCTTCCGCCGCCATCCGTCGCCGCGACTACCAGCCGCCCAGCCACGCCTTCGAGCAGGTCGAGCTCGACTTCGACCTGCACGAGGACGGCGCCCTGGTCGCGGCGCGGATCGATGTGGTCGCGCTGGCCGGAGCCCGCGAGCTCAGCCTGCACGGCGAGGAGCTCGAGACCCTCGAGGTCTCGATCGACGGGCGTCCCGCTGGCCCGCGGGCCCGGTTCGAGGGCGATCGGCTGATCCTGCGCGATCTGCCGCCGCGCTTTCGCCTCGAGACCAAGGTGCGCATCCATCCCGAGCGCAACACCCAGCTCTCCGGGCTGTACCGCTCCGGCGGCATCTTCTGCACCCAGTGCGAGGCCGAGGGGTTCCGCCGCATCACCTGGTTCCTCGACCGGCCGGATGTGATGAGCCGTTACCGGGTGCGTGTTGCGGCGGACCGGGCGCGCTATCCGGTGCTGCTCTCGAACGGAAATTGCACCGAGCGCGGCGAGCTCGCCGGCGGCCGCCATTTCGTGCGCTTCGAAGATCCGTTCAAGAAGCCCAGCTATCTGTTCGCCCTGGTGGCCGGCGACCTGCATCGGCATCGCGACCGGTTCGTGACGCGCAGCGGGCGCGAGGTGGCCCTCGAGCTGTACGTCGCCCACCAGGATGCGGGCAAGACCGAACACGCCATGCTCTCGCTGCAGCAGGCCATGGCCTGGGACGAGCGCGAATTCGGCCTCGAATACGACCTCGACCTCTACATGATCGTCGCGGTGGCCGACTTCAACATGGGGGCCATGGAGAACAAGGGCCTGAACATCTTCAACACCTCGGCGGTCTTGGCGCGCCCCGATACGGCCACGGACGACGAGTACGAGCGCATCCAGGGCGTGATCGCCCACGAGTACTTCCACAACTGGACCGGCAACCGGGTCACCTGCAGGGATTGGTTCCAGCTGACCCTCAAGGAGGGCCTGACGGTCTATCGCGACCAGCGCTTCAGCGCCGACCACGGATCCGCCGCCGTCAAGCGCATCGACGACGTGCGCTCCCTGCGCGCGCGCCAGTTCCCGGAGGATGCGGGGCCCATGAGCCACCCGATCCGGCCCGAGGCATACATCGCCATCGACAATTTCTACACGCCCACGGTGTACGAAAAGGGGGCCGAGGTGGTCCGGATGTACGAGACCCTGCTCGGCCGCGAGGGCTTCCGGCGCGGCATGGACCTTTACTTCGCGCGCCACGACGGCCAGGCGGTCACCTGCGACGATTTCCGCGCCGCCATGGCGGACGCCAACGGCCGCGACCTGGGCCAGTTCGAACGCTGGTACTCGACCCGCGGCACGCCGCGCTTGGTGGCGCGAATCGAACACGATCCAGCCCGCCGCCGGGCAACCCTGGTGCTGCGCCAGGAGCCGCCCGCGAACCTCCCGGAGGCAGAGTTCCAGCCGTTGCACGTGCCCGTGCGCATGGCGCTCTTCGAACGCTCGGGGCGGCAGTTGCCCCTGGCGCTGTCCGGTGCGGCTGGCGCGCCGCTCGAGCGTGTGCTCGAGCTCACGGAGCGCGAGCAGCGCTTCGACTTCGAGGGTCTGGCCCAGCGCCCGATCGCCTCGCTGCTGCGCGGCTATTCGGCGCCGGTGGCGCTGGAATTCGAGCGCACGCCCGAGGATCTGGCGTTTCTGTTCGCCCACGACAGCGACGCCTTCAATCGCTGGGAGGCGGGCCAGGTGTTGAGCGGCCAGGAGTTGCTGCGGCTGGCGGCCGACCAGCGCGCCGGCCGCGCGCTCGAGGTCTCCGCGGGGCTGGCCCAGGCCTTCGAGCGGGTGCTGGGCGACGCCGCCCTGGACGGTTCGGCGCGCGCCCAGGCCCTGACCTTGCCGGCCAATCTGTTCTTGGCCCAGCAGATGCCTGTGATCGACCCGGACGCCCTGCATGGGGCCCGCGAGGCCCTGCGCCGGCACCTGGCCCAGGCCCTGCGCCCGCGCTGGCTCGCGCTTTACGAGGCGCAGCGTCCCCGCGGTCCCTACTCGGCCGACCAGGCCGCGATCGGCGCGCGCCGCCTGCGCCACGTGGCCCTGGCCTACCTGTGCGCCCTGGACGACCGCACCGGCGTCGAACTGGCCTGGGGCCAATACCAGTCGGCCGACAACATGAGCGACTCCCAGGCGGCCCTGGTTTGCCTGTGCTCCACGGCCGCAGCCGAGCGCGAGCGCGCCCTCGAGCACTTCTATCGGCGCTGGAAAGGCGAGCCCCTGGTGCTCGACAAGTGGTTTGCGGTCCAGGCCGGCGCCCAGCGCCCGGAGGTCGTCGAGCAGGTGGCGCAGCTCAGCCGGCACCCCGACTTCAGCCTGGCGAACCCCAACCGCGCCCGGGCCCTGATCGGTGCCTTCGCGCTCCAGAACCTATACGGCTTCCACCGCCCCGACGGCGCCGGATACCGCATCCTTTCCGACGCGGTCGCCAGCGTGCAGGCCAAGAACCCGCAGCTTGCGGCCCGGCTCGTGGCTGGATTCAACGCTTGGAAGCGCTACGACCCGTCCCGACAGGCGGCCATGCGCGCCGAATTGGAGCGGCTGCGCGCGCTGCCCGACCTGTCCCGAGACGTGTCCGAGATCGTCGCGCGGGCCTTGGATTGAGCGCCCCGGTTGGCGCGAGCCTCTGGGGCAGCGCCGCGAGCGGCGGCGCGGCGGCGCCGGTGCGGAACTCGGCTCGGGGCCGGCCAGGGCCGGCCGGGCGCTTCAGGCCTCCTCGACCCGCTTGAAGCTGCGGAGATCTAGGGGCTGCACCGGCACCCCGACCCACACGAAGGCTTCGTCCAGCGTCCGGAACACCTCTGTGCGCAGCTGGAAGTTGCCCATCAGGGTGGCGAACATGCGCGCCAGCCCGTAGTGCAGATCGTTGGCCGCCACGGTGGCCTGGGGTAACCCGCCCAGGTTGCTGGAGATGGTTTGGGCGTCGACAACCGCGCGGTGCATGCCCGAGGGCGTGAGCCGAAACTCGCAGCCGGGATCCACCAGGCAGATTTCGCGCTGCACCTGGCCGGTGGCCAGGTGGCGGACCAGGCAGCGGGCTCCGAAGGCCAGATCCTCGTCGTCGATCAGCCCGACCGCTCGCTTGACCATCAGCGAGTGCTCGGGGAGAATGAGCTTGTACCAGGGCATGGGCGCCTGCGGCGGCTGGGGACGAAGGGTGGTGAGCCGGTTCCCGGGGGCAGCGGGCAGGCGAACTGGGCGAGAAAGAGCGCTGGCCCCGGTCGGGTCCGGGGCCCCTGATGGGGTAAACAGACATTCATAACCTCCGGAGAAACCCCAGGTCGAACGGATCGAAGTTAAATTTTCGGTGGGCCGCGCCCGGAGCTTCGCCTCGCTGTCGTCGCATAGACCACGCGACCGTCGGTATCCAGCGGGCCGAGCCGTTTGATCTGGGGCGATCGCCCCACGCGCCCCGCACCGGGGGACCCACTGCGGGCCCGCTGCGCGCCCCCGGGCCGGTGCGGCACGGCTTGCGGGCGCCAGGTCAGCGGGCCTGGCCGCGGCGCGGCGGGAGACGCCCTGGCCCGCCTCGGAATGCGCCGGGGCCGCGCGCTCCGCGGCGGGCGGTGCGGCCCCCGGGGCGGCCCCCGGGGTGCCGCGGATGGGCTCCGATCCTCCGCGGGTCGGGAGGGCTCGGGGACGCCAAGGGCCTAGCTTTCGGCCCGGGATCCCCGGGGCGCCGGGTGGAAGGGTGCTCGCGGGGCTTATTCTCGGGGGATGCAGGCGGATCAGCGGGTCAGGCAGCGGCCCACCTGGCGTCCGACCGCCCAGGCCGACGGCGAGGCGCTGGCCCCGGCGGCGGCGGTGGCCTTGACCCGCGGGGAGGGGCCCCAGCTGGAGCTGTTCCTGGTCCAGCGCAGCCCCAAGCTGCGGGTCTTCCCGGGCTTCTGGGCGCTGCCGGGCGGCGGGCTCGACCCCCTCGACGGAGACCCCCAGGATCCAAGCCTGCTGGCCTACCGGCGCGCGGCAGCCCGGGAGCTGTTCGAGGAGACCGGCGTGTTGACCGCGGCCGCCTCGGCGGCCCTGGCCCGGGCCGGGCTTTCGGCGGCCGAAATCCGGCGCGGGCTCTCGGCCGCCGAGGGGGACCCCCGGGGGGCGGCGGCGCGCAGCGCGGAGCGGGCCTGGGCCGGCCATGTGGTTCCCTTGCCCTTGGACGGAGAGGAGTTCGAGCCCCTGTGCTGGACGGTGACCCCGCGCTTCACCCAGCGGCGCTTTCGGGCCCTGTACGTGCACCTGCGCCTCCCGCGTGGAGCGCAGCCCTCGATCGAAGCGGGGGAGCTGGTGGACGGCCGCTGGGTGGCGCCCGCTGCGTTGTTGGCCGAATGGCGACGGGGTGAGCTCGATCTCGTGCCGCCGCTCGTTTTCCTGGTCGAGCGCCTGGTCGAGAGCAACGGCCGCCTCGACCCGGCCTTCGACGCCTGCGAGCGCCGCAGCGCCGCGATCGACTCCGGCGCCCTGCACGCGGTCGCCCCCGCTCCGGGCGTGCTGCTGATGCCGCTTTCGAGCCCGACCCTGCCGCCCGCCGCGACCACCAACTGCGTCTGGATCGGGGGCGGCACCCACTATCTGGTGGACCCGGCCACCCACGACCCCGCGGAGCGCCGGCGCCTGCTCGAATTCCTGTCCCAGCAGCCGCCGCTCGCGGGTCTGATCGTGACCCACCACCACCCCGACCACGTGGGCTCGGTCGAACCCCTGGCCCGCGAGCTCGGCCTGCCGGTCTACGCCCACCCGCTCACCCTGACCCGGCTGCCCGCGCCCGTCCCCGACCCCCGCCCGCTCACGGAGGGGGAGCGCCTGCCCCTCGGCATCGCGCCCGACGGCGCGGGAGCCTGGGAGCTCGAAGCGCTGCACACCCCCGGCCACGACCGGGGGCACCTGTGCTTGTTCGAGCGGCGCTATCGGACCCTGATCGCCGGCGACCTGGTGTCCACGCTTTCAACGATCGTGATCGAGCCGCCGGAGGGTCACCTGGCCACCTACCTGGAGCAGCTGCGCCGCGTGCGTGCCCTCGAGCCCCGGCGGCTGATCCCGGCCCACGGGCCGGCGGTCGCCGACGGCTCCGGCCTGCTCGAGCTCTACCTGCGCCACCGCGAACAGCGCGAGCGCCAGCTGGTCCAAGCTTTGACCGCGACCGGCGGCGCGGAGGCCGAGGGCCTGCTGGCGCTGGTCTACAGCGATGTGCCCGCCCGCCTGCTGCCCTTGGCGCGCGGCTCCCTGTGGGCCGGATTGCACAAGCTCCACGCCGAGGGCCGCGCCCTGTACCTGCCCGGGCAGCCCCCCCTGGCCTCCTCGCGCAGCCGCCTGCCCGCCGGCGACTGGCGCCTGGTCGGCCCGTGACGCTGCCGCCCAGCAGGACGCGCCCGATCCACGCATGCCCGCCGATCCGCCCTCGAATCCCTTTCCGCCCGATTACGCCCTGGCCCGCGGCCGCTTTCTCAAGGAGGCCGAGGCCGCGGGCGCCGATCTGTCCGCCTATCTGCACCCGCTGCGCGGGGCGCGCGGGGAGGAGCTGGCGATCGACGTGGCCGTGCTGCGGCCGAGCGCCGCGCGCGCCGCGCTGATCGTCGCCAGCGCCACCCACGGGGTCGAAGGTTTCGCCGGCTCCGGCATCCAATTGGATCTGCTGCTCGGGCGGCGCCGCTGGCTGGGGGAGCTGCCGGTGGCGCTGGTCTTGGTCCACGCCCACAATCCGCATGGGTTCTCGTTCGTGCGCCGCACCGACGAGGACAACGTCGACCTCAATCGCAACGGCATCGAGTTCGGCGCCGGATTGCCCGAGAATCCGGAGTACGACGAGCTGCACCCGCTGCTGCTGCCCGACGACTGGGAAGGTCCGGCCCACGCCGCCGCCCGCGCGCGCCTGGCGCAGCTGGCCGCCGAGCGCGGTCAGCGCCGCCTGACGGCCGCGATCGCCGGGGGGCAATGGCGCCACCGGGACGGACTGTTCTACGGGGGGGCCGGGCCCAGTTTCGCGCGCCGCTCGATCGCCAAGCTGTGCCGGCACGAGCTGGCCGGGTTCGAGCGCCTGGCCCTGCTCGACCTGCACACCGGCCTCGGACCGCGCGGCCAGGGCGAGCTGATCCACGCGGGCCCGGCCGGCTCGCCGCAGCAGCGCCGCCTGGCGGCCTGGTTGGGCGCCGAGCCGACCTCCAGCGACGACGGCAGCTCGGTCTCGACCCCGGTGCGCGGGACCCTCGACCAGGTCTACCGCCGCGGCCTGCTCGAGCGTCCCGAGCGGCCCACCGATGGCTTCGCCGCCGTGGTGCTGGAATTCGGCACCGAACCCCTGGCCGAGGTGCTCGAGGCCCTGATCGGCGACAACTGGCTGCACGCCCGCGGCGAGCCGCACAGCGAGCTCGGCCAGCGCCTCAAGGCCCGGCTCAAGGCAGCCCTGTTCGGCTCCGACGCGGCCTGGCAGGGCGCGGTGCTCGAGCGCTCGCGCCAGGTCGCCGCGCGCCTGGCCGCGGGCTTGGCCGCGGGCTAAGCTCGGAGCGATGCAGACCAAAGCCGAGATCCGTGCCTTCGAGCAGGACCTGATCGCCTGGCGCCGGGATTTCCACCGCCACCCGGAGCTGGGCTTCGAGGAGTTTCGCACCTCCGGCCTGGTGGCCGAGCGCCTGCGCTCCTTCGGCCTCGAGGTGCACACCGGCATCGGCAGGACCGGCGTGGTCGGCGTGCTGGACGGCAGCCTCGGCCCCGGGCCGACCATCGGGCTGCGCGCGGACATGGACGCGCTGCCGATGCAGGAGGAGAACGACTTCGAGCACCGCTCGACGATCCCGGGGCGCTTCCACGGCTGCGGCCACGACGGGCACACCACGATGCTGCTCGGCGCCGCGCGCTATCTGGCGGCCACCCGCCGCTTCCGCGGCCGGGTCGTGTTCATCTTCCAGCCGGCCGAAGAGGGCCTGGCCGGCGGGCGCGCCATGGTCGAGGACGGCCTGTTCGAGCGCTTTCCCTGCGACCAGATCTACGCCGCCCACAACTGGCCCGAGGAGGCCCTGGGCACGGTCGTGGTGCGCTCGGGGGCGATCATGGCCGCCAGCGACTTCCTCGATATCGAGATCGAGGGAATGGGAGCCCACGCGGCCATGCCGCACCGCGGCATCGATCCGGTCCTGGTGGCGGCCCACGTGGTCACCGCCCTGCAGAGCCTGGTCTCACGCCAAACCAATCCCCAGGACGCCGCGGTGCTCTCGATCACCAAGATCGAAGCCGGCAGCGCCTACAACGTGATCCCGCGCCTCGTGAAAATGGCGGGGACCTGCCGCACCTTCGACCCGGGTGTTCGCGATCGCATGGAGGCCGGGATCAGCCGGGTTGCCGAGGGCGTGGCCCAGGCCTTCGGAGCGCAGGCGCGGGTGCGCTACCTGCGCAATTACCCGGCCACCGTGAACAGCGAGCGCGAGACCGAGATCGCGCGCCGCGCCGCGGCGCGCGTGGTCGGCGAAAGCAATGTGTTCAGCGACCGCAAGCCCTCCATGGGCGGCGAGGACTTCGCCTTCATGCTCGAGCGCCGCCCGGGCAGTTACGTCTGGCTGGGCCAGGGCGGCGGACCGAGCGCCTGCAACGTCCACCACCCGCGCTACGACTTCAACGATGCCCTGCTGACCCTGGGGGCATCCTTCTGGGCTAGTTTGATCGAAGGCGGACAGTTCGAAAAATAGTCGACTCGGGCTGCGCCCGAGCCGCGATACCGAGCTGTCAGCATGCCTTTGGGCCGGCATCCGCCGGCCGCACAGCCTGGGATCGGCGCTGCGCGCCGATTTTTTCGAGGCGGTGACGTCCCGCGAGGGGACCCCCGCGATCGAGGGGCGCTTTCCCTGCGGGCCGGGAACGCCCGACGTGCGCGCCCGCTCCCACGCCGCCCCGGGGCGCCGGGCCCCCTGCCGCGGAGCGCGGCGACCGCGCTCGGCTCCCGGGCGCCGTCGGTGCTGCGCTCGTCGGCGCCGGCGCGCATGGCGCGTACCTCCATGCGGGCGGGTCGGCGCCCGCTCCGGGTTTGCCCGGGCCTCGGGCTTGCGTTCCGGTGAGGCTGCGCCAGACTGGGAACCTTCCCTTCTATCGCCCCGCTCTGCCTGTCGAGCCCCAGGGCACCCCCCCCCCGACATGACCAGCCGTTCCGCCGGCGAGCTACTCACCCGTCTCAATCAGTTGAGGCGGATTGTCCAAGAGGTGTCCCGCGAAAAGCCTGAACTAGGGCGGGCCTGGAACGCCCTGCGCGTTTCCCTCGACGCGTTCCTAGAGCTCGAGCCGCAGGCCCACCAGGCCGAGCCGCCCGCCGAAGGCGCCCTCGCGCCCGAGCCCGGGCCGGGCCCGGAGCCCCTGCGGCGGCGCGGCGCCCCCCTCAACGCCAGCCTCGATCACGTGGGCGAGCGCTCGAGCCTCAAAGCGCAGGCCTGCGAACTGGCCGCCAAGCTCCTGCTGCACCCGCCGGGCGCGGCCGAGCGCGCGCGTCTGGAGGTCCAGGAGGCCGAGCTGTTCCAACGCGCCCGCGAGCTGCCGGACTGTTATCTGTGGCCCCTGGACCGCAAGCGCGCGCCCCTCGAGGCGTCCCTGCTGGCGCGCTGCGCCCTGTGTTACTCGAACCTGGCCGCCGCCGCCCAGCTGGCCCAGCGGGAGCTGCCCACCGACCCCCAGGCCCCGCCGCCCAAGCGCTTGATGAGCCTCTTGGCCGAGGCCCAATCGAGCCTGTACGCGGTGCTGCAGAACGCCGGGGTGCGCGGGGAGCGCGACCAGCTGCAGGTTTTCGCCTGGCTGCGCGAGCGCACCGACATGCACCGCATCTACCTGCCGCGCTTCATGGACAAGTCGCGGCTGGCCGATCCCAACGAGGCCGAGGACCTGGCCCAGCGCATCAGCTCCTGGGGCTACGACGGCGCCGCGGTGCACGACACGGAACGCCTCTTGGCCGAGCTCAAGAACCATCTTCCCGAGGGCGAGCAGCTGCCCGAAAAGGACCTGCGGCGCCAGCTCCAGCAGGCGCTCGAACCGAGCCAAGCGGGCTCGCGTCTCGACCGGGTGGTCGATGCCCTGCGCCCGAACCTGCGCGACCAGGAGGTGCTTGAACGCATCGCCAGCCGACTGCGATCGGTCCTGGGCGAGCTCGAGGGCGGCGGACCTACCCCTTGACCGGTTGAGGAAAAATCGCCTCGGGCCGCGCCCGAGCCGCGATCCCAACCCGCCGGATGGGTTTGGGCCGGCCTTCGCCGGCCACACAGCCCGAGCTCGTCGCTGCGCGCCGATCGTTTCCCCGTCGATGGGGAGCCGGGCAGATCTTTGGAGGGGCTCGACCGCGGGGCCGCCTCGATCTTCCGGGGAGTCTGTCGATCCTCGGGCGGACGGATCACGGGCGCCTGAGCGGGCGCGCCCGCCGGGCGCTGCAAGCCCGGGCAGCGGCTGGCGGGGACCGCGCGATGTGCGCGCGCTGCTCGTCCGCTGCCCTCGATCCACGTTTTCGAAGCGCCGCGCCCGCGTCCGGGGGCCGCTGGCCGCGGGGGTGGCTCGGGCGCAGCGCGCCGCGGCCGGCTTGGTGCCCGTCAGCCGCGCGATTCCTGGCCGGCGGGCGCCGCCGAGCCCGCCGCGGTTGCCCGTTTGCCGCCGGCCTGCCCCTGGAGGGTGGGGGAGCCCTGGGCGGCTTCCGGCGCGGCGGCGGGCGTCGGGCTCGGGGTCCGCGGCAGGCGCACGCGCACCACGGTGCCGCCCCCCGGCCGGTCCAGGAGCTCGATCTCGCCGCCCTGGGCCTGGACCGCGTCGCGCGTGATCGTCAGGCCCAGTCCGTAACCTTGGCGTTGGCCGGGCCGGGGCCGGCCGCGATTGAAGGGCTCGAAGATCGACCCGCGATCCCCCGCGGGAATGCCCGGGCCGCGGTCGGCCACGCGCAATTCGATCGTGCTGCCGCGGCCGTCGAGGGCCACTTCCACCAGCTGGCCCGGGGGCGACCACTGCACCGCGTTCTGCACCAGATTGCGCAGCGCGCGCAGCAAGCCTTCCCGGTCGCCGACCAGGCCCAGATCGCCGTGTTGTTCGAGGGCCAGCTCCACGGACAGCAGGGTCGCGGCACGGCGCATGCGTTCGAGCCGCAGCTCCGACTCTCGCCCGAGGTCGAAGCGCTCGCTGGAGGGGCTGTTCTCGAGCTGTCCGTGGCGGCAGTGGGTCACCAGGTTGTCGACCGCGTCACCCAGGGCGAACAGCTCCTCGCGCTGGCGCTCCAGCAGGGCCAGGTATTCCGGTCCGCCCCGGGGCCGGCGCAGGGTCACCTCCAGGTCCCCGAGCATGGCGGCGATCGGCGCGCGCAGCTCGTGGGCCAGCCCGGCGATCATCACCTGGCCCCGTTCGAAGTCCTGGCGCGCCCGGATCGAGAGCGCCGTGAGCTCGTCGGCCACGCGGCGGATTTCGGTGGGGGCGGCTCCCAGATCCAGCCGGATCGGTTCGCTGCCGATGCGCGAGATCGCCAGGCTGTCCGCCAAGTGCCCGAGGAGTTCCTCGAGGCGGCGGCCAAACAATTGCGCCAAGGCCAAGGTGGCGCCCAGGGCCAGCAGGGTCAGCAGGCCGCCCGCGTAGGCGTAGCGCAAGAGGTGCGCGGAGACCGCCGATCCATCCAGCAACAGCGAGACCAAGCGGCCGTCGGGCAGGGCCGTGCAGCGGAAGCGCCGCGAGGAGGCCAGGTGCCGCGTGTGGTCCAGGGGCAAGCGCGGCGGCACGCCGCCGATGTGGTCCAGCGCCGAGGCGAAGCCGGCCAGGCGTCGCTCCCCATCCGGACTCCACATCTCGAAGTGCATCGGGTGCAGGGCGTGGGTGCGGTCGAGACTCTGGGCGATGTTCTCGATGTGCACCAGGTCGTCGGCCCGGGGGGCGATCAGCACCGCGAATTCCTCGAGTTCTTCGCGCACCAGGCCATCGAGCTCCTGGTCGACCGCGCGCCAGACGAAGACCAGCGAGAGCAGATATTGGGCGATCGCCAGCCCCGCCGTGCACAGCAGGAACCACAGCCGCAGGCGCTGGCCGAGACTCCACTCACGCAGCTCGCGGCCGGCCCCGGTCGTCACGCGGGGTCCTCCCAGCGGTAGCCCTCGCCGACCACGGTGCGCAGGCGCTTGGCCAGCTCGCTCCCCAGCCGTCGCCGCAGGCGGGCCACGTGCACGTCTACCGTATTGGTGCCCGGATCGAAATCGATGTCCCACACGCGCCGCAGCAGCTCGCTGCGCGTGAAGGTGTGTCCGCGGCCCTTGAGCAGGGTGTGCAGCAGCTCGAACTCCCGCGGCGAGAGCTCCAGGCGCCGGCCCGCGGACTCGACCCGGCGCTCCAGCGGGTCGAGCACCAGCTCGCCCGAGCGCAGCCGCCCGGTGCTGGCCCGGCGCCGCAGCACCGCGGCCACGCGCGCCAGCAACTCGCTGAAATCGAAGGGTTTGATCAGGTAGTCGTCGGCGCCCAGGGCCAGGCCGTGGACGCGCTCGTCCACCGCGTCGCGCGCGGTCAGGAACAGGATCCCGGCCGAGTCGCCCTGCGCCCGCCGGGCGGCGACGAAGTCCCAGCCGCTCGCGCCCGGGAGCATCACATCCACCAGGTACAGGTCGATACCCGGCGTGGACGCGGCCAGCGCTGCCGCCTCCTCGGCCGAGCCGGCGTCCACGCAGTCGTAGCCGGCCTCGGTCAGCCCCTGGACCAGGCTGCGGCGCAGGCGCGGGTCGTCGTCCACGATCAGGAGGCGCGAGCGGTTGTCGGACATGGCGGAGGAAGCTCCGGGAGAACCCTGGCTTTTCAGGGTATCGTGGGCGGCCCATGCGCAAGTTCCTGCTCGTCCTGCTCGGGCTTTTCCTGGCGCTGAACCTGGTCGGGCTGTTCCTCGACCCGCGCATCGAGGTCCATGAACAGGCGTTCATCGATGCACCGCCGTCCGAGATCCATGCCCTGCTGGAAGACCTGGATCGCTGGCCCGCCTGGAACCCGCTGTTCGACCCGCGCCTGGATGGCCAGCGCGCGATCGAATGGGGGGAGACCCGGCGCGGGGCCGGCGCGCGGCTCAAGGCCTCTTTTCCCGGGGATGCGCAGGTGCTGTTCACCCTGATCGCCTCCGATCCGGCCAAGGGGGTCGAAATCGAGACCCTGAGCGGCCGCAAGGATGTCGACGTCTGGGCCGGGGAGGGCTTCAAGGCCGTCGACGTGGTGCTGCTGCGCGCCCAGGGTTCCGGCAGCCAGGTCGACTGGACGCGTCGCGGGCAGGCGATCGACTGGCCGATCCTGCGCGTGGTCGACGCGGTGCTGTTTCGGGGCGTGGTGCGCAGCCAGGTGCGGCGCGCGCTCGACGGACTGGGCGCGGCGGCCCTGGGCTCCGGCCCGCTCCCGCCGCCCGCTCCCGCTGCTGGCAACGCGCAGGCGCCGGCGGGCGACGCGGGCCGCTGATCCGCCGCGCGCGCCCCGGGGAGTCCCGGAGGCGCCGGCGTGCGCGCCGGCCCGGCCCTGCTCCGGGGCGAGCACGGATCGGCGCAGCCGGCGGTCCGCGGCCCCGCGGGCCGGCCGCAGGCCGTCGAGCTGCGAACAGCGGCTCCTTTCCCTCGGAGCGAGCCTCCGCCCGCGTTGGCTGCGCCTGCGGCGGGAGCCCCGCCGTGCTCCCCGCGCGGGCTGCGCCCGTCCCGGGGGGCCGCCCGGCCAGGCCCGGTCGCGCACTCGATCCGCGGGACGCAGCCCGCGGCCTGAAGCCGGCGCCTGCGCGCCCGGGGGCGCTGGAAGCGCGCCGGCGGTCAGCCGGGGCCCCCGCTCCCGCAGCGTGCGCGCGCCCCGCTCGCCGGGGCCGCGACCGCCGCGACGCATCCCGACGCGGACCCCCGCTTGCGCCCGGGGCCTGCCTTCGCCGGCCGCGCTGGCCACCCCCGGGCGGCTATGCTGCCGCCGATTCCGCAGCACCCATGAAGACCACCCGACTGCCCGGCCTGCACTATTGGAGCGCCTACCAGCCCGACCGGCGCATCGACTTCAACGGCTTCTTTCTGGAGGGTCTGGCCGGCGGCGTGCTGATCGACCCGCTGCCCCTCGACGCGGCCCAGCTCGAGTTCGTGCGCAGCCGCGGGGGGGCGCGCTGGATCCTGTTGACCAACGCCGACCACTGGCGCGACAGCGCGCGCCTCAAGCGCGAGCTCGGCGCGCGGCTGTGCGCTCCCGCGGCCGAACGGGAACGGCTGGCGGCGCGCGCCGCCGACGTCAGCGATTGGTTCTCCGCCGAGCAGCCCCTGCCGCGCGAGCTGACCGAGGGCCTGGAGGTGCATTGGCTCGGCGGAGGCAAATCGCCCGCCGAGGCGGTGTTCGTGGCCAAGCGGCTGAACGCGGTCTTCTTTGGAGATGCGGTGCGTTCCCATGAGAGCGGCACGCTGCGCCTGCTGCCGCCCGAGAAGTTGAGCGCTCCCGCCGTCCTGCACCAGGACCTCAGGCCCCTGCTCGAGCGGCCGTTCGAGGCGGTGCTACTCGGGGACGGCGACAACCTGCTGACCGGGGCCGCCGGGGCCTTGAGCAACCTCGCCCGCAGGCTGGCCTGAGCGCGCCGCCGCCCGCCGCCCGCCGCCCCCGCAGCACCGCGCTACCCTGGTCGCCTCGCCGACCGCACCGGCCCCCGCCTTTTTTCCCGACGCCCATCCGCCATGCCTGACCGCGCCGTCTTGACGATCGAGTTTTCTGCCAAGCGCCAAGGTCCGGTGCTGCTCCTGCCCCAGACCGCGCAGCAGGTCGAGGCCCTGCGCCAGGCTCCGCCCGGGGGAGCGAACGCCCGCCTCAGCGCGACCCTCAAGCTGACCCGCTTCGCCGGCGAGGCCAACCAAACGCTGCCGGTGCTCGAGGAAGACGGCGGGCTCACGCTGCTGATCGGCCTCGGCAAGGCAGCCTCGACCCGCAGCCTGCGCGAAGCGGCCGCCGCCGGCCTCTCGGCGACCCCGAGCGGGCAGTCCTTCTCCTTGGCCCTCCCTGCGCCGGCCCCGGGGCTCGATGAACAGGACCTCCTGCGCGCGGCGATCGAGGGCCTGCTGCTGGGCGGCTACCGCTACAAGTTCGGCGGCGCGAGCCCCCTGGGCGCCGGGCAGACCGCCACCCTGGTGACCACCCTGCCGGCCGCGCCGGTGGAGCTGGCCCGAGCCCGGGCGCGTATCGAAGGCGTGCTGCTGGCCCGCGATCTGGTCAACCAGACCGCCGAGGAACTGGGTCCGGGGGAGCTGGCCGCGGTCGCCCGGGGATTGGCGCAGGAGCACGGCTGGACGGCCCACACCTGGACCGGCGAGGAGTGCCGCGCCCAGGGCTTCCGCCTGGTGCACGCCGTCGGGCGCTGCGCGGACCGTCCGCCCACGGTCACCGTGATCGACAACCTGGCGCCCGGCCAGCGCCCGACCCTGGGCCTGCTCGGCAAAGGGGTCGTGTTCGATACCGGCGGCCTGAATCTCAAGCCGGGCAACTCGATGGCCCTGATGCGCAAGGACATGGGCGGCGCCGGGACCCTGCTCGGGGCGCTCTCGACCCTCGGCCGGCTCGGCCATCGCTTGCCCTTCCTGGCCGTGATCCCCGCCGCCGAGAACGCGATCGGTCCGGGCGCGATGCGCCCCGGCGACGTGTTCCGCGCCTTCGACGGCCAGAGCGTCGAGATCGGCAACACCGACGCCGAAGGCCGGCTGCTGCTGGCGGACGCCATCGGCTACGCGCGGCAGCGCGGCGCCGAGCGGCTGCTCGACCTGGCCACCTTGACCGGCGCCGCCCGCGTGGCCCTGGGCCCGGACCTGCCGGCGCTGTTCGGCACCGACCGCGGGCTGGTCGATCTGCTGCTCCAGACCAGCCGTCGCTACGACGAGCCCCTGTGGGAGCTGCCGCTGCACGACGATTACGAGCGCGAGCTCGACACGCCGTTCGCCGACCTCAACAACGCCTCCAACGACAGCCGCGCGGGTGCGATCACCGCAGCCCTGTTCCTGCGGCGTTTCGCCAAGGACACGCCCTGGGCCCACATCGATCTGTACGCCTGGGAGGACCGCGGTCGGCCCGGCACTCCCCGGGGCGGCAACGGCATGTGCGTGCGCACGGTCGCGGACGTGGTCGAAACCCTGGCGCACTGAGGCTTTCGGGGTTCCCGGGGCGGCGCCGGGGGGCCTGGCCCCGGCCCGGTTTCGGCCCGGTTCGGGCGGGACCGCTCGCGGCTCGGGCGCTCGGAGGCGGCGACAGGCTGCGGCTGGCCGGGAAGGGTTCGGGCCGCGCCGGTGGCTCGCGGTGCCGCCCTGCGCCGTCGGGCGGGCCGGCGCCCCGGGCCCGCCCCGCTGTCCGGCCGGGGCCGATCCGCCGCCTGCAGCCGGGCCCCCGGTCCGCGCCGACGCCCGCTCGGGCCAGGCAAGTTTTTCCTATTCCCGGGGCGCTCCAGCGGCGGTGGGGGGGGGCGCGCGGGGCCGAGAAACGAGAGCCGGCGCCGCCCATGGTTGGGCCCGGGCGGATCGTTCGCGCGGCCGGCGGCGGCCGGCTCGCACGCGGAGCGGGTCCCGATGATTCCCGGGCCCCCGGCGGAGAGCGGATCCCCGGGGACCCCCCGGCGACCCTTGGCGGAACCTTCACGCGCTCTAAAGCCGCTTTTTTCGGCCCCACAGCGCTCGTTTAGCGACCTGTGCCGATGCTTTCAGCGGGGTGCGAAGCGGCTGCCGGGCGGCGCGAGCTGCCCAGCGGCCCAGGCGCCTCCCCTGGCCCCTCCGGATCCGAAAAGCAGGCTGCGACAGCCCGCCGCAGCCCGCGGCCCCTTGGAAATGGGGGCTTGCAAGCCGCGGTAATATCCAAAAGTGCCTCGCCCCCCCAAGCCGACCGCGCTCGCCGTGAACTCCAGCAAGTCCGCCTCGATGGCTTCCGCTCCCCGCTCGCTGCGCGAGCTGGGCGACTTCACCCTCGAAGAGTCGCGCTACCGGGTCGAGATCGCGCGCACCCCGGCCGAGGTCGAAGCGGCGATGCGCCTGCGCTTCGAAGTCTTCAACCTGGAGCTCGGGGAAGGCCTCGAATCCTCCCTGGCCACCGGGCTCGACCGCGATCCCTTCGACGACCACTGCGTGCACCTGGTGCTCAAGGATCGCGATGACGGGGCCGTGGTGGGGACCTATCGCCTGCAGGACCATGCCATGGCCCAAGCCGGCGTCGGCTGGTATTGCGACCAGGAGTATGTGCTCGCGGACCTGCCCGCGGAGATCCTCGAGCGCTCGATCGAGCTGGGGCGGGCCTGCATCCATCGGGACCACCGCCACAGCAAGGCCCTGTTCGCGCTGTGGCGCGGCATCTACGGCGTGCTGAGCGCCGCGGGCCGCCGCTACCTGTTCGGCTGCTGCTCGCTGACCAGCCGCGACCCGCGCGCGGGCCTGATCTGCGCCCGCTGGCTCGAAGAGCGCGGCTCGCTGCGCCCCGACCTGCGCGTGCGCGCCCGGCCGGACTATGTCTGCGTCGGCGCGCCGCCGACCGCCCAGGAGCTCGAGGCCTTCTCCCTGCCGCAGCTGTTCGGCAGCTACCTGCGCTACGGGGTCAAGGCCTGCAGCGAGCCGGCCCTCGACCGCGCCTTCGGCACGGTCGACTTCCTGGTGCTCTTCGACCAGCGCGAGCTCGATCCCAAGCTGGTGCGTCTGCTCGTTTGAGGGTCCCAGCGACCGGGCGGGCCGAGGCACGCGATCCCGAGCGCTTGGCACCCCTTCGCCCGCGATCCCCGGCCGGGAACGGGGGCGCGGGCGGGGGCCCGCACGCCGCTCCGCACCAGGTCGCCAAGTCGCCCCAACGCCCCGCCGACAGCGAGCGCGGAACCCCGCCCTTCGGCCGCGGTCGGATCCCGCCCTTGCGCGACCGGCCCGCGCGCGCCCCGCCGACCCGGACGGGCCCGGGGCCTCGCCGGCGCTGCGCGCGCCGGAAACCGGCCCCCCGTCCGCCCGCTCCGCCGTCGGTCCGCAGCGCCGGCCCCCCAAACCCGAAATCCGCGGTCCGGTCGTCGCGCCGGCGCCCGCCGCAGCAGCCCCCAGCGCGCCTTGAACGGCCCGCGGGGCGCGGCACGGATCCACCCCCAGCCCCCCCAGCCGCGCCGGAACCCCCGGCCCCCCGCGGGAGCCCCCGCGCCCCTGGCCACCGGGGCCGCCCCTTTGGCAGCCTGTCCCATCCCATGCTCGAGCCCGTAGCCGCCCCGGCCCCCACGGCCGGCCCCGAGGGGCGTCGCCCCCCCCTGGAAAGGGCCCTCGGGCCCCTGCGGCTGGTCTGGCGCGTCTCGGCCTTGGTGAGCACCACCTCGGTCCTGTTCGTCTACTACCTCGGGGCCCGACCCTGGGTGCCGAAGCGGCGCTTCACCGCCTGGCGCAACCGGATGATCCAGATCTGGGCTCGGACAGCGGTCCGCTTTCTGGGCGCCCGGGTGCGAGCCGAGGGACTGCCCCCGGGGGGCTGCTTGGTGGTCTCGAACCACCTCAGCTACGTGGACATCCCGGTGCTGGCCTCCCTGTTCCCCTCGATCTTTGTCTCGAAAGCCGAGGTCAAGGGCTGGCCGCTGATGGGCACCGTGGCCAGCGTGGCGGGCACGATCTTCGTCGACCGCGAGCGCAAGCGGGGCTTGCCGGACGTGGCCGAGTGGATTGGGCGTGAATTGGCCGCCGGGAGCAGCGTGGTGCTGTTTCCCGAAGGCACCAGCAGCGCCGGGGCGGAGTTGTTACCCTTTCGGCCCTCTTTGCTGGCCCCGGCCAGCTCCGCCGGCCTGCCCGTGGCCTACGCGGCCATCACCTACCGGTCCCCGGAAGGGCACCCCCCCGCCTCCGAATCCATCTGCTGGTGGGGTGGAATGACCTTCGGCGGGCATATTCTCGGTCTCCTGCGGCTCCCCCGCTTCGAGGTCGAGGTCCGCTTCGGGCCAGACACCCTGCAAGACCCTGACCGCAAGGTCCTCGCCGACCGCCTATGGCACGCAGTGCACACGATCTTCAAGCCGACCACCTGAGCGGCGCAGGCAATGCCGCTCCCCAGGGCCTCCCGGAGGGGGACGCGGCCCAGGTTGGCACGGGGCCATCGCGTGGCGGGGCCCCCGGGGCCCCGGCGGTCCTCTGGCAGAACCTGGCCGTGCTGCAGCAGGGCATCGAGGTGATCGAGCGCCTCGGGGCCGACCAGGATCTCGAGCCCCTCTACGCCCTGGCGCCGGCCGGGCTGGTGCACCACGGAGCCGGCAGCCATTTCCGGCACATCCACGACCTGTACCTGTGCTTCTTGCGCGACGTCGAGAGCGGCCAGGTCGATTACGACCGCCGCCAGCGCGACGAGCGCTTCGAACGGGACCCGCGCCACGCGCTGCGGCACCTGCGCCAAACCTTCTCCAACCTGGAACGGTTGGTCAGCTCGGCCGCCTCCGGCGCCGGTCCCTTCGACCTCGAGCGGGCGATCGAGGTCAAGATGGACGTCGAGCCCCACGATCGCGAGCCCTTCACCCACAGCACGCCGCTGCGCGAGCTGCGCTTCCTGCTCAGCCACACGATCCACCACTACGCCCTGATCGCCATGATCCTCAAGGTGCAGGGCTTCGATTGCGGCGAACGGTTCGGCGTGGCCCCCTCGACCCTGAGCTTCTGGCAGCAGAGCCCGGATTGTGCACCGCAAGCTGGATCCGCCGAGTAGGCGGCTCCGACCCGTCCGCTGAGCTGCCCGCCGCCGCGCCCCGCGCCCCGCGGATCGCTCCCGCCGCCGGCTGGTTTCTGGCGTTCAACCGCGACGAATCCCGCGCCCGGCCGGCGGCCCTGCCGCCCGAGCAGCACCGCGGCGGGCAGGGCGTGCGCTTCCTGGCACCGATCGACCCGGCCGAGGGCGGCACCTGGATCGCGGTCAACGAATTCGGCCTCGCCCTGGCCTTGCTGAACAACTATCAGGCGACCTTCGAGCCCCTCGCCCCGGCCATCTCCCGCGGGCGCTTGGTGCTCGCCCTGGCCGAATGCTCCGGGCTCGCTGCCCTGGAAGCCGGTCTGCGCCGCGCCGAGCTCGCGCGCCACCGCGCTTTCCATCTGCTGGTCCTGCCGCCCGGGGAGCCCGCGGCGCTGTTCGACTGGGACGGCCGGAGCCTCGGACGCGACGACCGTCCGGAGCAGCGCCTGCCGCTGATCTCCTCGGGCTACGACCTGCCGGGCGTGCGCCAGCGGCGGCTCGAGACCTTCCGGCGTTTGGTGCTGGCGCGGCCGGGCCCGGAGGAGCAGCGCCTGCGCGAGTTCCAGGCCAGCCCGGCGCCGCCCGACGCGCCCCAGCCCGCCGGCGCCTACGCGGTGCGCATGAGCCGCCCCGATGCCCGCACCGTCAGCCAGACCGAGGTCTTCGTCGAGCCCGAGCGGGTGCGCCTGCGCTACCGCGCGCTGCCCGAGGACCCCTTGGCCCCGCTCCCGGACTGGCAGCGCGATCTGAGCCTCGCGCGCGCGCACCCATGACCGCCGAGCTGCTGCAATCGAGCGCCGCCCTGGAACGCGGCGCCGCCGTCGGCCGCCGGCGTCTGCGCCGCTGGCTGATCCGGCTCGCGGCCTTCTACCTGGCCCTGCTGCTGGCCTCCCACGGCTGGCGCGCCCTGGGGCCGGAGCCGGACCAAAGCGCGGAAAGCTTGGCGGCCCAGGGCCTGTCCGTGGCTTGGCTCGACGAGGTCTCCCGCGAGGAGCCCACCGGGCGGCCGATCCGACTGGCCTATCGCGACCTCGGCCCCCGCGAGGCTCCCGTGCTGTTGCTGGTGCACGGCAGTCCCGGCGACCGGCGCTCGATGGAGGGTCTCGCGCGCGAGCTGGGCCCCCGCTACCGCACCCTGGTCGTCGACCTGCCCGGCTTCGGGACCAGCGAGCGCGATCTCAGCGATTATTCGTTCCGTGCCCATGCCCTGTATCTGGAGCAGCTGCTCGGGCGCCTGGGGATCGAGCGCGCGCACCTGGTGGGCTTCAGCCAGGGCGGCGGCGTGGTGCTCGAACTCGACCATCTGCTCGGCCCGCGCAGCCTGTCGGTCAGCCTGATCTCGGCCATCGGCGCAATCGAGGTCGAACTGCTCGGCAACCTGACCCTGAACCGTGCGATCCACGGGCTGCAGCTCGGTGCCGTGTGGTTTGCGCTCGAGGGCTGGCCGCACTTCGGAGCCCTGGATGGCTCGATCTTCGGCGTGGAGTATGCGCGCAACTTCTACGACTCCGATCAGGGGCCCCTGCGCGGTTATCTCGAGCGCTTCGAGAAACCGCTCTTGATCGTGCACGGTCGGCGCGACGAGCTGGTGCCCTACAGCGCCGCCGTCGAACACGCCCGCATCGTGCCCCAGGCGACCTTCGACAGCTTCGACACGGGACATTTTCTCATTTTTCAGCAGCCGGGCGTCGTGGCCCAGAGCCTGGATCGCTTCATCCAGGCCGTGGAGGCCGGCCGGGCGCCGCGGCGCGCCGATGCCAGCCCGGCGGCCCGCGCCGCCGCCGCCCTGCCCTTCGATCCGCGCTCCGCCAGCTACCACGGACTGGGGCTGCTGGTCGTGATGGTCCTGATCGCCTTGGCCACCCTGGTCAGCGAGGACCTGACCTGCATCGCCGCGGGCGCCATGGTCGCCCAGGGCCGCCTGGGCCTGTTGCCCGCGGCCTCGGCGGCCTTCGTGGGCATCTTGATCGGGGACCTGCTGCTGTACCTGGTCGGGCGCTTGCTGGGCCCGAGCGCGGTCCGCTCGCCGCCCTTGTCCTGGATGCTGAGCGAGGCCCAGGTGCACCGCGCTGCCCGCTGGTTCGAGCGCCGCGGCCTGACCGCGATCTTCGCCACGCGCTTCATGCCGGGCATGCGCCTGCCGACCTACCTGGCGGCCGGCGCCCTGCGCACCAGCGCGCTGCGCTTCGCGTTCTATTTCACGCTGGCCGCCTTGGTCTGGACCCCGCTCCTGGTCTGGGGGTCGAGCCTGCTGGGCGGCGAGCTCAAGCGCAACGTGGCCGTGCTGGGCGAAGCCCTGCCGCTGTTCCTGCTGGCGACCGTCGTCCTGGGCCTGCTGGTGGTCAAGTTGCTCGTGCCGGCCTGCACCTGGCGCGGCCGGAGGCTGCTGTGGGGGGCCCTGCGGCGCAAGCTGGCCTGGGAGTTCTGGCCGGCTTGGGTGGTCTATCCGCCGATCGTGGTCTACGTGCTCTGGCAGGGCCTGCGGCGCGGCTCGCCGACGCTGTTCTGCGCAGCCAACCCGGGCATGGAGGGCGGCGGATTCGTGGACGAGTCCAAGCTCGAAATCCTGGCCGGCCTGGGTTCAGGGGGCGGGCGGGTGCCGGCCTTCCGGGCCATCCCGGCCGACGCCGACCCGGAGCAGCGCGGCCAGGCCTTGGCGCGGGCGATCGCCGAGCTCGGCGGGCTGCCGGTGGTGATCAAGCCCGACGCCGGGCAGCGCGGTTCGGGGGTGCTGATCGCCCGCGATCTGGCCCCCGCCGAGGAGTATGTGCGCGAGACCCGCCTGGCCTTGGTGGTGCAGGCCTATGTGCCCGGGCTCGAGTACGGCGTCTACTACGCGCGCCATCCCGACCAAACCCGGGGCCGCGTGCTGGGCGTGACCCTCAAGCGCATGCCCAGCGTGGTGGGCGACGGGCGCCGCACGCTCGAGCAGCTGATCCTGGCGGACGCGCGCGCCGTGGCCTTGGCCGAGCTCTACTTCAGCCGCAACGAGCTGCGCCTCGACGAGGTCATCCCGGCCGGCGAGCGCGTGCAGCTCAGCGAGCTCGGCACCCATGCGCGCGGCTGCATCTTCCTCGATGGCAACCACCTGATCACGCCGGCGCTCGAAGCGGCCATCGATGAGGTCGCCCGGGGTCTGGCGGGTTTCCACCTGGGTCGCTTCGACGTGCGCGCGCCCTCCGACGAGGCCCTGGCCGCCGGCGTCGGATTGATGGTGCTCGAGGTCAACGGGGTGACCTCCGAGCCGACCCACATGTACGACCCACGCCACTCCTTCGCCTACGGGCTGCGCGAGCTGCGCGCCCACTGGCGCCGGGCCTTCGAGTTCGGCGCGGCCAATCGGGCGCGCGGCGCAAAGGTGCCCGGCATGTTCGAACTGCTGGCGCGCTGGCCGCGCTATCGCCAGCGCCAGAAAGCCCACCGGGGCGGCTGAATCCCCGGGCGCCGCGGATCGCGCCGAGACGCCGCGGGGCCGGCGCCGGTTCAGGCGCTGCGCTCTTCGTCCTCGCTGGCCAGGAACTCCTCGTCCTCGAAGCGCGAGCGGGGGCGCTGTGCCTGGCGCTCCTCGGCTTCCAAGGCCAGGCGTTCCTGCTCCAGGGCCCGGAAGGCGCGCTCGAGCTCGGATTCGAAGCGCCCTTGGCGCTGCTCGGCGGCGGGCAGGGGCGAGAGCGAAGCCCAGGGCGCGTTGAGCAGCATCGAGCGCAGGCTGCGCTCCTGCGGCGGCGGTTCGGGAGACTGCGCGCCCCAGGTTTGCTCCGGGGGCGGCGCGCCGCTGGCCGGAGCCGCCGGCGGAGCGGCTTGCGGGGCGCGGTCCGGCGCCGGCTCCACGGGGCCCTGGCCTGGACCCTGTCCCGCGCGCCTGGCCGGGCCTTGGGCCGCCCGCGCCTGCGGCTGTGCCGCGGAGTCGGGCTCCCTGGCCGCTGCGGACTGCAGGGCGGCGCGGCGGCGGGCCGCGAAGTCCTCGAAGGGGTCGATCGCGGCCGGGGCGCGGTTCGAAGCGCGGCGCTCGAGTTGGCGCACCAGTTCGAGTTCGAAGTCCGCCCGGCGCGCGGCCGGATCCGCCGCGGGCACGCGCCGCTGCGCTTCCGTGGACGGCGCCGCTGTGGACGGCGCCTGGGAGGAGGCCGGGGCCTCGGAGCGCTGCGCGGCTTCGATCGTCTGCGCCGCGCCGGTCTCCTGCGCCGCGTCGGTTTCCTGTGGCGCGTCGGTCTCCTGCGCCGCGCCGGTTTCCTGGGCCGCGCCGACCGCGGGCGCGGTCTGGTTGCCGAACAGGCCCAAGGGCGGGGCCGCCGTGTGCTTGGTATCCAGCCCCGGGCGGCGGCGCTCGAAGTCCGGCAGCCGGCGGGGCAGCTCGAAGGGCCTGAGGTCCTCGGGCGCAGAGTCGGCGGCCTCCAGGGCTGAGGTTGGCGCCGCCGCAGGCAGTTCCGCGTGAGCTTCCCGCTCGGGCGGTTCGGGCGTCTCGGCGGGGACCTGACTGCCCGCGGCCGCGGCCGCGGCCAGGGCGACGCCCGCCACGGCGGACTCGGGCCGCGGCTCCAGCTCGCGGCGCGCCGCCTGGAGCGCCGCGTCGCCCAGGGGGCGGGGGGGGCCCAGGTTCGGATCGCTGTGGGGGCGCTCCAACTCCCGCAGGCGCTGATCGAGCTGGTCCACCTGGTCCTGGGCGCGGCTGCGACCGCCGCGCCAAAGCCACAGGGCGACCAGGGGCAGGGCGCCCAGGGACACCAGCCCGAACAGCCAATACCAGTCCCGACCCGTCGGCGCTGCCGTGCCGCGCTGGGTCAGCTGCTCGGCCCGCTGCTCGACCCGCGCCAGGCGCTCGAGCTGCTCGCGGTCGGCGCTGGAAAGGCGGATCAGATCGCGCTCGACCCCGGCTTCCAGCTCGCGCAGGGCGGCGCCGGAAGAGGCCGCCAGCTCGGTGTCCAAGCGCTGTTCGAGCTGACCGATCTGCTGCGCCTGGCGGGCATCGGACCCGCGCAATTCCGCTCCCACCCGGCCGGCCTCCTCGATCCCGGCTTGGCCCGCGCTCAGTCCCTCGATCAGCTCCGCCTGGGCCCGTTCGAGGCGCCGCAGCCGGCCTTCGATCGGGTCCTCGGCCGGTCCGCGGGCGCGCCGCGGCGCGGCCAGCCCGGCCTGCTGCTGCTCCTGGAAGCGCACCAGCTCGGACGCATCCTGGGGGAATCCGGGCAGCTGCCAGCCAGCGCTTTGGCAGGCGGACATCCAGGCGGCCCCACCCAGGGCCAGCCACAGCAATCGGGGACTCTTGCGCATGGGAAAGCGGGGGGCCTGCGCCGAACCCCGCGGTCAAGGCTACCCCGGGTTGGCGGGGCGCAACGGGGCAAAAAGGGCCCTGCGGCCCCCCGGGCGCCGGCCGCCCCCGGGCGGGGCCCGGGCGAGGCGGCCGGCGCGGACCGGCAAGCCCCCCCGGGGCCGGCGGGGCCGGGAGGCAGGACTGCCGCTCCGCGGCGCGCCCCGCAGACGGCCCCCGGGGGGACTGCCCCCCGGCGCGCCCGCGGCCTCCCGCGCTGCTTGGCCCCGCGTTCCTGGGCCCCGCGTTCCTGGCCCCGCGTTCCTGGCCCAGGTCTGCGCCGAGGCCCCCCCGGCCGCTGCGGCCACCGCGGGCGGCCCGAAGGCGTCCGACGGGTCGGTGCAGCCGCTCGGGCGCAGCCCGAGCCGATCTCTCCTCAACCCGTGGGGGACTTCAGACCCCCGGGGGCGGCCAGGGGCGGCCCGGGATCCAGCCCGCCGCACGGGCCGCGCTCAGGCGTTCGATGCTGCCCGAGCGGTCGGCGTGGCTGAACATCAAGACCACATCCCCAGGCTGGCCCCAGGTCATGGCCTGGGAGAGGGCCTCGGCCTCGCTGCCCGCATGGCTGATCGCTTCGCGGGGAAATCCCAGGCGCAGCAGCTCCGCTTCGATCAGGGCCGGGACCTCCCCGGGTTGCCGTCCGCGCAGGTACTTCTGCATCTCCTTGATCACGATGCGATCGGGCCGCGCTTCGACGGTCACGCGCACCAGCTCGAGGATCGAATCGTTGTCGCGATCGCCGGCCTGGCCGAGCACCACCAGGGTCCGACGCGCCCCCAGGCGCTTGGCGGTGTCGAGCAGCCAGACCTGGCCGTCGGGGTTGTGGGCGAAATCCACCAGGGCCTTGAGGCCGCCGAGCTCGAACAGCACCAATCGGCCCGGGTTGTCCTCGGGATCCCGCCCGAAGCTCTCCAGGGCCTCGGCCAGGGCCCGATCGGGCAGCCCCATGTGGCTGGCCATGCCGATCGCTGCCAGGGCGTTGGCCAGGTTGTGGCGCGCGGCGCCGTACAGGGCGCAGCGCACCCGATCGGCGCGCTGGATCGCGCGCGTGCGCCCGCCCTCGCTGAGCACCAGCTCTCCGTCGATCAGGGCCGCGTAGGGGCGCCCGGCGGCACGCGCCGCCGCCAGGGCCGGCGCGGCCGGGTCGAGCGCGAACCAGAGCACCTCGCCGGCCAGGCCCCCCGCGCGGGCCACGATGCGCGCATCCTCGGCGTTCAGCACCGCGCGCCCGCCCGGCCGGACCGCCCGGGCCAGCACCATCTTGATGTCGGCGAGCTCCTCGAGGTCCCAGGAACCCCACTCGCCCAGATGGTCGGCCGTGACGTTGAGCACCGCCGCGCAGGGCACGGCCTGCAGGGCCACGCCGCGGCGCTGGATGCCGCCGCGGGCCGTCTCCAGCACGGCCACCTCCGTGCGCGGATCGCGCAGCACGGCCCGGGCGCCGCCGGGGCCGGAGTAATCGCCGCGGTCGATGATCTCGCGCCCGATCCGCACCCAGTCGGTGCTGCACAGCCCCGGGCGCTTGCCGGCCGCCTCGGCCATGGCGGCGACCAGGCGCACGGTGGTGCTCTTGCCGTTGGTGCCGGTCACCATGCAGCTCGGCACCTCCTGCACCCGCGACCAGTCGATCGCTCGGGGATCGGGCAGCTGCGCGCGGTCGAGCAGCAGGCAGCCGGCGCCGTGACCCACGGAGATCTGCTCCTCGTCCCACAGGATGCCGAGGCCGCGCTCGCGCGCCGCGCTTTCGAGGGCCAGCAGGGCCGGCAGGCTCTGGCGTTCGAAATGGCGGCGCAGCTCGGCCAGGGGCAGCTCGCCCAGGGCCTCCCCGGCGAGCTCCCGGCGCGCCCGGGCGAAGGCGGCCTCGTTCAGCTCCGTGGCGGCGTAAAGCACGTCGATCGGCGAGCTGAAGGCCAGGCTGACGCCGACGCGGAAGCGCGCCGTGCCGATGCGGGGCTGGGCCAGTCCGAGGGCGCTGTGCAGCTCGAGCACCGCCCGCTCCCAGGCCGCGATCAGCGCCGGCTGGTCCGCGGGTTCGACCAGGGCATCGACGATCGCGCCGGGCCCGGGCAGTTGCAGGTTCGGGCCGGTGAGGCGCCGCGAATCTTTGAGCGAGATCTGACCCATACGCGCGGGCGAAGGGGGCCGGCGGCGTGCCGGGCGGGTGGAAGGGGGTGGGGCTCCGAGGGCAGGTTGGGCGGCGGGCCGCTCCCGGCCCGCGCCAGCGCCCGGCGGCGGCGTCGACGCGCCGGTCGGGGCCCCCGGCGCAAGACCGTCCGGGGGGCTCGCGGGTCCTGCGGGCGGTGGCCCGAGCGGGGGGGCGCCTTCCGCTGCCGGAAGGCGCCCCCCCGCTCGGGTCAATCGGCGGGTTCGTCGCCGTCCCGCGGGGCCAGGATCACGCCGCGCTCGTCGCGGATCAACTGCTCGGAATTGAAGCGCAACTGCGGCTCGGCGGGCGGGATCGCCACCGGCTCCGGCCGACGGCGCGGTTCGATCGAGACCTCGCGCTCGGAGCGGAACGAGGTGATCTGCTTCCAGGTGCGCTCGATCGCATCGGCGAAGACCAGCAGCAGGTCCTCGGGCTGGGCCATTTCGAGCACCGCCTGGACCGCCGGTACCTCCCGTTCGATGACCGTGATCGCGCCCTCGGGCACGCCGGCCTCGCGCAGCGTGCGGGCCAGCATGTGGGGCACTTCGAGCGGGCCGCGGCCGCGCACGTTGTCGTCCCGACGGCAGATGTAGTGGTCGAAGCGTCCGGCGACCGCCAGCGCGATGGCGCGGATGTCCTCGTCGCGCCGGTCGCCCGGGGCGGCCAGCACCAGCAGGCGCCGCCCGCGGACCTCCAGCTTTTCGACCAGCTCGACCAGGGCGCGCACGGCGGGCGGGTTGTGCCCGTAGTCCATCAGCACCCGGAAGGGGTGCTCGTCGTACACGTTGAGGCGGCCCGGAGCCTGGTTGTAGGTGGTGTCGAAGGTCTCCAGGCCCAGGCGGATGTTCTCCAGGCTGACGCCCATGCTGAAGGCCACGGCGGAGGCGAACATCGCGTTCTGCACGTTGTGAGCCGCCTTGCCGTCCATGGTGGCCGGGATGGTGTGGGCCAGCAGCAACGGGATGTGCGCGCGGTGGTCGTAGATCGTGATCAGCGCGCCGCTCATCGATTGTTCCAGGACCACCGCCCGCCCGCCGGCGCGGATGTGTTCCTTGACCAGCGGATGCCCGGGCACCATGGTCACGTAGCACAGGTTTTTGGCCTGGGTGTGGGCCGCCATGCGCAGGCACTGTTCGTCGTCGGCGTTGAGCACGGCCGTGTCGCGCGCCACCTCGACCACGATGCGCTTGACGCGCGCCAGCTGGTCGAGGGTCTCGATCCCGCGCAGGCCCAGGTGGTCCGCCTGGATGTTGAGCACCGCGCCCACATCGCAGCGCCGGTAGCCCAGGCCGCGCTTGAGCAGGCCGCCGCGGGCGGTCTCGAGCACGGCCACGTCCACCGAGGGGTCGCGCAGCACGATGCGCGCCGCGGTCGGGCCGGTCATGTCGCCCTCCACCGAGAGCTTGCCGTCGAAATAGACCCCGTCGGTGGTGGTCATGCCGACCATGCGCCCGGCCAGCTTGAGGATGTGGCCGACCATGCGGGTGGTGGTCGTCTTGCCGTTGGTGCCGGTGATCGCCGCGATCGGGATGCGCGCCGGGGTGCCGGGCGGGAAGAGCATGTCCATCACCGGGCCGGCCACATCGCGCGGCGTGCCCTCGGAAGGCGCCACGTGCATGCGGAAACCGGGCGCCGCGTTGACCTCGCAGATGCCGCCTCCGACCTCCTTCCAGGAGCGGGTCACGTCCGGGCACAGGAAGTCGATGCCGCACACGTCCAGGCCGATGGCCTTGGCCGCGCGCTCGGCCATGGCGCGGTTGTCCGGGTGGACCACATCGGTCATGTCGATCGAGGTGCCCCCGGTCGATAGATTGCCGGTCGAGCGCAGGAACACCAGCTCGCCCGCGGGCGGCACGCTGTCCGGGCTATACCCCTTGCTTTCCAGCAGGCGCATGGCCTGATGGTCGAGTTCCAGGCGCGTCAGCACCTTTTCGTGGCCGATGCCCCGGCGCGGATCCTGGTTGGTCAGCTCGACCAGCTCGCGCACGTTGTGGCGGCCGTCGCCGACCACGTGGCCGGGCATGCGCTTGGCCACCGCGATCAATTTGCCGTTGACGACCAGCATGCGGTGGTCGTAGCCCTCCAGGAAGCTCTCCACCAGCACGGCCCGGCTGTGCTCGCGGGCCAGCTTGAAGGCCGCGCGCACCTGCTCCGCGTCGGTCATGCCGATCGAGACCCCGCGGCCGTGGTTGGCGTCCAGGGGCTTGACGACCACCGGGAAACCCAGACGCTCGGCGGCTTTGATCGCGCGCTCCTCGTCGTGGACCAGGCGCTGGCGGGCGACGGGCAGGCCCAGGTCGCCGAGGATCCGGTTGGTCTCCTCCTTGTCGCTGGCGATCTCGACAGCGATGTGGCGCGTCTCGCTGGTGATCGTGGCCTGGATCCGCTTTTGGTACTTGCCGTGGCCCATCTGGACCAGGCTGTAGCGGTTGAGGCGCAGCCAGGGGATGTCGCGGGCCTCGGCGGCCTTGATCAGCGAAGCGGTCGAGGGCCCGAAGGCCAGGCGCTGCGCCATGCGGATGAACTCCTCCTGGGCGCGCTTCCAGTCGAACTGCTCGTCCCCCGGTTCGACATGGGCCAGCTCGGCCGGCAGCAGGCTGTTGATCAGCCGGCAGGCCAAGCGTCCCGCTTCGAGCCCGACCTCCTCTTCCTCGTAGTCGTAGACCACGTGGTATTCGCCGGGCGTGCCCGTGCCGCGCGTCTTGCCGAAGGTCACCTTCGCGCCGGCCGTGTTCTGCACCTCGATCGCGCAGTGCTCGAGCACGTGGCCGAGCCAGGTGCCGCCGTCTTCGCGCAGCCGGCGCAGGAAACCGCCCTCGACCGCGTGGGAGCAACCGTGTTCGGCCAGCCCCGGCAGCGCGGTCAGCAACTTTTGGATGAAACCTTCCCCGAGCCTGCCGGTGGGCCAATCTTCCAGGGCTCCGAGCTCGACCGTCAAGCCGATCAAGCGCCAATTGGCGTAGATGTTGGGACCCAGGTAGACCGAACTGCTGACGATCTTCATCGGGGGGGCTGTGGGCCTGGGAGCGTCAGATCGACGCTCGCGGGGAAGGCATCAAGGTAGCGTCAAGCCGCCGTGGTGGGGTGGCGCGCGGGCGAATCGTCGGCCACTTTTCTGGCGCGATCGGCGCGCCAGAGCCACGGGGCTTGCCCGCAGCAGCCGCGCCCGGGTCGGCCCTCCGCGCGGAGCGGCGGCACCGCGCCGGGAGCACGCTCGGTGTGCCCTGCCAGCCGCGCAGCGGGGCGTGCCGCCGCCCGGTCCATGTCCGCGGCGGCTAGGCCGCCGGCTGGCGCGCCGTCCCCGATCCGGGGGCTGTGCGCCGCGGGCAGGTCGCCCGCGCCGGTCGCTCGCCGGGCACGCTCCGGCCTCAGCGCGCGGCGACGGTGCCCGGGTCGGCCTTCTTGGTCTGCGTGTTGTAGGTGCCGCCCTGGATCAGCACGTGGATGCGCACGTTGATCAGCGACACGGGCTCCTGGCGCTTCGCCGAGTCCATCGACGAAAAGGCCAGCTCGCTCGGATCGACGACGGTGATCGCTCCGGTGCCCACGACCTCGAAGGTCTCGTCCGGAGCGATGAAAGCGGCGGTGTCTTCGTCGAGGCCGACGCCGGTCGCGAAGGGATTGAAGGCCAGCGCGGTCAGCAAGCGTCCGAGGCGGTCGCGCTGGCGGAAGTGCTGGTCGACGACCACCGTGTTGGTCAGGCCCAACCCGGGCGCCAGTTGGACCATGTTGGCGCGCGGCGTCGAGCCCTCGTCGCCGAAGGCGATCATGTGCTCCGAGATGTAGGCGGCCCCGGCGGAGGTGCCGGCCACGTGCAGTCCCTCGGCGTTGCGCTGGCGCAGCAGCCGGCCGACCGGGGTGCCGCCCAGGGTGGTCGACAGCCGCAGCTGGTTGCCGCCGGTCAGGAACACCGCGCTGGCCTTTTCCAGCTTTTCGAGCCAGTCCTTGCGCTGGCAATCCTGGCGCGTGTCGAAGGGCAGGCTGTAGGCCTTGGCCACGCCCAGCTCCTCGAACAATTCCACGTAGCGTTCGCCGGTGTCCTTGAGGCGCGAAGCGGTCGGGATCACCGCCACGCGCGCTTCCTTGCCGCCGGCGCGTTCGACGAAGGCCTTGAGGATCGCCGGGTCGCGCACCTTTTCCTCGGCCCCGCCGATGGGCACGATCCAGCCGCGGCGGGGGTTGTAGACGAAATCGCGGGAGCTCACGGGGGGGGAGGCGGCCCGGGGCCGCCGGGCGGCGGCCTGCGGTGCGAGCGCGGGCGTCGCACCCGGCGCCGGGCGGCGCCGCAGGGGGGGTCAGGGGCGTTCGAAGCGGCCGCGGACCCTCAGCTGGCCCTGCTCCAGCAGGACCCGACCGCGGGCCACGACCAGCCAAGGTCGGCCGCGCTCGTCCAGGGCCACGCAGTCCGCGTCGGCCCCGGGGCGCAGGTGACCCTTGGTCTCGAGGCGCAGCAGTCTAGCGGGGCTCGAAGTGAAGGCGGGCAGGGCGCTTTCCAGCCCGATGCCCTGGGCCCGGACCGCCGCCAGGGTTTCGAGCAGGCTGGCGGGGTCGCCGACGTCGAAGCCGCTGACGCGCCCCTCGGCATCGAAGCGCGGCAGGCAGCCGCCGCCGTCGGAAGAGACCGTCAGGCGTTCGATCGGCAGCCCGGCGGCCAGGAAGCGCCCCAGCGCCTCGGCCGCGCTCCAGGCGTCCTCGCCGTCCGTCACCGGGAAGGCCGTGACGTCGATGGCGGCGCCGCGGCGGGCCAGGTCGAGGGCCTGGTCGAACAGGGCCCGGCGCCGGTTGACGTGGGTCGGGTGGAACACGCGCGGCGGCAGCTCCGAGCGCTCCAGCGCCGCGAAGACCGGATCCAGGCCCCGCGGCCCGTCCCCCAGGTGCAGGTGCAGGATGCCCGCCTTGCCGGTCATCAGGCCGGCCACGTGGGCGTCCGCGGCCACGCGCAGCAGCTCATCCAGGGTCGGCTGGCTCGAGCGGTGATCCGAAAGGGCCAGCTCGCCGACGCCCAAGCAGCGCTCCAGGCAGCAGATGTCGCGCCGCGCCGATCCGGTCAGGGTGCGCAGGGGCAGGTGGTAGCCGCCGGTCCAAAACCAGGTCGAGAGGCCCTCCTCTCCGAGCCCCTGGGCCACGGCGGAGAGCTCCTCGATCGAGCGCAGGGTGTCGTCGGTGCCGAGCAGCCCGACCGCGGTCGTGACGCCCGCGGCCACGTAGCGCGACAGGCCCGGGGCGGGCACGCGCGAGGCGAAGCCGGCCTCGCCGCCGCCCCCGGCCAGGTGGGCGTGGCAGTCGACCAGCCCGGGGATCAGGGTCCGACCGGCCAGGTCGATGGTCTGCACGGGGAACCCGGAGGGCCATTCCGGGCGCTCGGGCCCGGACCACAGCACGCGCCCGCCGCCGAGCACCAGGCTGCGCCGGCCCTGGGGGCTCGGGTCGAAGAGCTGGGCGTCGGTCAGGCAGATCAGGGCCGGTCCCGGGGTGGGGCGCATGGCGCAGAGGCTAGCAGCCTGCCGCTCGCCTTCCGGGGGGGGCGGCGGGCGGCCGCGGCCGGCCCAGCCCAGGGTCCGCGGATGTTCGCTCCGCGGCCGGGCAGCAGGCATTCCGGGCCGCAGGAACCGGCGCGCCGGCCCGCCGCGGACCCAGCGCCCGCGGGCCGGCAGCTCCGCGCCTCCGCGGGACATCGGGTTGGCCCGGAGCCCCGGGCGAGCTCCTTCGGGGCGCGCCGCGGGCCCCCCGGACCAGCGCGGGCGATCCGCCCGCCCAGACCGGCGCCAAACTCCCCCCCATGGAGCCCACGGAACCCTAGGATTTCCCATGGGAACCGGCCCAAAAGGAACGCAGGGGAGACCCGTTTCGTCCTGGCCTGCGGGTTGCCGCCCCCTTCCCCGATGCCCCCGCCCGCCCCCGATCCAGGGGCAGCGCCGATGTTCCCCCGCCTCGCCCCCCTGACCCTCGCCGCCGCCCTGTGGTGTGCGGCGGCCTCCGCCCAGCAGCTGTCCCTGCCGCCGGAGATCGGCCTCGAGTGGCAGCGCAAGCTCGACGGGCTCTCGTTTGGGTTCGAGTTCCCGCTGGCGAGCGCCGCCCTGCCGGGGCCGGGCGGCGACTGGATCGTGTCCGTGGGCCGCTTGGCCTCGCCCTATGCCATCGAGCGCCGCAGCGGGCAGGACGGCGCCCTGCTCTGGCGCTACGAGGCGCAGTTCCCGATCGGCACCCGGCTGGTCGCGGCCCCCGATGGCGCCGCGATCTACGCCCTGGCCTACGACCCGAGCCAGCCCGCCTTCCGCCGCGCCAGCGTGCTGGCCCTGCGCGCCAGCGACGGGGCGCTGCTGTGGAGCAACCTCCTGACCTCCTGGTCCGGCACGGCCCAGGTCCAGGAACCCCGTGGCCTGCTGCTCTCGCCCGATGCCACGCGCGTGTTCGCCCTGGGCGCCGAGACCGAGCTGCAAAGCCCCCCGGTCGGCTTCGGCACCCTGGGCTCGTTTCGCACCAGCGACGGATTCCTGGAGTGGTTTCAGCGCCGCGGCCCCGGAAACCAACCCTCGTTCGCCTTCGAGGCGCTGGCCTTCGATGCGGATGCCGCACAGCCCGGTGGCGGACGGGTGCTGGTCGCCGGCGGCACCGGATTGTCCCAGGGCGGCTCGGTGTGGGCCGAGGCCTTCAGCGCCGCGGGCGGTTTCCCGCTTTGGCAGCGCAGCGCCGCGGGCGGCCGGGTGCGCGCCGCCGCCGCCGCGGGGGGCCGCTTCGCGATCGGCCTGGAGCGCGGCAGCGGGGGCGCCAGCTTGTGGTGCCTGGACGGCGCCGATGGCCAGCCGCGTTGGTTCGCCAACGCCGACGAGGAGGTCGTCGATCTGGCCTTCGCCGGGCTCCCCGGGGGCGCCGAGCGCCTGGTCAGCGCCGGTCTGCTCGATGGCCCGACCCTGGCCAGCAAGAACCTCCTGACCCTGCGCGGCTTCGAGCCGGCCTCCGGTTCCCTGGTCTGGTCGGAACCCTGGAACACCCCCTGGGGCAGCCCGGGATCGATCGACGTGGACGGCCTCGAGCCCCTGCGCCTGCTGGCCGCCGATCCGGTCGCGGGCCGCCTGTGGGTCGGCGCGGGCCGCGGGCCTTTCGAGGGCCCCGAGGACTTTCAACTGGCCGCGTTCGACCTGTTCGACGGCGCTCCGGTCTGGTCGCGCGCCATCGACGTGACCCCGGCGCAGATCGGTCAGGGCCTGCGCGCCGTGAGCCTCTCCGCCGACGCTCAGCGCCTGCTGGCGCTCGGGGACGACGCGGGCCCCATCGACCTGCAGGGTGTGCGCCTGCAGAGCTTTGCCGCCGCGGACGGAGCTCCCCAGTGGACCGCGACCTGGAATCAGGGCAGCCCCAGCGCCAACCCGCCGATGGATGTGCTCGAGCACGGGCCCAGCCGTTCGGTCTATGTGCTCTCGCGCCTCAACTTCGGCATCTACCTGGTGGCGTGCCTGGACGCGGTCAGCGGGCAGCAGCGCTGGGAATCTTCGGTGGTCTTCCCGGGCAACGTCAGCGCCGACCTGCTGCCGCGACTGGCCCTGGGGGCCGACGGCGGGGTGTTGGTGCTGTATCTGCCCGGCGGCGACCTGACCGAGGTGGTCGCCTTCGACGCGGGCAGCGGGGCCGTGCTGTGGCAACGGTTCGCCGGCTCCGCGGGGCCCGTGGGCCAGCCGGGGCGGGTCCTGGCGACCGCGCCCAATTCGGACGCCCTGTACATCGCGCTCGACTCCAGCTCCGCCCACATGGGGCTGCGCGTCGAAAGCTGGAGCCTCGCCGACGGCAGCACCCTGTGGGGCCTCGACCTGGGGCTGCCCGGGTTCGAGGATCGGGTCGCGGCCCTCGCGCTCGACCCCAGCGGCAAGCGCCTGGCCGTGGCGGCCACCCGCCGGCGCATCAGCGGCGGCCCGCCCAACAGCGATCTGTTGCTGGTTGGGATCGACTCGGACGCGGGCCAGGCGCTGCTCAGCGCCAGCTTCGGCGACCTGGCGCAGACCGAAGAGGCGCGCGCGCTCGCGATCACCCCGGACGGGCGGCGCGCGGCGATCCTCGGCCAGCGCGGCGGCCCCAGCGGTCCCCTGGTCGCGGCCGAGTACGATCTGGCCGCGGGCTTCAACTGGTCCCGAACCCTCGCCGCTCCCGGGGGGCTGCGCGCTGAGCAGGCCTGCTACAGCCTGCAGTCGACCACCTTGGTGATCGCCGCGACCCAGGGCGGTCCGGGGACGACCGGAGCCGTGCTGCATGGGCTGTTCGGAGCCAACGGCGTGCCGCTCTGGGCGCGCCCCCTGCCGAACTCCGGCGGGACAGCCATCGCCGACCTGGCCCTGGGCAAAGACGGGCTGACGGTGTTCAGCGCGGGCACCGCCGGCAGCTCGCTGCCCAACGGGGCGCGCGCCTTCGTCGCCGCCCACGACGCCCTCGACGGCGCGCCCCTATGGTCCCTGGAGCTCGACACGCCGCCCCCCGCCGTCGGATTCTTCCTCGACGACGTCGGGCGCGGACTGGCCCTCAGCGACGATGGCCGTTCGCTGTTCGCGGCCGCCGGCGTGTGGAGCCCCACGACCTTCACGGACACCCTGCTGCTCAAGCTGCGCCTGGCCGAGCTGCTGGTCAGCCCGCACTCGATCTCGCTCTCGGCGGGCGGCGGCCAGGCCCTGCGCCTGCGCGGCGGTCCGGCGCTGGCGGGCGACGCCTACCTGCTGCTCGGCTCCGCCTCCGGAACCGCGAGCGGGTTGATCCTGGACGGTTTCCCGCTGCCGCTCGCGATCGACGGTTACACGCAGTTCCTGGCCGGCGGATTCGCCGGATCCGTGCTGCAAGGCGGATCGGGCCTGCTGGATGTGGCCGGGCGCGCCGGCGCGAGCCTGATCGTGCCCCCGGGATTGGCCCAGGGCTTGGCCGGCCTGACCCTGCACCACGCCTGGGTCTCGGTCGATCTCACGGCCAATTTCGCCGTCAGCTGGATCTCCAATCCCGCGCCGCTGACCTTCGTGCCCTGACCCGCCGAGCCTTCACCCCGGCGGGCGGTCTGCGGGCCCTCCCCCGGGGGAGCGCTGGTCCGCTGCTCCCGCGGGCGCCGCCGTGCAGCGCCACAGCGCGCCGAGGACGCGCCCAAAGCGGGCCAAAAACGGCGCTTTGGGATCGCATGTGGGCAAGGCAGCAGCAAGGCCGCTTGCGTGGGAGCCCGCCAGAGCCGGTCGAACGACCCCGCCGAGGCCCTGGAGGTCCAGGGCTGGAAGAGGCCCCGCTCCGCTTCGACCGCCGCCTCCCACGGGAATTCCACCCGCAGGAGCGCCTGGCGACCCGCAAATACGGGCGCCGTCAGGAGGCCGGGAAAAGGCCCAGGGAAAGCGCCAAGTTTTGCTGGTTCGAGGCGCAGAACACCGAGTGCATGGCGGTCGACAGCCGTCCGTGGTTGGGCAGCAGGATCAGGTCGCCGGGGTGCAGGATCGCGACATGGCCACGCTCCGCCAGAAAACCCAGGAATTCGGGGGCCTGGTCGATCAGGGCGCCCAGGCGGCCCTGCCCGGGCAGGCCCAGCTCGCGCACCAGCGCCAGCGGGTCGGCGGCGAGGGCGTCCAAGGCCGCGAGGGCCGGGGTTGCGGACAATTCCGCCAGCACCCAGGGCGCTTCGCCCGCGGCCAGTTCCGCGCGGAATTCAAGCGCGCGCCGGGCCAGGTCGGCGATCGAGAGGGCGGCCCAGGCGGTGCGGCCCGAAAGCTGTGCGAACAGCACGCCCAGCTGGCGATCGCCCTCGTCGAGGAAAGCGTCGTGGTGGAAGCGCGCGCCGCCCTGGGGCCGATTCCAGTAGAGGATGTCCTGGGAGGGGCGCAGCGCACGCCCGAACAGCTCGGCCAGGGCCGCGCTGAGGCTGCGGTCGGCCGCGATCGCGGCGCGTTCGGGCCACAGCCGGCCGGCCAGGCGCGCCAGGGCGTCCAGCGCGCGCGGGTCGTCTTCGGCGTCGTCGTCGACCTCCCGGCCGAAGCCCAGGCGCAGGCGCAGGGAGGCGTCGTCCGGGTGGTCGGAGAGCCGGCCCAGCTTGGCCCACAGCAGCGGCCCATCCGGCGGCAGGGAGCGCGCGCGCAGCAGCACCTTGGCCCGGTCGCGCTCGGGATCGGAGAGCGGCGGGGCCTCCTGCAGCAGCTCGAAGTCGCGGTCGCGGGCGCCCAGCTGGCCGGCGATCCACGCGCGCAGCTCGCGCTCTGGATCGGCGGCGGCGGCGAAGCGCCCGTGCAGGCGCTCGCTGCGGAACAGTTCGCTGCGCCAGCGCGGCAGGGCCGGCGTGAGCCAGCCGCGCCAGACCAGGGGGCGGGCTTCGCGCAGGCGCTGGCGCTGGCGCGAAGCGCGCGGCAGGGCCGCGCGCGGGTCCAACTCCGCCGGCAGCTCCACGAAGCGGCCGCACCAGCGGCCGCGGCGCTCCAGGCGCACTTCGAAGGGCGCCAGGCGCGCCAGCTCGGCCGCGATCTCCGGCTCGTCTTCCTCCAAGCGCCGCAGCACCGGCCGCGCACCTTCGATCGGCTGGCGCCCCGGATCCGCGAGCAGCTCCGTCAGGGCCGGGAAAGCGTGCGGGCCCCCTGCTTCCGGCGGCGCCGCGCTCATCGCACCGGGCCCGCGTCGAGGCCTTCCCGGGAAGCGACCCGGAGGCGGAAGTCCGCGCTCAGGGCGCACTTTTGGCGCGCTCGATTGTCCCAGCCGACCAGCCAGGCCTCGGCTTCGGCGACCGGCTGTCCGTCGGCCGCGAACACACGGTAGGCCTGCTCGAAGGAGCTCGAGCCCAGGTGGGTGGTGGCCACCGCCACGCGCCAGCGCTCGCCGCCGCGCCCGGGCCGCAGGAAGCGCAGGTTGCACTGGGCCAGGACGAAGGGGAACCGGCCTCCATCGAGCAGGTCCAGGCTCCCGAAGTAGGCCAGCCGCGCCTCCTCCAGGAGCGTCAAATAGACGGCGTTGTTGAGCACGCCCTGGTTGTCTTCGTCGGACCAGCGCGTGCTGGCCTCGGTCTCGAAACGGAAGCGCTCGGGCGGCGGCAGGCGCAGGGGTTGCATCTGCGCTCAGGGATTGCCGGCGAGCACCTGCGCCAGGAAGCGCCGCGTCTCGGCCCAGGCCGCGCTGGCGGCGGCCGAGTCGTAGCGCTGACCCGAGGGGTTGGCGAAGGCGTGGTCGGCGTCGTAGCGGTGGATCTCGTGGTCCACTCCGGCCGCGGTCAGACCGCGCTCGAAGGCGTCGACGTCGGCGGGCGGGATGCTCTTGTCCTGGTTGGCGAAGATGCCCAGCACGCGCGCTTCGATGCGGGCCAGTTGCGCCGGGTCGTCGATCAGTTTTCCGTAATAAATCACCGCTCCGTCGAGCTGCGGCAGCAGCAGGGCGCAGCGCAGCGACCAGTGACCGCCGAAGCACCAGCCGATCGAGGCCGTGCGCGGCGCGCGCAGCACCTCGCGGGCGTAACGATCGCCGGCCAGGACGATCTTCTCGCTGGCGGCGCCGTCCACGGCGCGCATCAGCGCCAGGGCCTGCTCCGGGTCCTGGGCGCTCTGGCCGCCGTAGAGGTCGAGGGCCAAGGCGGTGTAGCCCTCGGCCGCCAGGCGATCGGCCCAGTGGCGCACGTTGGCGTTGAGGCCCCACCATTCATGGATCACCAGCACCACCGGCGCCGGCTCGCTGCCCTCGCGGCCCTGGGCGGGCGACAGGTAGGCCGGGGCCAGGCCCGGGGCGATCTCGACCATGCGCCCGAGGGCGGCCGGCGGGGCCGTGCGGTCCAGCTCGTGCAGGCTGGCGAACTCGGCTTCGCTCATGCCGCCCAGGGGTTGGGCCCCGTTGTCGCTGCGCGGCTCGGAGCGGCAGGCGGCCAGGGTCAGGAGCAGGGGCAGCAGGATCGGGAGCGCACGCAGCAGCATGGGCGGTGGGGGAAGGGGGAGGGCGACAGGCTACTCTGCGGCGGCCATGTCGTTTGCGATCCGCTTCGATCCCCACCCGCTGGCGCGGCCCGCCGCCCTGGCGATCGAGTTCCCCGTGCCGCTCTCCGAACTGCCCGCGCGCGCGCCCGCGGCCGAGGCCAGGGTGCCGGAGCTGCCCGAGACGCTGCGCCAGGCGGTGCGGCAGATGCTGCGCCACGGCGGCTACAAGCCCACCGGCCGCGGCAAGCCCTCCTCCGAATACCTGGCCAAGGCGGCCGCGGACGGGCAGTTCCCTGCGATCAACCTGCCGGTCGATGCCGGCAACCGCGTCAGCCTGGAGAGCGGTCTGCCGATCTCGGTGATCGATCGGGAGCGCGCCGTGGGCCCGCTCTCGATCCGCTTGGCCAGCGCCGGCCAGGACTACGTTTTCAACGCCTCCGGCCAGAGCATCGATGTCGAGGGCCTGCTGTGCCTGTTCGACGCCGAGGGACCCTGCGCCAATGCGGTCAAGGACGCCCAGCGCACCAAGACCACGCCCGGATCGCGGCTGTGCCTGGCGCTGATCTGGGGCCTCGCCGAGGACCCGGGCCGCACCCTCGCGGCCCTCGAGCGCCTGCGGGCCGAGTTGCCGGGGGCGCGCCTCGAAGAGGTGCCGCTGATCTGCGCTCCGCCCGCGGGCTGAGGCGCGCTGCGTCGCCGGCCTTTCCCTGGGCCGCTTCCGTCCCTGGCCAGCGCTGCGACCTGTGCCCCTGCTCGCCGGTCCCCAGCCTGTCGTCCGTGGCCGCGGCGCCCGTCGCTGCGCTGTGCGTCGCTGGGCTGTGTGTCGCTGCGCTAGGCGCTGCTCCGCCGTCGCCTGTCCCCGGTCCAAGCGCTCGCGCCCGCGGCTGCGCAGCCGCGGGCTGTGCCCCGCGTCGCCCCGCCGGCGCCGGCCAGCGCGGGGGGCGCTAGCACCGCTGGCGCGGGCTCAGCCGGGCTTGTTGAGGGCGGCTTCGATCGCCTGGCGCAGCTCGGCGCTGTCGGGCTTGACCGAGTGGGCGAAGAAGGCGATCGCTTGACCGTCGCGTCCGACCAGGTATTTGCCGAAGTTCCAGCCGGGCAGGGAGCCGGTGGCGCCGCCCAGGTAGGCGAAAATCGGCGATTGGTTGGGCTGGGCCTTGGTCACGGTCTTGGCAAAGAGCGGGAAAGTGACCTGGTACCTGGTGCTGCAGAACTCGCGGATTTGGGTCGCTTCAGCGAACTCTTGATTGCCGAAGTCGCCGCTCGGGAAGCCCATCACCACCAGCCCGCGATCCTTGAACTCCTGGTACAGCTGCTCGAGGCCCTTGTATTGGGGCGTGTAGCCGCACTGGCTGGCGGTGTTGACCACCAGGGCAACCTGGCCCTTGTAGGCCGACAGGTCGGCCGGCTGGCCTTCGAGGGTCGTGGTTCTGAGGGCGTACAGACCGCCGTTTTGGGCGGTGGTTTGGGCGGCGCGCTGCATGGATTCGGGAGCCGGGCTGGAGCAGCTCGCGAGGGCCAGGGCGGCGCCCGCGAACAGCAGGGAGAGCAGTTTGGGGGTCATGACTTCTTGCGGCGCAGGTTCTCGAGCACTTCGCGCGCCTTGAGCAGGCCGCGCCGTGCATGGGTCTTGACCGTGCCGAGGGGCAGCCCGGTCTTGTCGGCGATCTCCGGGTGGGTGAGCCCATCGACCAGGGCCAGCTCGAGCACGCGCACCTGTTCGGGCTTGAGCTCCTTGAGCACGCTGGAGGCCAGGGCCGCCTCGTCGGCCAGGGCGGCCTGTTCGAACACCGAGGGGCCGGAGTCTGCGTGTTCCTCGTCGATCTCGGAGGACTCCGCGCGCCGGCCTTGGCGGCGCGAGCGGTCGATCGCCCGCCGGCGGGCCACCATGGCCACGAAGGCCACCTCGCTGGAGCGCTCCGGGTCGAACCGATCCGCGCTGCGCCAGAGCTCGATGAACACGTCCTGGGCCAGGTCCTCGGCCTCCTGGGTGTCGCGGCAGCTCTTGCGGGCGATGTTCCACACCAGTCCCGAGTAGGCCTGCAAGCAGGCTTCCACGGCCTGGGGGTCGCCCTCTGCGATGCGGGGGAGGTAGGGGGGAGACAAGGCCAGCGAGGGGGCTTTGGGGGCGGCCTGGGGACGGGCACGCGGCTCGGAGTACGGCCCGGAAGGCACGGCTTGGAGCGGTTCCTGGGCGCTGGGCGGCAGGAGCTGCATCTCAGGCATCGGCCAGCAGCAGCAGGCGGCTGCGATCGGATACCACGACGCCGCCCGGTCGCTCCAGGGTGATCGCAAAGCGCCAGGCGTCCCGGACCGCGATCTTGGGATCGATCGAAACCAGCTCTCCGGATCCCGCCTGGATGTCGAAGACCCCGCCGTCGATCGGCGTGGCATCGCTCAGGGTGCGGTCGAAGATCCAAAGCTGGTACTGCATCTGTCCAGGATCGTTCTCGGGCAAGCCCGAGAAGCGCATGTAGCCCCGGCCTTCGGCTGAATTCCAGACCAACTCCCCGGAAACTTCGCTGTCCTTGATCAGCGGGTCAGCAAGTGCAGTCCAGGGTATCCTCAACGTCCCATCTAGGGTCAGGAGGCGGTTCAGGTCGAGCTGCTCGTCGGGACCTTCCAGGAGGGACTTGAGCAGGCCGGAGCGCTCCTCCGACTCCGCCAAGCGGATGCGCAGGTCCGCCAGCTCTCCGCGGGCCAGGGCCAGCTCCTCGAGGCGGTCGGCGCGTTCCAGGCGCAGGGCGTCCAGCTCGCTGCGCAGACGATCGCGCTCGGTCAGCGCATCGCGCAGCTCCAGCTCCAGCCGGCCGCGCTCTTTTTCGGCTCCCTCTGCCCGGGCCCGTTCGAGCCCGACGCTGTCCTGGGCCGCCCGGAGGGCTTCGCTGGCCTGGGCCAGGCGCCCGCGTTCTTCGCCCTGCTGCCCGCGCAGGCGCTGCACCTCCTGGGTGCTCAGGAACCACAGGGCGGCGGCCGCTGCCGCCAGGCCGAACCCGAGCGGCGCCAGCCATTGGCGGCGCGGACTGCGCGGGACCGCCGGCGAGGCCGCCGGCGTGGCCGCCGGCCGTGCCAGGGGGCCCCCGGACCTGTCCTGGGCGCGGATCTCGGCCTGCAGGCGCGCCCGGAGGCGCTGCTCGAAGCCCTTGGGGGGCCGCGGGCCGCCCTGGCCGGCGCCGAGGGCCAGGGCCAGGGCCGCGGCGGCACGCTCGCGGGCGAAGCGCGACTCCGAGAGGTCTTTGGCGGGGACGGAGGCGCTCAGGCGGTCCAGCTCGCGGGCCTCCTCGGCGGGCAGGCCGGCCAGCGCGTCCAGGTCCAGCAGCTCTTCGAGGCGCTGGGTGGGATCCAGGGAAGTCATGGGCTTGGGCGCTTTTTCGAGCGCCGTTCCGGCTCGGATTCGCCGAGAAGGGGAAGCAGGGCACAAAAACTGCGGGCGCGGCGCTGGATGGCCAGCCCCGCGCCCGCGTTTGTCCAGACCAAGATCAGGGCAGGAGCACGGAGTCGATCACGTGGATCGTGCCGTTGGTGGTTTCGAGGTCATTGATGACCAGGGTCGCGCCGCCGACCTGGATCCGCCCGCCGTCGATGCGCAGGCGCAGGTCGCCCCCTTGCAGGCTGGTCAGGCTGCCGGCGGCCACGGCCTCGTCCGCGGCCAGGCGGCCGGGGACCACGTGGTAGGTCAGGATCTCGATCAGTTTGGCCTTGTTGGCCGGCTCGAGCAGGCTCGCCAGGACCTTGGGATCGAGCTTGGCGAAGGCGGCATCGGTCGGCGCGAAGACCGTGAACGGACCGGGACCGCTCAGGGTCTCGACCAGGCCGGCGGCGCCCAGGGCCTTGGCCAGGGTGGTGAACTGCCCGGCTCCGACCGCGGTTTCGACGATGTTCTTGGTGCTCGGGATCAGCACCCGATCGATCACGTGGACCACGCCGTTGCTGGCGCGCACGTCGGCCTGGGCCACGACCGCGCCGCCGATCTGGACGGTGCCTTCAGCCACGTCGATCGGCAGGCGCTGGCCGGAGAGGGTGCGCACGCCGCTGCTGCGCACCACGTCCGCCGCCGGCACGCTGGCGCCGATCACATGGTGCTTGAGGACCGCCTGCAGCTCGGCCTTGTTCTTGGGGTCGGTCAGGTGCGCGACCAGCTTGGGGTCGAGCTTGGCGAAGGCCTCGTCCGTGGGGGCCAGGACGGTCAGGGGGCCCGGGCCGGCCAGGACCCCGGCCAGATCCGCGGCCACGACCAGCTTGACCAGGGTGTTGTGCACGCCGGTGGACTTGGCCAGGTCGACGATGTTGGGGGCGGCCTGGGCCGGGGCGGCGACGACCTGGGCGGCCGCCTTCGAGGCGCATTGGCTCGGGCACTGCTGGGTGCCCGGAAGGAGCGCGGCGAACAGGGCGGCGGCGGCGAAGCCGACCGACAAGAAACGGGGGTTGTTCATGGGAGAGGCTGTTTGGGCTCGTGGTTCGAGGGTCCGCTTTGGACTGTGGCGGAGGATTCGCTGGCGCCGCGGTGCGCGGATTCGCCGATCAGGCTTTCCGCGTACGTTCGGGGCTCGGTTCCGGCTTGACCCAGAATTGGGTTTTCGGATTGGTGCCGGCCGGGGCCGGTCCGGCGCGCTCCCGGCGGGGCAGCGCTGGCTTCAATTTCCGGCGCCGTTGTCGGCATTCCGGCGCTCGGTTTCGGGCAGGTATGGCGCCTGGCCCCCGGCGAGCGCCTTCCAAGGGCCGATCTAGACCTAGGATTCTAGGATGGCCTTTCAGAACGATGAGGGTTCCCAGCCGGCGGGTCCCGCCGAGCAGCCCTCCGAGCCCGAGCGCCAATCCCCGGCGATGTCCGAGGGGGATGGGAGCCGCGGGACCGCCGAGTTCCGCCGCACGGAAGAACCCGCGCCGCGGGAATGGACCTTGCCCGATGGACGCCATACCTCCCTGCATTCGATCGGGGAGGTGGCCGAGGCCTCCGGCATCTCGCCGGACACGCTGAGAGTCTGGGAGCGGCGCTACGGGCGCCCGGAGCCCGTGCGTCTGCCCTCGGGGCACCGCCGCTACACGGGCGAGCAGCTGCGCTGGCTGCGCCGCATCGCCGAGGCCCTGGCGCTCGGGATCCGGCCCCAGGCGGCCCTGCGGGTGGGCGACGAGGAACTCGAGCGCCTGATCCTGCAGAACTCGCGCATCAAGGAGCTGAGCCCGGAGGTCGCCGGCTTGATCGAGCTGGTGCGCGAGTTCCGCGGCGATGCCATGACCGAACGCCTGCTCAACGACTGGCATCGCCTGGGCGCGCGCGGCTTCATCGACCAGCGCGTCGCGCCGCTCTTGATCCACATCGGACGGGGCTGGGCCGACGGCAAGCTCGACGTGCGCCACGAGCATTTCGCCAGCGAGATCCTGACCGACCTGCTGCGCTCCCTGCGCGCTGGCATCGCCTCGCCCGCCGAGGGCCCGGTGGTGCTGTTCGCTACCCTGCGCAACGAGCAGCACGGCCTGGGCCTGCAGATGGCCGCGCTGGTCGCCAGCCTGCGCGGTGCCACGGCGCGCATCCTGGGCACCGACACACCGCTCGAGGAGATCGCCCTGGCGGCCCAGGAGCTGGGAGCCCGTGCGGTAGCGATCTCGGTTTCCCTGGCCCAAGGGGGCGTCGAGACCGATCGCGCCCTGTCGGAGCTGCGTCGACGCTTGCCCGAGGACATCGCCTTGGTGGTCGGCGGCGCCGGCGCCCGGGGCATCCGCCGCGGACCGCGCGGGGTGGACTTCGTGGACGATTTCGCGGCCTTCGAACGCTGGCTGGGTCCGCTTCTGGAGGCGTGACGTCCGTGCCGGGCGAGCGTCCCGCGGCCCCCGGGGATCGCACCGGGCCGCCCGTGGCCATCGTCGGCGCGGGCCTGGCCGGCCTGGCCTGCGCCCGGGCCCTGTCCGCCGCTGGTCTCGCGGTCCGGGTGCTCGAGTCCGCCGAGGCCGTGGGCGGGAGACTTCGCACCCGGCGCCAGCAGGGCTTCCTGATCGATCGGGGCTTCCAGGTGCTGACCGACGCCTACCCCGAGGCGCGCGGGCAACTCGACCTGGAGGAGCTCGAGCTGGCGGCCTTTGAACCCGGAGCCCTGGTCCGCTGGCGGGGACGTTTCGTGCGCTTCGCCGACCCGTTCCGCCGGCCGCTGACCTCCCTGCCGGCCCTGTGGGGCGGCCCGGGCACCCTCGCCGATCGCCTGCGCGTGCTGCGGCTGCGCCGGCGCGCCCTGAGCGGGCCCCTGGACGCGCTGTGGCGCCGCCCGGAGCAGCGCACGAGCGCAGTGCTGACCGAGCTCGGCTTCTCCGCCGAGTTCATCGACGGCTTCCTGCGCCCGTTCCTGGGCGGGATCTTCCTCGAGTCGGCCCTCGAGACCTCGAGCCGGGTGCTCGACTTCGTCTGGCGCATGTTCTCGACCGGCCGCGCCTGCCTGCCGGCGCGCGGCATGCAGGCGATCCCCGAGCAGCTCGCCTCCGGCCTGCCGCGCGGCACGGTCGAGCTGGGCCGCCCCGTGGCCGGCCTCGAGCGCGACGCCGGCCGCTGGCGCCTGCGCCTCGGCGGGGGCGAAACGATCGCCGCCGAGCAGCTGGTCCTGGCCACCGACGGCCCCGCGGCCGCGGGCCTGCTCGCCGGCCTGCCCGACGCCCCGAAGCTGGCCGCGCCGGCCATGCGCGCCGTGACGCAGCTGTGCTTCGCAGCGCCCTCGGCGCCGATCGCCGCGCCCCTGCTCGTGCTCAACGGCAGCGGCTCGGGTCGCATCGCCCACCTGTGCGTGCCTTCCCGGGTCCAGCCGAGCTACGCGCCCCCGGGGCAGGAGCTGGTGGCGGTGACCCTGCTCGGGGACGCGCCCGAGGCGGATGAGCGCCTCGAGGCCCTGGTGCAAGCCGAGCTCTCCGGCTGGTTCGGCAGCGCCGTGGGCGCCTGGCGGCCGCTCTGCGTCGATCGTGTGCGCGCAGCCCTGCCCGTCCAGCCGCCCGGTGTGCTCGAGCCCGCCGAGCGGCCGGTGGGCTTCGCTCCCGGCCTGTTCGTGTGCGGCGACCATCGCGACCAGGGCTCGATCAACGGAGCCCTGCGTTCCGGCCGCCGCGCCGCCGAGGCGCTGCTGGCCGAACGCCGCTCCCGGTGAGCGCCGCGGCGCTCGGCCGGAGGCCTGCCCCGGTTCGCGCTTCGGGGCCCTGGGCGGCCGGCCCTGGCCGTCCCCGCTGGCCTGGCCGGCGTCGCCCGCCCGCTTCCCGGCCGCCGCACAGCCCTGGCGGCCCATTCCCAGTCCCATGCTGCTGCTCCACGCCGCCAACACCTGGTTCCTCGTCGGCCTGATCTGGATCGTGCAGCTGGTCCATTACCCGGCATTCCTGCGGGTCGGGCCCGCCGAGTTTCCGCGTTTCCACGCCGAGCACATGCGCCGCATCGGCTGGATCGTGATGCCCGCCATGAGCCTGGAGCTGGCCGGCGCGCTCGCCTGGCCGCTGCTGTGGGCGAGCGCCTCCGAGGGCACCCTGGCCTGGATCAACCTGGGCCTGCTGCTCGGCATCTGGCTCGCCACGGCGCTCTTGGCCGTGCCCCTGCACCGGCGCCTCGAGCGCGGCCCCGACCCCGAGGCCGCGCGGCGCCTGGTGCTCGCCAACTGGCCGCGCACGGCCCTGTGGACCGCGCGCGGCGTGCTGCTGCTGGCCGCCCTCGCCGCCTGATCCGCCCCGCGCTCGGATCAGCGCCGCGCCCGGATCAGCGCCCCCTCGGCACCAGCCGCAGCACGAACAGCACGCGGTTGCCGTTCAGGCTGCCGAGCAGGGTCGGCTCACCCGGCGTGAGCACGAGCTCGGTCGAAAGGCTGTGGTTCTCGACGCCCGTTTCGACCGGCAGGTCGAGCTGCAGCAAGAGCCGTCGCAGTCCCAGGGCACCCTGCTCCAGGTTGGAGTTGCCGACCTCCGCGTCGAGCCGCAGCCGCGCTGCGGGCGCCCCCGGGGCGCCGAGCCCGCTCAGCGTGGTCGCCAGGGACAGGGGCGTGCCGGAGGCTGCGCTGAAGGCGGCCATGGCACCCTCGGCGCGCACGAAGCGTTGCCCCGGGAACAGCTCCTCCAGGCCCGCGGCCAGCTTTGCGGGAAGCTCGTTCGCGCCGGGAGGCGCCGCCTGGCCCGCGTCTACGCGCACGAAGGCATCCAGAACCAGGGTGCCCTCGGGCGGCGGCTGGTCGTTCGTTTGGAGCCAGCGCATCAGGCCTTCCACGGCCGACAATTCGGCCCGGATCACCAGACTGCCATTGCCCCCGTCGGCCATTTGCAACCGACCGTCCGTGAGCACGTTCGCGACCCGCTGGATCGTCTCGGGCGAGAGGTAGCGGGGCTTGAGGGTCATGTAGGTGGAACTTGGAGTGCGCCCTCGGTCGAGCTTCGGCAGAAGCGCTTCGATCGCCCCTTGCAGGGCGGCCACATTGGCCGCCGTGCCGCGCAGCAGCAGCCGATCTCCAACGCTCAGCAGTGCGGGGCGCGAGACGCCGTCGAGGTGGAGCTCGACCTGACCTTCGCCCGAGATCCAGCGCTGGGTGGCCTCGGTGTAATCCAGGCTCCAGCCCAGTCTTTGCAGCATATTCCTGAGCTGGTCCGCTTTTTCTTGGGATAGATCGAGCCAAACCGAAACGATCGGATGTTGCTCCGGGAAGGTGACGCCCAGGGGGCCGAGCTTGCCCTGGGGCGTGTCGATCGCGCGCGGCACCTCGGGCAGTTGCACGGGCGCCTCCTGGGGTGCGGCCTGGCCGGACACCAGGCAGCACAGGAGCGCGGGAAGCAGCGGCAGCAGCAGGGTCTTCATCGCAGGCTTGGTTCGGTGGATTCGGTCGGTGTGGGGGTCTCGACGAGCACGATGCGCACGCCGTTGCGCCGGAATTCGATGCCGTCGTCGCGGTCGATTACTTCGCCGGGCCCGAAGGCGCTGGGGGCGGAGCGGATGGATTTTTCCGCGGCGGCCGGCGCGCGCGGATCTGCGCCGGCCGCAAGCGGGCTCGCGCCCGACGGCCCTTGGGGCGAGGCCGCGCTCTCGTCCCGCGCCGCCAGCGCTGCTCCTGAGCCCTGCGCGCGCCCGCGCTCGGATTGCGGCTCGCTTGCCGAGCTGCCCGCGGCCGGGGTCGGATCCACCGCGGGCCTGGAGCGCTCCGGATCGGTGCCCGGCCCCAAGCGGGTCGCGGAGGCGTCCCCTGGGCGCTGTGGGCTGCGCTCGACAGCCGCCAGGGCATCCCGCTCCGCGCCAGGGTCCGGGGCGAGCATCCATGAGAGTGCCAGGAGCAGCAGCGCTGCGGCCGCCGCCGCGGCCAGCGCCGGCCACCAGCGCTGCAGCGCTGGCAGCAGCGCCGGCCGGCGGCGCGCAGCGTCGAGGAAGGCCCGCGTCTGCTGCGCGCTCGGTCCTGCGCCGCCGCGGTAGGCCCGGCGCCAGCGCTGCAGCGCCGGCTCGAGCTCGGCCGGCGGCGCCTCGAGCGCGGCCGGCTGGGCCCCGCGATAGCGCTCGCGCAGGGCGCGCGCCCAGTCCTCCTGGCTCGGCCGCAGCGACTCGCCGTGGCCCTCGAAGGGCTCCGGCTCAGCGCCCTGCGGCGTGGGTCCATTGCGCTGCTCGCTCATGGCGTCAGGCCCCCCGGGGCGTGGGCGCGCAGCCGCTCGCGCAGTTTGGCCCGCGCCAAGCTCAGGTATGCGCGCAGGCTGCTGGTTTCGATGCCGAGCTGCTCGGCGGCCGCGGCGGCCTCCAGCTCTTCCAGGTCGATCAACACGAAAACCTCGCGCTCGCGCGGGCTGAGCAGAGCCAGGGCGCGGCACAGATCGGCTTCGAACTCCTGCTGCTCGAGCCGCTGCGCGCCGGCCGCGGGCTGGGCCTCCGGCCGCGCGTGGCCCTGCTCGCGCCGCCGCCGGCGCTCGGCTTGCCGCAGCCGATCGCGGCACAGGTTGGCGACCACCGAGTTGCGCCAGGCCGGATAGGCCCGGGCCGGGTCGAAGCTCGCCAGCCCGCGCCGCAGGCGCAGCAGGGCCTCCTGGGCCGCATCGTCCGCCTCGGCCCCGTCCGCCAGGAAGCCCAGGCACAGGCGCCGCACCACGGGGAACTCGAGCGCATACCAGCGCCCGAGCTGGGCCTCGTCCCCGGCGCCGAGGGCGCGCGCCAGGACCTCGGGCCCCTCCGGAGGCGGAGCGCCGGGGGATCTGTGGTGGGGGCTATGCACGGCGGGGCGACCGCACCCTACGCCGCCGCCCGCCGCCGCGCTGGGGCCGAAAACCGCCCGCTGCGCAGATTTTTTCGGGCCCGCCGAAGCGCCCGGATTCGCGCCCCGCCGCCCCGGCGTACCTTCGGGGGATGGCGGGCGCATTCCTGGCCGAGCGGCGGCGCGAGCCCGAGCTGATGGACGATCCGGGCCTGGACCCGGCGGAGCTCGAGGCCGCCCTGGCGACCCTGGCCCGGGTGCACCGCCTGTCCGGCACCGCCGCGCGCCTGGCGGCCGGGATCGAGCGCCGCTTCCGGGCCCCGGGCCGCACCCTGACCGTCGCCGATCTGGCCTGCGGCGGGGGCGAACTGACCCGGGCTCTGGCCCGCGCCTTGGCGCGGCGCGGGGTGCGCGCGCGGGTGACCGGCTTCGACCAAAGCCCGGTGGCCGTGGCCCGCGCCCGCGGGCTGGCGGCGGGGCCCGGACTGGCGCTGGATTTCGCCGTCCGCGACCTGGTGGGGCAGGGGCTGCCGGAAGGATGGGACGTGTTCGTGAGCGCCCTGTTCCTGCACCACCTGGACGAGGCCGCCCTGGCGGGGCTGCTGCGCGCCGTGGCCGAGCGCGCCGCCCTGGGCTGCGTTTTCCACGACCTCGATCGCACCCGGCTCGGTTACTTCCTGGCCAGCGTGGGCCCGCGCCTCTTGGGGCGCTCGCGGGTGGCGATCGTCGATGGCCAGCTCTCGGTGCGCGCGGCCCTGCGGCCCGCGGAGGTCCTGGAGCTGGCCCACGCGAACGGCCTCGCGGGCGCGCGGGTCGAGCGCTGCTTCCCGGAGCGCTGGCAGCTGGTCTGGAGCCGGCCCTGAACCGACCTGAACCCGGGGCAGGCCTGCCCGAGCCCCGCTCGCTTGCCCGGCCGGCGCTGCTCGCCCCGCTTGCGCCCGCCAGCACGCTCCCCGGATCCGGCGCGGGGCGCCCCCGGGTGGGGCATGGTGCGGAAGGGGGGACTCGAACCCCCACGCCCGAAGGCACGGGAACCTAAATCCCGGGCGTCTACCAGTTTCGCCACTTCCGCATCAGGCGGCATGCTAACCCCATGATCTACCAGGACGAGGGCCCCAAGAGCCTGGAACTGCCCGGCGCCTGGCCCGGCCTGTTCGCCTTCGGCCTGGTGTTGCTGCAAGGGGCGCTGTTCGCCCTGGCTTTCGGGCCCGACCTGGCCGCGCCCCTGTTCCTGGACCGGGCTCCGGCCGAGGCCCTGCCCCTGCGCCTGCTGGCCGGGGCCGCGCCGGCCCTGTGGCTGTGGCGCGCGCGGGGCCTGCGCCGCCCGCGCCGTGCGGTGCGCGCCGCCGGCCTCGGTCTGGTCGCCGGCCTGCTGCTGCCGCTGCTGCCCGGGGAGTGGCCCGCACGCCTGGCTGTGGCCCTGTTCTGGCCCAGCCTGGCGCTGGCGATCGAGGTCCACTTTTGGCCTCTGCCCTGGCCCAAGGGCACCCGCGGCTGGCGCGGACTCTCGCGCTCCCTGAGCCGCGCAGCCGGCGCCCTGGCCGCGCTGCTGGCGCTCCTGGGCCAGGCCTCCGGCCCCGCCGCGCGTCTGCTGGCCGGCGCCACCCTGGCGCTGGCGGTGCTCTCGATCGTGCTTTCGATCGTGCTGGCCTGGAAGCGCCCCAAGACCAGCGAGCGCCAGCTCTGCCCGCGCTGCGGCGTCCTGAACCACGTGCCCCCCAAGCTGCCCAGCGGCTGCCATGACTGCGGTCTGGTGCTGCGCCAGGGCCAGAAGCCGCAATTCCTGGTCGACAGCGGCCCCTGAGCGGCGCCCGGGGCCGGCGCCCGCCGGGCTCACGAGGGGCGGCGCAATTCCCCCAGGCGGCGGTGGTAGGCGGCGCCGATGTTGTTGCGCGTGAGCATGGTCACCACGCGCCGCGGATCGGCCGCGTCGACCACCGGGATCTCGTGGATCGAATACTGGTTCAGCTTGCGCAGGGCCTGGTCCAGGTTTTGCTCGGGGGTCACGGTGGCCACGTGGTCGACCATGAAATCGCGCACGATCACCAGCTGGTGCACGCCGGTCTCCAGGAAAATCCGGCGCACGTCGGACAACGAAAAAATGCCCACCAGCAAACCCTGCCCGTCGACCACGGGGAAATACGAGCCGCTGGCGGTCGAGACCAGGTCGAGGGCCTGCTTCAAGGTCGCATCCTGGCGCACCATCGGCGCGGGGCGGGCCCGGTCGATCACGTCCTCGACGCGCAGCTGCTCGAGCACGTCGACCACGAACTCCCCCGCGTGGGCGGGCGAATCGCGCAGCGAATCGACCTGGGTGTCGTAGATGCCCCAGTTGCGCGCGAACAGGAGGTGCAGCACCGAAACCAGCATCAGCGGCGCCAGCAGCGTGTAATTGCCGGTCATCTCGCAGACCATCAGGATCGAGGCGATCGGCACCTTTGCCACGCCCGCGAAGAAGCCGCCCATGCCCACCAGGGCGAAGGCCGAGGCGCTGACGCCCGCGCCGGGGAACAGGTGCTGGGCCAGCTGGCCGAAGGCGCCGCCGGTCAGGGCGCCGATCGCCAGCGAGGGCGCGAACAGGCCCGCCGAGCCACCGCTGCCCACGCTGCACGAGGTGGCCACGATCTTGGCCAGCAGCAGGATCAGGCAGCCGTAGAAGCCCAGGCGGCCGTGGATCGACGAGCTGATCAGCTCGTAGCCGCCGAACAGGACGCCGTGGTCGCCGACGTAGGGCGCTTGGCTGAGCAGCAGCGCGATCGCGCCGACGCACAGGCCCCCCAGGCCGGCCCGCAGGGGCTTGGGCAGGCCCTTCAGGGCGGCGAAGCCGCGCTCGCAGGCGCCGAAGGTGCGCACCCACAGCCAGCCCACGGCGGTCAGGACCAGGGCCAGGGCCAGGTACAGGGGCAGGTCCGTGGGCCCGCGGAAGGTCAGCTGCTCCAGCACCGCGCTGTCGATCGGGATCACGCGCGTTTCGCCGGTCACCGCCGTGAAGGTGGTGTAGGCCACGATCGAGCCGATGATGCAGGGGATGATCGCGTCGCCCTCGAAGTCCGGCTTCCGGTAGAGCACCTCCGGCGCGAACAGGGCCCCGCCCAGGGGCGCGGTGAACAGGGCCCCGATGCCCGCGCTGGCGCCCGAGAGGAACAGCACGCGCCGGTCCCGCTCGGAGAGCTTGAAGGCGTCCGCCAGCACCGCGCCCACGCCGCTGCCGATCTGGGCGAAGGGTCCCTCCTGGCCCCCGGAGCCGCCCGTGCCGATGGTGATCGCCGTGCACAGCACCTTGAAGGCCACCACGCGCCGCCGCACCGCCCCCGAGAAGCGGTGGAAGGTCTTGATCATCTTCTCGGTGCCGTGCCCCTCGGCCTCGGGCGCGAAACGCTGCGTCAACCAGCCCACCAGCACCCCGCCCAGGGCCGGCACCACCAGCAGCCAGTAGGAGCGCGGCGTCAGCCGGTCGATGCCCTCCGCCACGATCCCCAGGGGCCGCTCGAGGCTCCATTCCGCGATCGTCTCCAGCAGGAACCGGAACACCACCGCCGTCAGCCCCGCCAGAACCCCGATCAGGCTCGACACGCCCACCCAGCGCCCGATGAACCCGAACTCGAGCCCCGCCGCCGCCCCGACCAAGCGGGCATAGGTGCGGCGCATGAGCGAGATCACCCCCGAAAGCCTACCGAGCCTTGTGCCGCACACCAGTCGCCTCTTTCGTAGCCGAAAGGTGCCGGAGCAAATCCAAAGTCCCCGGAATCCGCTCGCCGTGTGTAGGCAGCGGACTACCCATCCCGCTCCAGGGGCTTGCATGGAATGCCCGGGAGCGCACTGGACGGAGCCCACCGCCCGGGGAACTGCTCCGGTACCGGTCATTCCTGAATGCGACGACCGGTGTGCGGCACGGTATGTCGTTAAAGCGGAGCGCCAAGGGCGCAGCCCCTGGGGGCTTCGTGGGAAAGCCGGGCAGGGGCTGCGCGGGCGGGATGGAGAAAAGCGGATGGAGCGGGGCGGTGGCCGGCGCGGTGGGTCTCCTGGGGTTAGAGGTAGAAGGCCGGGCCTCGGGGGCGCTGGCCGGGGTGGCGGCCGGTGGCGATGCGGTGGGCCCAGAGGCGGCCCAGGCGCAGGCGACGGCGGGGAGCCCGCGGCAGGGTTCCGATGGCTTCGCCGGGGGTGAGTTCGGTGCTCCGGGCACCCTGGGCGCGGCGGGCCAGGGCCAGGCGGTGTTCGCGGCGGCGCTGGGCTCGCGTCGCCCGGGGGGCGCGCGGGGTGCGGCGCTGGAGCTGTTGATCGGGGTGGGTGCGTTGCCAGGGGCGGCGGCCGAGGTGGAAGGCGATCTTCATGCCTCCCGGAGACCCGTTCCGCGGCGGATTCCCGTGGAATCTCGATTTTTTGCCTTGGGGCATCTGCCCTGGCTGTCGGAGACCCGGAGCGCCTCGAGGCGGGCACGCGAGCGCTCGCGGCCTTCGGATGTAGCCGTCGAGCACCCGGACACACCGGCGGACGGCGGAGCTTCGTCCCGGTGGAGCGTCCGAAACGGTCAGGAATCGAGCAGCTTGCCGAGGCGCAGGCGGGCCTTGGCCCAGAGGGCCTGGGCCGCCTTGGGGGTCATGTTCAGGGCCTGTGCGACCTGCTCCCAGGGCAGGTCTTGAAGTATGCGCAGTTCCACCAGGCGGCGCTGGGTCGGTTCGAGGGCGGCGACGGCCGCCTGCACCCGCAGGCGCTGCTCCTCGGCGATCAGGGCGCTTTTCGGCGAGGGGTCGGGCGCCGGGGGCACGAGACCCGGGGATTCCGTGGCCCCCGGCTCTTGGGCTTCCAGGGAGAGGCGCGGACCGCCGTCGCGCTTCTTGCGCCGGCTGTCGCGGGCCTTCTTGCGCAGCTTGTTGTGCATCACCGTCGCCAGCCAGGCGCGGAACTCGGAGCCCTGGCGGAAGACCGGCTTGTGGATGTCCCGAAACACCTCGCGCATCACGGTCTGCTTGAGGTCCGCGGAGTCCATCTCCGACCGCAGGCCGGGGCCGAGGCTGCGGTGGGCCATGCGTTGGATCTCGCGCTCGTAGAGCATCAGCAAGGTCTCGATGGCCACCGGATCCCGCCGGCGCGCCCCTTCGAGCAGCTCGAGCAGGCGGCTTTCGTCCACGCTGTCGCCGGGGCCGCCGGCCTGCGGGGGATTCGGGCCTTGTTTCATGGGAACATACCGTGCCGCACACCAGTCGACTTTTCCATAGCCGAAAGGTGCCGGAGCAAATCCAAAGTCCCCGCAATCCGCTCGGAGTGTGTAGGCAGCGGATTACCCATCCCGCTCCTGGGGCTGGCCTCGATTGTCCTGGAGCGCATCAGGCGGTGCCCATCGCCCGGGGAATTGCTCCGGTACCGGTCGTTGCTGGATGCGACGACTGGTGTGCGGCACGGTACAGGTGCACGGCCGCAGTGTATAGGCAGCAGGCTACCCATCCCGCTCCTGGGGCTGGCCTCGATTGTCCTGTAGCGCATCAGGCGGTGCCAGCCGCCCGGGGAATTGCTCCGGTACCAGTCGTTGCTGGATGCGACGACTGGTGTGCGGCACGGTACAGGCAGGCGGTACGACGACTGGTGTGCGGCACGGTACAGGCGGCCGGTCAGCGGCGGCGTTCGATTTTGAGGGGGCGGCGGCCTTCGGTTTTGGGGGTGTAGCGCAGGGGCAGGACTTCGCTGGGTTGGGTGCGGGTTAGGTCGTGGAGTTCGGCGTCGGCTTCGGCGGGGGAGGTGGCGGAGGCCAGAAGGGCGGCGACCAGGCGGCCGTCGGCCAGGCGCGCCAGGGCGCGGATGGAGCGGCCGGGGTGGCGGCCGACCTCGCTGGCCTCGCTGCCGAACAGCTCGCCGCACTCGCTGCGCAGGTGCTCGAGCATGCACTCGACCAGGCCTTCGGTCTCGAGGCGCGGCAGGTCGGGGGCGATCTGCTCGCGGAAGATGCGCTTGCCCTGGCCGGTCTGGATCAGGGACAGGTGCGGCTGCACGTGGCGGAAGTGGAAGGCCAGGAAGCGGTCGCCGATGCGGTACAGGCCCTTGCGGCTGTGCCGAGACATACCGTGCCGCACACCAGTCGACTTTTTCATAGCCGAAAGGTGCCGGAGCAAATCCAAAGTCCCCGGAATCCGCTCGCCGTGTGTAGGCAGCGGACTACCCATCCCGCTCCAGGGGCTTGCATAGAATGTCCTGAAGCGCACTGGACGGAGCCCACCGCCCGGGGAACTGCTCCGGTACCGGTCGTTGCTGGATGCGACGACCGGTGTGCGGAACGGTACACCCTTGGCGCTTGTTCTCCCGGCGCAGCTGCTCGAGCCTCTTGTGCGCTGCCGCGGTCATGCCAGATCCTGAAGGTGCCGGTTCTTCAGCCTGCCGCACCCACTCCAGCTGGGCGGTCTCGGTAAGGTCCAGGTTCTGGGCGACCTCGTCTACTCTGCCCACCTGCCGGACCAGCCGGACGGGGTCAGAGCGTTGTTCGTGTGTGAAGGTGCGGCGCTTGCGTAGTGCCATGGCGAACATCCCTACCCACCCGGGCTAGTTGGAGTGTCGAATAAACCCTGACAGGGTCAATCCCTGATGCGTAATGTTCCCTTGAACTAAGCGTTCAGGCACCACGTCTCCTGATATCTGCCCCCCCCAGGGCAGGACCGTCTGCGGTCGGCAGCAAAAGCTGGCCCGCTTGCGAGCACAATTCCAGAGGAGTATTCTAGGGCTCAGTTGCCGAATCCAACGCCCCCTTGCAACACCCGCTTATGACTGCTAGTCTGCTGACGGTCCCCAAAATGGGACCTCAGTTAGGGCGCTCTGCGGCTCTATGAGGTATGGTCAAGAGCTGTGGACGAGAAATCCTGGGAGGTCACGCGGCGGCC
>ERZ1066136.89-NODE-89-length-99155-cov-16.861029_pt1 | contig 99155 bp, 64 predicted proteins | sample MGYA00382783_ERZ1066136 | MGnify/ENA primary metagenome ERZ1066136 (study PRJEB33369, sample SAMEA5778366) | biofilm metagenome | biome: Industrial cooling water; feature: Water cooling tower basin; material: Biofilm | place: United Arab Emirates | collected... | reverse complement strand
CCCCAGCCACGCGGGAGGTCGAGCCTCTGATGTCGCAGTGTACTCGGGTGACGGTTGCCGGCCGACCCCAGCTCTACCGCACGGCGGGAGACGACGAGCTGAAGTGTACTCGGGTGACGGTTGCCGGCCGACCCCAGCTGATCGCCCGCACGACGGACACCAACTGGAAGTGTACTCGGGTGACGGTTGCCGGCCGACCCCAGCCCGAAGCCGCAGCGCGGGCGACAACTGCCGAGTGTACTCGGGTGACGGTTGCCGGCCGACCCCAGCTGCCCAGCGGTAGCGGCGTGACGCCGCTACAGTGTACTCGGGTGACGGTTGCCGGCCGACCCCAGCTCCCTACTGCCGCGGATATCGCACGGCTGCAGTGTACTCGGGTGACGGTTGCCGGCCGACCCCAGCGGAAGCCGACCTGCTGCGCCAGCTCTCCAAAGTGTACTCGGGTGACGGTTGCCGGCCGACCCCAGCTGAGCGAGACCGAGGAGGCACAGCTCATGGAGTGTACTCGGGTGACGGTTGCCGGCCGACCCCAGCCAGGTCGTATTCGGCCAGGAGCTGGTCGCCAGTGTACTCGGGTGACGGTTGCCGGCCGACCCCAGCATGTCGATGATCGGCTTGATCCGGTCCGGGAGTGTACTCGGGTGACGGTTGCCGGCCGACCCCAGCGAGATCGGATTCCAGCTTGTCGATCTCAGCGAGTGTACTCGGGTGACGGTTGCCGGCCGACCCCAGCCCGTGCTCATCGGCTGCCACGCGGGCTTCGAGTGTACTCGGGTGACGGTTGCCGGCCGACCCCAGCGCCGCATATGCGCATTATCGGTCGGCGCCGAGTGTACTCGGGTGACGGTTGCCGGCCGACCCCAGCTCGGTCCAGTGGACTTCCCGGAACCGAGCCAGTGTACTCGGGTGACGGTTGCCGGCCGACCCCAGCGGAAGGTGCGCGCCTCGAAGCGCAGCGCCGAGTGTACTCGGGTGACGGTTGCCGGCCGACCCCAGCCTGGTCGCTCGCTGGCTCGCTCCGCTCTCGAGTGTACTCGGGTGACGGTTGCCGGCCGACCCCAGCGCGACGGCGCGCGTCACGTCCAGCCCAGTGAGTGTACTCGGGTGACGGTTGCCGGCCGACCCCAGCGGGTCCTCGTCGTTCCAGAGCGCCGAGAAAAGTGTACTCGGGTGACGGTTGCCGGCCGACCGCTAACCAGCGGAGCGCCGCGGTGGCTGGTAGAAGCACAAAGCCTTTATTGTGCCGAACTTGGTGCCCTGCCATCAAATGAGAAAAGCGGCTTCTCGAAAACGTCGTAATTCCTCAAGCTACTCGGCGACTCATGCTTCGGTACGGTTTCTTCCGAATATGAGCTCAAGACCAGGTCAGGCAGGCGACGCCGAGGGTCATGGCGGCGGCGCCGAGCAGGCGCGGGCCGCGGTCTTGTTCGCCGAGCAGGCGGCCGCCCAGGAGGGCGGCGAGCAGCATCGAGATCTCGCGCGCGGGAGCCACGTGGGCCAGGGGCGCGAGGGTCATGGCCTCAAGCACGAGCATGTAGCCGGCGGAGCCCAGGGTGGCCACGGTCAGGGCGGCCTTCCACTGCTGACGGAACAGCGCGGGCAGTTCGGAGCGCGCCGGCCAGATCGCGGGCAGGAGCAGCGGCAGGCGCAGCAGGTTGCCGAAATAATCGAGCAGCACCGGGTGCACGCCCTGGACCTTGACCCCGTAGCCGTCGATCACCGAATAGCCGGCGATGAACAGCCCCGTGGCCGCGCCCCAGAGCAGGCCGGCGCGCACGCGGGCGGGCTCGCGCTGGCCGCGCCAAAGCTGCGGGCCGCCCGCGATCAGGAACACGCCCAGGCACACCAGCAGCACCCCCAGGGCCGCCACGGGGGCCAGGTCCTCGCCCAGCCAGAGCACCGCCGTCCCGGCGGTGATCAGCGGGGCGCTGCCGCGCGCCACGGGATAGACCACGGTCAGGTCCGCGGCCCGGTAGCCCCGCAGCAGCACCACGAAATAGGCCAAATGCACGGCGGCGCTGAGCGCCAGCAGGGCCCAGACCTCGAGCCCCCAGGTGGGCAGCGCGGGGGCCCCCAGCCAGAGCGCCACCGGCGCCCAGACCAGGGTCACGAACAGGGCCACGAAGAGCGTGAAGCGGAAATCGCCCCCGGCGCGCTTGGCGGCGATGTTCCAGATCGCGTGCAGGAGGGCCGCCAGCAGGACCAGGAGCAGGGCCTCGAGGGGCATCCCGGCAGTAGAGCATCGCCGCGCCCGCGGCCCAGGAGGAATTCACGTGAACGTAAGGGTCGGACCGCCGCGGCGCGGGGCGGCCGAGGGCGAGCGGCGGAAGCTCAGCGGCGCTGGCGCCGAGGGCGGCGGTTCGGGCGCGGGGCGGGCGGGCCGAAGGCCCTACGGGTGCGTCGCCCTGCCCCGACGGAGGGAGCCAGCGCCGCACAGATCGGAGCCCCGCGGCGCTACGATCCGCCGGCCGCAGGCTCCCGGCAGGGAGCGATCGCCGCTCGCAAGCCCCACCCTCCCATGAAGACCGAACTCCTGGCACAGAACGCGCGGCGCATCGTCTTCGGTGTGGACCAGGAGCCCTTCGACTCGGGGGCCAGCCGCTTCTGCATCGGCATGCCGCTGTTCATCGAGGACAGCGGCGAGCGCCTCGATCCCAAGGACTTCCCCAACCGGGGCCGGATCTGGTGGATGTTGCGCGGCGTTCAGGATGACCAGCTGCTGCCCGGCAGCCTGCACGTGGGCACCATCGAGCACTCGATGACCTACGGCAAGCCGGAGCCGAACAAGGACCACTACCAGGTCCGGCTCAAGGCCGTCGACGGGCGCACGCGGCGCGAAGCCAGCTCGCCCCTGTGGGACGAGGTCCTGGTCCTGCCCGGCAAGTGCCCGTCGATCGACGATCTGATCGGCGGCGGCCTGGAGGCCGGGGTGCCCTGCGGTCGCCGGCCCTGGCCGCGCTTGTTCGCCGTCTTCGAGGATGCGGCCATCGGTCCTTTCACGGGCACCTGGAGCCTGAGCCAAAACCGCCTCAATCTGCGCGCGCCGGAGGATTCGGGCGAACGCGTGTGGCGCTTCGATCGCGCCCTGCTGCTGCAGGACAAGCGCCTGCTGCAGATCGCTTGGGAAGCGAACGCGCAGCACCCGAACCCGGTCCTGCACCCGCGCAAGCGCATCTCGGTGGCGTTGATCCGCCGCGAGTTCGAGGCGGACCTGGCCGGACAGGCGCAGCCGGTGCAGGCCCAGCCCCTGGCGCGCCTGTGCGCCACGCTCTCGCGCCGGGTGCACGGGCCCGGTCGCGGTCCGCTGCCGAGCGCCGAGATCCTCGAGCGCCTGCAGGGCCTGGCCCGCGAGGACGAGAGCCTCGCGCCCTGGCTGGAGCGGCTGCACGCGCTGTACGAGCGCTACAAAGCCCAGGGCTTGCCGGGGCTGCGCTCCCTGGGCGCCCTGGACCTGGCCGAGTTCGCCCGGCTGCTGGCGATCGAGCTGCCGCGCCGGGAGGCGCCGTCCCTCGCGGATCGACCCAAACCGCTCGCCAGCATCTCCCTGGCCGGGCGGGCGCCAGCGCCCAGCGCCAAGCCCGCGGCTGAGGCACGCCAGACCGCCGGCAAGGAGCCGCCCAGCGAGGCGGCGTTCCTGGAGGAATTCGAACGCCAGGCCCAGGCCCAGGGGCTGGCGCTCGACAAGCGCGACCTGGCGGTCTTCCACGTGGCGCTCAAGTCGGGCTCCTGGCACGTGGTCGCCGGACCGAGCGGCACCGGCAAGTCGAGCCTGCCCCAGGTCTACAGCCTGGCGCTCGGCGATCCCCAGGGCTGCCTGCTGGCTCCGGTGCGGCCCGATTGGCTCGACGAACGCGATGTGATCGGGGCTTGGGACAGCCTCTCGCAGCGCTTCGTGCCCGCGCCCACGGGCATCCTCGATTTCTTGATCTCCGCGCGCGCCGATGGACAGCCCCAGGGGCTGCGCCTGTTGGTGCTGGACGAGATGAACCTGGGCCGCGTCGAGCACTACTTCGCCAGCTTCCTGAGCTTGCTCGAGGGCGGGCCGACCCAGCGCGTGCTGCGCCTGTTCGACCGGCGCCTGGTCGATCCCAGCGACCGCTACGCCGCCTACGACCAGATCAGCCTGCCGCCCAACCTGCGCATCGTGGGCACGGTCAACGTCGACGAGACCACGCACTTCTTCAGCCCCAAGATGCTCGATCGCGCCGGCATCCAGGTGCTCGAGCCCGGCGACCTGCGCGCGGGTCTGCAGGCCCGGCAGGCCGGGGCGCCCGCGCCCTCGGCCGCGCCGGTGAGCTGGAATGCCTGGTCCGCCTGGGTGCAGCCGGCCAGCAAAGCCCCGGAGTGGGCCATCGATCGCCTGATCGAACTGGACGAGGTCCTGGCGCCGATGCGCTCCGGCTTCGGGCACCGCGTGTTCCAGCGCTGCCTGCGTTTCGTGGCCTGCGCCGAGCGCATCCTGCCCGAGAACGAGGCCCTCGATCGGGCCCTGGCGATGTTCGTGCTGCCGCGGCTGCGCACCGAGCACCCGCGCGCCCAGGAGCAGCTGCCCCGCGCCCAGGGACTCCTGGGCGAGGACGAGTTCCCGCTGTCGAGCGATCTCCTGCGGCGCCTCTGGGAGGGCGAAGGGCAGCATGATTTCTGGCAGCTCCTTTGAGCTCGCGCTGCTGAGCGAGGAGGGCGAGGAGCGCTTCACGCTCTATCCCCACAGCGACCTGCATGGGGAGAAGCCGCTCTCCAGCCGGGCCGGCCTGAAGCTGCGCCTGCGGCGGCCGCGCGGGGCGCCGCCGGTCGCGGCGCGGCTCTCCTGCGACGGCGAGCTGCTGCTGGTCCTGGACGCGCGCGTGCCGCAGATCGAGCGCCCCCTGGGCGAGTTGATCGCGGGGCGCGAGGCCGGATTGCTCGAGCTGCTGCTGGAGAGCCGCCATCGCGGCGGCTGGCAGGTGCACTCGCGGCTGAGCCTGCCGATCCTCGATGGCCAGCGGCAGGAGCTGCTGCGCGAGCGCCTGTTGGGCGACCTGCAGGCCCTGGACGCCACGCTGATCTTCGATGCCCTGGGGCTGGCCCGCCGCGACGTCAACGCCTCGACGCGCGATCCGATCTCGCGCCTCGGGCGCCTCGAACGCCAGGCCGAGTCCCTGCGCGCCGCGGTGGCCGGCCTCGAGCGCGTGCTGCGCTCCATGCCGCGCGGCGAGACCCAGCGCGTGCGCTGGCGGCCGGGCCTGCGGCTCGAACGGGCGCGCCGCCTGGAGCTGGTGGCCAGGCCGGCTGGCCCGGGCCAGCGCAGCCGCCCCCAACCGGTCGGCGCGGACCTGCGCGTGGTGCGGCTCAGCCACGACCTGGGCGAGCACCGGCAGGTGAAGCGCGGGCTGCAGGCCTTGATCGGGCGGGCCCGGGGGCTGGCGGCCGAGCTGCGCGAGCTGGCGCAGCAGCAGGGTCCCGATGAGCGGCTGCAACGCGCGCTCAGCCCGGAGGAGCGCCAGCGCTGGACCCAGCGCCGCCAGCGCCTCGAAACCCTCGCCCAACGGGCGCGCGCCGTCGCCGCGCAGCTCAGCGCCCTCTGCTCGGGGCAGGAATGGCTGCTCGATTGCGGTCCTCCGCGCAGCGCGCTGGTGCCCACGCCCCTGTTCCGGCGCGTCCCGGCCTACGCCGAGGCGTACCGCGTGTTGGCCGGCCTGCAGGACGACGGGGACGGCAGCGCCGACGCCCTGGTGCGCGTGCGGCCGCTGCCCGAGCTGTTCGAGATCTGGTGCTTCGCCTGGCTGCGCACGGCTTTGCACCAGCGCCTGCAAGCCCCCGCCGAGGGGCAGACGGCGGAACGCAGCGGCATCGGCGCGCTGCTGCCCCTCGGGGACCTGCGCCCCGGCGACCGCTTCGACTTCCCGCGCCCGGGCGGCGGCCGCGTGGCGCTGATCTACCAACCGCTGATCCCCGGCGCGGAGGAACGCCAGGCCGGGCGCCGCATCGGCGGCTACGTGGCGGCCTTCACCCGCGGGGTGCTGCGCCCGGACCTCTGGATCGAGGTCCAACGGCCCGAGCAGCCGCCGCGGGTGGTGATTCTCGACGCCAAGTGCACCTGGCGCTTCGAGAAGCTCGCCGGCTCCCTGGGCGACGAGCTCGAACAGATGCGCGATTACCGCATGCGCATCCACGACCCGGTCAGCGGGCACCAGCCGGTGCGCGCCGTGTTCCAGGTGCACCCGGGCACCGGCCTGCCCCTGCGCGTCAACCTCAGCTCCTGGGAGCGCGGCCAGGTGCCGCCGGATGCGCAGCTGTGCGGCGCCGTGCCCGCGGCGCCCGGCTCGACCCGCGACCTAGAGCGCCTGCTGGACGGCCTGCTGGCCTGGCTTTAGGGCAGCGGCGAGCCGTCCCGGCCCCGCGGGCAGGGCTCAGCCGCCGCGCAGGCGCCGGGCGGCTTCGCTCAGCAGCGCCAACTTGGCGCTGGCGGCCGCGGCCGAGGCCACCGGATTGTCCGCAAAAGTGGCGAAGCCGCAGTCGGCGGTCAGCCAGAGCCGTCCGGGGCCGAGCAGCGCTTCGGCTCGGCGCACCCGCCCCAGGACGGCCTCCAAGGCCTCGATGGCGGGGTCCTTGGGGTTGACCGAACCGAGGGCCACGCGCTTGTCCTCCGGCAGGGCCGCGAGCAGGGCCAGGTCGCCGGCGCGCGGAGTGCAGGCTTCGAGGAACAGGGTGCCGACCGGGGCTTGGGCCAGAAACGGCAAGAGCGGGCCGTAATCGCCGGAGAGGGCCGCGCTTTCGTCCGGGGTCCAGTTGCCGCGGCAGACGTGCAGGCCCAGGCGCTCCCGCGGCTGGGCCGCGGCCACGGCGGCGAGCAGCTCGGCGGCGAAGGCCAGCTCCGCGGCGGGTTCGCCGCGCTCGCTGAGGGCGCCGCACATGAACGAACGCTGCTTGGCGGCGCGCCCGAAGACCACTTCGGACAGCACCGGCTCATCGAACTGCACCACCGCAACGCCGGCGGCCAGGAGCTCGGCTAGCTCCTCGCGCAGGATGCGCACCACGTCGGCGGCCAGGGCCTCGCGGGTCGGGTAGGCGCGCTCGAGCAGGCAGTCGAGCCACAGGGTGCGCGTCAGCAGGTACGGCCCGGGCAGTGCGACTTTGATCGGCAGCGGGCTGATCGAGCGCAGGAACCGCGCTTCGTGCAGGGCCAGGGGCCGGGTGCGGCGCAGGGGCCCGAAGACCGCCGGATGGCGCACCTTGGCGGCCGGCACGTCGAGGGCGCGCAGCTCGCGCTCGAACTCCTCCGGATGCTCCACATAGGGCAACAGATCGGTGATCGGGATCAGCTGACAGTTCTCGAGCCGCGCGCCCACGAAGCTGGCGTAGCTGTCGCGGCGCTGCTCGCCGTCGCTGAGCACCTCGGCCCCCGCCGCGGCCTGGGCGCCGGCGCACAGGCGCACCGCATCGTCGGCGGTGGCCTCGAAATCGGCCTCCGGCAGGCGCCCTTCGAGGCGCTGGTGCAGGGCCTCGAGCAGCCAGCGCGGACGCGGCCAGGAGCCCACGCCCAGGGGCGCGTACGCCTCGATCCGAGGCAGCGCGGGCAGGGGCGCCGCGGCAGGGCCGGCTGCCGCCGCCTGCGGCGCGCTCGCAGGCTCGGAGGAGCGCTGCGGGGCGGGGACGGGCGCCGCTTCGACGCGCGCGCCGAGGGGCTCGGCGGGGACGGACATCGAGGCCTGCGGGGGACCGCCGCGCTGGATCAGGAAGCGCCGTTGACGGCCGTGCTTCTCGAACGCGACCAGCGCATTGCCGGTCAATCGGCACCAAGCCGGCAGGTCCTCATCGACCGAGATTTCGGTGGAGAACAGCTCCAGCAGCTGCCCGGGCCGCAAAGGATCGATGTGCCGCCGGATCAGCAGCAAAAGGCCGTTGCCGCAATCCAGGTCGCCCCCGTCGAAGGAGGCGTCGGGGCGCAGCGGAGCATCAGGGGTCATGGACGGTTGCGGGAGGCGCGGATGTTCCCTGCAGCTCGGTCTATGCAGCGCCGCAGTCCGCGCCCCGCGCCGCAGGCGCGGAGCGGGGGCTTCGGTCGGATGCGCGAGCCGTGGACGAGCTGCCCGGCGCCCCGGCGAGGAACCCGGGGCGCCGCTGGCGGATCAATACGAAACGCAGGGCGAGCCGTCCGAGAGCCACTCGACCAGCTTGGCGCCGCCCACGATCTTGGCCCCGGGGATCAGTTTGTTCTCGTCCAGGCCGCGCTTCTTGAAGCAGGGGGAACAGACGTAGATCGTGCCCCCGGCGGCGGCGAAGTTGGCGATCAGGTCCTTGAGCGGCGCGAAGCCTTCCTCGTGCACGTCGTCGGCGTAACCGGGCACCGCCAGGCGTACGGCCTCCGTCGAGAGGAACACCAGGGTGGACTTTTCCGAGCCGGCGGCGGCGTTGGCGACCACGAAGGCCACGGTGGCCTTGTCGCGGTTGTCCTTGGCATGGGTCAGGGAGACGCAGAATTTGCCGGGCATGGCGGTGGGCTTGGGAGGGCTCGGGGGAATCGGGAGGGCGGGGGCTTGCGGGGCGGCGCCCGCAGGGTTGGCGTTGGCGGCGGCGCTGGGCCTCAGAGCTCAATCGGCGCGGCGTTCGATCCAGTAGTCCGGGTGGGCTTCGTGCCGCAGGCGATGGCCGGTCATGCGGCTCCAGGCGGGCAGGTCCTCGGGCGCGCCCGGGTCGCGGGCGGTCAGGTGCAGCAGCTGGCCGGGCTCCAGGGCGCGGATGCGCGCGCGCAGCAGCACGATCAGCTCGCCGCAGCCCATGTCGCCGGCGTCCCAGCGGTCGGCGGCGGGGCCCAGGGGCGGTCCGGGGGCTTGCATCGCCCCAACATAGGCGCTGGCCCGCTTGGCCGCGATCCGCGAAGCGCGAACTCTGCCGGCGCGGGGCGCATGGATCGCGCCGGGGAAGCGAGGGGATCGCTGGATTTGGGTCGGCCTTGCGGAGCCGCGAGCGCTCGGCGGCTGCCCGGGCCGAGAGCCCCGGGCCGGGCGGTGCTCCGGGGGCGGGGCACCCCTGCGCCCCGCGGGGTTCGGCGAGGTCTGGGCCCCACCAACACCCTCCCTGCGACGCGGCGCCTGGCCGCGCGGGCAGCGCAGCGCCTCAGCAGGCTTCGACGGGGATCGAGCGCGGCGTCGCGGGCCCCGCCTGGGCCGCCAGGCGGGCGGCGATCTGGCGCTTGGCCTGCGGCGGGCTGAGGTCCTGGTCCAGCACCACGAAGCGCATGCCGCCGCCCAGATCCAGGCGCAGGGCCGAGGGGGTCAGGGTGTACTCCCGGACCAGTCCATAGGCCAGGCAGCAGCCCTCGTCGCCCGAATGCAGCTCGAAGCCGGGCTCGCGGAAGCGCAGTTCGATCGGGCGCCCCAGGCGCTTGCCGCGCAGGGCCCGGCGCAGCCAGAGCCCGCGGTGGGTCAACCCACAGAGGACCTCGATCGTGGCCAGCAGCGACAGGACCAGGGCGACCCGGGGCCAGCCCAGCCGCAGCCCCGCGGCCAGGCTCAGCAGCGCCAGCAGCGCCGCAATCTTGGGCCAATGCCGCACCCAGCGCGACAGGTGCGCCAGCCAATCGCCGTACACCGCCAGCAGGTACTCGCGGCCCACGCTCCAGCGCGCGATCGCGAAGGGCTCGGGCAGGGGCGGCAGGGCGACGGCGGCCCCGGGCTCCGCCGCCGTGCGGGCGGCCGCGGCATCCAACGGGGCGGCTTCTGGTGGGGCGGCTTCTGGTGGGGCGGTGTGCCTGCGAGCGGCGTCCCCGGGAGCGGCGTGCACTGGGGCGCAGTCCGCAGGAGCGACGTCCGCAGCGGCGGACTCGCCGCGGCCGGCCTGCCCTGCGCCCCCCGCCTCGGCCGCGTTCGGTTCGGCCCCTGGGGGGCTGGGCGGTCGCTCCTCTCCGGGCGACGTCGGATCGGGCCTCCCCCGGTCGGGGATCGGCGCATCGTGGGGCGGCGGGATCGCAGGCGGCATGGGCGGGTCTGTGGATCAGAGCAGCTTGGATCCCAGGGGCACCTCGCGATCGGGCACGCACAGGGTCACGCGGCCTTCGGCGTCGTGGAAGCCGGTCACCAAGCACTGGGACATCAGGCTGCCGATCTGCTTGGGCGGAAAATTGACCACCGCCACCACCTGGCGGCCGACCAGCTCCTCGGGTCGATACAGCCCCGTGAGCTGGGCGCTCGACTTCTTGACCCCCAGTTCGGGGCCAAAGTCCACCTGCAGCACAAAGGCCGGCTTGCGCGCCCCCGCCAAAGGCTCCGCGGAAAGCACCCGCCCCACGCGCAGCTCGACCCGCGCGAAGTCCTCGAAAGCGATCGTCTCCATGGCCCTGCGAGCATAGCCCACAGCGGCTAAGCTCGGCGGGCCGCGGGCTGCCTGGCATGCGCGCGACCCGCGATGAAGCGTCTCCGACCTTGGCCGTTGTTGCTGCCGCTGGCGGCCGGGCTGGCGGCCCTGTGGTATGCGCTCCCCCGGGCGCAGGGCCCGGACGCGGAGCCCGCTGCGGCACCGTCGCGGGTTGCGGGGAGCCCGGCGGCTCCGGCGGGGCCGGACCCGGACCTGCGCACGCCGCTCGCGGGCAGATCAGAGGCGCCCGCGCCAAGCGCGGCGCAGAGCTTCGACGAGGGGCCGCGCTGGTTGCCGGCCTTGCCCTACCGCGAGGGCGAAGGCCGCAGCGGGCTCGAGCTGTTCGGGGACTGGTGGGGCGCCGAGAGCGAGCGCGCGGGGGTGACCCGGGAGGCGCTGCCCAAGGGCCGCTTCGAAGGCTGGTTGGGGGACGAGGTCGCATGCCTCGATCTGTGGCGCAAGGAACTGCCCCAGCGTTTCGCATCGGAACGCGGCGGGGCGACGCTGGCGGAACTGCGCCGCTTCCCAGGCAGCTCCGGCGTTGCAACGCCGGAGGCCCTGCTCGAAGCCCTGCTGGCCGCCTCGGCCGGAGATGCGAGCGCGGACCTGGCGAGCTTCGACCGCAGCGACCCCGCCTGGGGCGAGTTGGTGCAGGAGGTCGCCCGGCTGCAGGCCGATCTCGATGCTCGCTGCGAGCTCCTGTTCGAGCGCATGGCCGCGGTCCTGCGCGAGGACCTGGAGGCCTGCTCCCCGACGCGCCTGCCGCCCCTCGGCCAGCTCAACTTCGGCCCCCTCGCCGTCGGCCCCACCCCCGCCGCCGCCGCGCGCCAGCCCCGCAACCCGCGCGCCGCCTGGACCACGACCCTCGAAGCCGCCCCGGCCGGCAGCGGCTCCCCCTGCCGCATCTACGCCCTGCACTACCGCCTGTTCTGGGAGGACGTGCCCGAGATCGCCGCCGAGATCGAAGCGCTCCTGGCCCACAAGGACTCCCTGCCCGCCCTGCTCGCCCCGCGCCTGCACCTGCTGCCGCGCTAGACATACCGTGCCGCACACCGGTCGTCGCTTTCGGCAACGACTGGTACCGGAGCAATTCCCCAGGCGGTGGGCTACCGTCTCATCCGCAGCCGGACAATCCATGCAAGCCCCAGCAGCGGGATGGGTAGCCCTCTGCCTCCACGCTGCGACCGGATTCCGGGCACTTTGGATTTGCTCCGGCACCCTTCGGTTCCGAAATCGTGGACTGGTGTGCGGCACGGTACGTTCGAAGGGGACGGCGCGATCAGGCCTTCGAGGTCGTAGTCGACCTCGAAGGCCATGCCGGAAATCTCGCTCAAGACCCGGCCGAAAGGGGTGCCGTCCTGGGTCCACACCAGCGCTCCGGGCACCGGGCGCCCGTCGGCGCGGCGCAGATGGCCCGCGATTCCCGCGGCCGCTTCCCCGAGCACGATCTCCAGGGATTGGCGCTGCCCGGGAGCCACAGCGGACAGGTCGAAAGTCACCGGCAGAAAGCCGGGTGCGAGGGCGGTCAGGCGCTGGCCGGCTTGCTCGAGCTGGGGGGCGCTGAGTTCGAGCTCGAAGCGGCCGTTGACGTCGCTGAGCGCGCTGACCTGGGGTGTGCCCACGCGCGCGCCGGGCCGCGGGCGGCCTTCGGCATCCACCACCCGGCCCGCCAGGCGTTCCCCGCGCGGCCCGAGAGGTTCGAGCACCAGCAGCAGGTCCAGGGCTGACTGCTCCGGCAGCACGAGCTCGGCTCCGCGGAACCCCGTCGCTTCGGCGCTCAGGCGCGAGCCCGGGGCCCAGGCCAGCTGGCCCAGGTCGAAGCTTCCCTGCCCGTCGCTGCTGGCCTCGGCTTGGGGCACCCCGGTCTGGAACACGCCCGGGCTGACCTTGGCCAATAGCTCGTCCGCCAGGCTGAGGCGCAGCCGCGCGCCCGCCACCGGACGGCCCTGGCCATCGAGCACCAGGCCGGCGTAGCGCCGTGCGGGCCCGACCCAGACCACCAGGTCCCCCGGGGGGCGCCCGCGGGTCAGCATCGGCGACCACAGCGTGGCCAGGTCCCGGCCCTCGGCCTGCAGCCGTCCGCGGCTCGTCTCCGCGGGCCACGGTTCGCGGAAGCTCCCGTCGGCGGCGCTGATCGCCCAGGGAGCTTCGGCGGCGGTCGAGCCATGGAAGCTCAGTTCGACGCCGCCCCAGCCCCGTCCGTCGAGGTCCAGCACGCGGCCTTCGAGCGCCTCGACCGGGGCGGCCACCGCCGCCGGCGCGCCCGCGGCAGGCGGCGCGGCGGGCTCGGCCAGACGGCCCTCGGCGGGCGTCGGGGGCAGGCGCGCCGGGGACAACGGCGCGGCGGCGGTCGCTTCCTTGGGCCCCGCGGCGGTCGGGGCGGCCGAGGCTTCGAGGGCGGCATCGACCGGGGGCGCCTGGTCGAGCAGGCGCCAGGTCAGGCCGGCCAGCAGCAGCACGGCGGCGGAAAGGCACCAGGGCAACGCTTTCATGGCCAAGAGCGGGGCGAGGGAGAGGGCGAGCGGGGGGCTTGGGTCCAGGGGCCGCGGCGCCAGCAGCAGGGCCCAGCGGGCCCGCTCCCCGTACTCGCCATCGAGACGCTGGCGCAAGCGCGCCAAGGCGCGCTCGAGCCGGGTGTAGACGGTCTTGGTCGGCAGTCCGAGGCGCGCGGCGATCTCCGCCGGCGTGCGGTCTTCGAGATAGCGCAGCACGACCACCGTGCGGTAGGGCTCGTCCAGCTCGCGCACGCGGGCCAGCAGGCGCTGGTGCAGCTCGAGGCGCTCCAAGCTGGCCCCGGCCTCGGGCTCCCGCTGCGTCTCCGCGGCCTGGGCCCGGCTTCCCTCGCGGCGCTCGCGCCGGGCCGCAACCCGGCGCGCCGAGCGCAGCCGCTGGCGCAGCACCCCCGCCAACCAGGCGCGCAGCGTGGCACCCTCCGGCGCGGGCCGGTCGAGCCCGATCAGCAGCGCCTCCTGGGCCGCGTCCGCCGCCAGGCCGGGATCGCGCACCAGCCGCAGCGCCAAGCGATGCAGCCAGTCGCTCTCGTCCAGGAGGGTCGCGGGGTCCGGAGCAGCCATAGCGGGTGGATGCCCTTCAATGTCCGCCGGCGCCCGGCGTTCCTCAGCGGTGCGCGATTTTTCTGGCGGCAGGGGCCGGCGCGGCGGGGTCGGGGTGATTCGGGCGCCCCGACCCCCTCGCCTGGGCGGGGACCGGGAGCCTCGCGGAAGGACGCGGCGGCACCGGCTGGGAAGGCCTGCGGGGGGGCGGGGTGGGGTCCCTCAAGCGCTCGGCGGGGGCGGCCGAAGGGACCGGGATGCGCACCGAACTCGAAACGGACCTGGATCTGGAGCTTGGGCTGGCGGAGTCGGTCGAAGGCTGGATGTCGCGGGAGGAGCTGGCGGCCCTGGCGGCCGCGGCTGCCCGGCTCGCGCCGGGGCTCTGCGCGGTCGAGATCGGCAATTACCGCGGCCGCTCCACGGTGGCCCTGGCGCTCGGGGCGCGGCGCTCGCGGGCGCGCCTGTTCAGCGTGGACCCCCACGACGAGTTCGTGGGTCCGCGCGGCGGCCGCTTCGGTCGCGAAGACATGGCCCAGCTCTACGCCAACCTGGCCCGCGCCGGCGTGGGCGCCGAGGTGGCTCTGGTGTGCCTGCCCTCCGCAGCGGCGGCGCGCGCCTTCGAGGGCGCCATCGGCCTGCTGTTCATCGACGGCGACCATCGCTACGCCGCCGTACGCCGCGACTTCGAGGCCTGGAGCCCCCACCTGGCGCCCGGCGCCGAGGTGATCTTCGACGACCTCGACTATCCCGACGTGGCGCGCCTGGTGGGCGAACTGGTCGCCTGCGGGCGCCTGCAGCCCCTCGGAACCATCGGCAAGCTGGGCCGCTTTCTGGCCTGAGACCAGCGGAGGACGGCGCCCCACGGGCGCCTGGCCTCCCTGCATTCAGCCGCCCGAAAGTACCCGCGGGCCGTCGGGCTCCCAGTCGATCACCCAGGGCGGATGGGCCACCCGGTACATCAGGTTCAGGTTGCTGGCGTTGAGCGCCAGGCCGCCGCTGTCGAGCCGGGCCTGGCCGCGGGCCTCGTGGATGTGGCCGAAGACGTGCAGGCGCGGCCGCAGGCGCGGCAGGGCCGCGCTCAGGTCGGCGCATCCGACCGGCTCACCGCGCCAGGTGCGGTCGAGCACGCCAGCGGGCGGTGTGTGCGTGATCAGCAGATCCAGGTCGGCGGGCGCGCTGGCCCAGTGCTGCGCCAGTTGGGGCCCGCGGGGCAGATTGAAGGCCCAGTCCTTGAACCAGGGCTGCCAGGGGGAACCCCAGACAGAGAGCCCAGCGAAGAGCCCGCCGCTGCCGATCAGCAGCTCGGCCCCGGGCAGCAATTCGCGGGCGCGTTCCGGCTGCGACTGGCACAAAAAATCGTGATTGCCCGGCACCAGCAACTTGATCCCATGGGGCAGCGTGGCCAACCACTGCCCAAAGGCGGCCAGCTCACGCTCGGAACCGCTGCGGGTGAAGTCGCCTGCATGCACGAGCAGGTCTCCCGCGGGCACCGAGAGATCCCGGTGCCGCCCGTGCGTGTCGCTGAGCACCACCAGCCGCAGATTCGCCATCGGTGCCCCAGTTTAGGCCCAAACGGGTGCCCGGGCTCCGTTGGCGGGTGCGACCTGGTGACCGACGGGCCCACGGCCTGGATCGAACTCCGGGCCCTGGGCGGGCTGGGAGCAAAGCGAGCCCCGGGTCGGGGGCCGCGGGGGGGGGCAGGCTTGCCCGCGGTCCCTGGCGCGCGGACGACCGGCCCCTGAACAGCCGCGCCGGCTGCCACGGTCCGCACGCCGGGTCCCCGATCGGACGGCAGCGGGGCTTGATGCACCCGGGACCCGCTGCGGAGCCCCCGAGAAACCTCAGCCGGTGGCCCCAAGCCCGGGTCGAACGCCCGGTGGGTGGGGTCCGGTGGCGCGGGCTGACCGGAACCGGCCCAAGGCTCTGCCCCCAGGCCTGCGGGCAGCTGGCCTCGCCGGCGAGCGCGGAGCGCAGGGCCCGCTCGGCCGCAGGGCCACCCCGGGGACTGCTTGGGTGGAAGCTCCGCCCGGGGAGGCTCCCGTTGCTCCCGCAGGGCGTCAAGACCCGCGGACCTGGGCACTTCGAGACCTTAGCATTTCGGGACCTGGGCAGTGTGGGACCGGAGCATGCTGAAGCCGCGCTTCTCGATCCGGAACGCCCGGATCCGGTCGCTCCCGCAACTCGGTCGATGCGCTTGGTCGAGCCCGGCTGTTGAGCCCAGCAACCCGGGCCGATCGGCGCCCGCAGGGCGGCTCAGTCTGCGTCCGGCTGGTGCTTCTCCAACAGGGGGCGCAGCCGCCCCAGCGCCCGCTGATAGCGCTTGCTGGCGGCCTGCGGAGTGATGCCGAGGATCGCGGCAACCTGCTCGTTGGACACTTCTTCGAATTGCCGCAGCACCAGGATGCGCCGATCGGGCTCCTCGAGCTCGGCCAGGGCCCGCTCGATCGTCTGGCGCAATTCGGCTCGTTTGGCGGCTCCAGCGACACTGGTTTGGCGGGCGGCAAAACGGCTGGCGAGGGCGTTCGGAGTGCTGAGGCTGTCCAGATCCTGTTCCCTGCGGACGTCCCTTCGCTGGGTGCCCAGGTTTCTACGGCGCAGTTCATCCAGCGTCTGGCCCAGCTGCAACATGACCCAGATCCGCAAGGGATAGCTCGGGTTGGCGCGCCATTCTGCGATCCGCTGGATGATGGAGAACAGAGCCTGCTGGACCACGTCTTCGGGGTCCAGGCGCCGCTTCAGGGTGCGGTCGAGGCGCTGGTTGACATAACGCAATAAGTCTGGCCGCAGGGACACCAGGGCGGCCTCCAGCGCCTTCGGATCCTGCCGCAGGTCCGCTTCGCGATCGGGGCCCGGCTGTCCCTGCGCTTGGGCCTGAAGGTCGCTTGCCATGTCAGCACGCTAGCAGAGGGCGCGCCCGACGGCGTGCCGCGATCCGTGACTGGGTCGCCGATGCGGGCGTCCGGCGCACGCCTGGAAGCAGCGCTCGCCCTGGGGCAGATCGGCACCTCGGGACGCTGCGGACAGGGCTACGCGCTCCGCCCCCCCGCGGGCTCGCCTGGCCTGCGCGCGGGGAGCCCCCCGGGGTCGCCGCCGAGCGTCCTGGCTGGACCGACCCCCGCTCGGTTTCCCCACCCGATCGCAAACTGGCTCGCAGAGCGGGGTGGCCGCGGACTCAGGGCAGGCGGCGGACGGCGCGCACGCCGACGGCGCGGTCGCGCGCCTCGGCGGTCAGGTTCCCGCGGCGTGCGGAGCAGGCGTCCGCCGCACCCCGGGTGAAGCTGCTGCCGCGCAGCACTCGGTCAGGGCGGCCCTCGAAGGCGATCCACGGATCCCGGCCCTTGGCGACCGTGTAGGCGTCGATGGCGCGGCCATCCAGGCACCACTCGTGCAGGTTGCCCTCCAGGTCGTGCAGACCGAAGGGGTTGGCGCGCAGGGAGCCGACAGCGGCGTGGTAGGGGAAACCATCCTCGAATTCAGGCCACTCGCTGAGCACGTCCCAGGTCGCTCCCTGGCGCGCCGCGGAGGCATCGGCCAGGTTGGCCGCACCCGCCAGGCTTTCGCGCGCGGCGCCGGTCCACCAGACGGTCTGCGTCCCAGCGCGGATGGCGTACTCCCATTGGCTTTCGAGGGGCAGGGTCAAGCCGGCATGCCCCAAACGCCGCAGGGCCTCGGTCCAAGAGACCTGCTCGACGGGATGGGTCACCCCGACGATACCGCGGCGCACCTGGTGGTAGCTCGGGTTGGAGCCGGTCAAGCGCACCCACTGGCCCTGGGTCAGTTCGTACTTCGAAAACAGGCAAGGCGACAGCTCGACCTCGTGCACCGGCCCCTCGTCGCGCTCCGCCAGAGGGTCGTAGTTTCGGCCGCCGGGGTCGCTGGACTGACAGCCCATCCAGTAGCGGCCGCCCGGCAGCAGCACCAACACGAGCGAGGTGTCATCGGCGACTTCGAGGCGCGCATCGGTCCCGCGCGCTGGCGGCCGCCCGCTGGGCAGGTGGGCGAATTCGAGCAGACCGGAGCTCGGGTCCGGGCCCAGGGGCAGGAGGTCCGGCTGGCGCTCGAGCCGCAGGCCGGCGAAGCGCGGGTCCGCATCGAGGACGGCTTGAACCTGGGCCCAGGCGCGGCTGTCGGCACTCTCCGCGCGGGCCCGGGATTCCAGGTCGCGGGCCGAGGCCAGGCGGCGCTCGATGCCCCAGCCCAGCTGCGGATGGATGCCGGGGCCAGCCAGGCCGCTGCGCGGGTCGAAGAGTTGCTGGATGCCCGCGACCAGGTGCGACAGCTCGCTGTGCCACCAGGCATCGGCTGGATCGCGCAGTCGGCGGAGCCCCGTCTCCAGTTCGAGGGAAACGAGCAGGTCCGCAGCCAGTTCGACTTCGGCCTCGCGCGCCGAGCGCTGCGCTTCTTGCCAGTCGGCAGCCTGCCGGCGCAGCATCTCGATCGAGACCTTGAACACGTCGCCCTGTGGCTCCCCGCCGTACCAAGCCGCCAGTTCGAGCGCTCCGGCCACATCGCCGGTGCGGAAACGGGCCCACGCCAGGGTGTCGTATAGGCCCGGGAACAGGTCGTGCTGCCCGCGCTCGATGGCCAGCTCGGCCAGGATCAGACCGCGGACCTCGCGGCCGAAACGGGGTGTGCGCGGGTCGACGCAGGCCCAGGCCCGGCTGCGCAGCTCTTCATGGCTGGCCGGCAGACCTTCGCGTTCGAGTTCGGCGCGCACCTCGGCGCGCTCAGGCCACGGCTCGAGGCCGAGCATGCGCGCTTTCCACTGGCGTTCGGCCTTTGCGTCGCGGAGCTCGCCGGCCCGCGGATGCCGCCGGGCCAGCTCGAGCGCCAGCGGATCGGTTTCGGGCACGGAGCGGCTGCGCAGTTGATCCAGGTTGGCGGCCAGATCGACCAGACTGCGGCGCGCCGGTTTGTCGCCGAGCGGGTCGGCCTGACGGCCGTCGCGCAGGGCCCGGGCGCGCTCGAGCCAGGCTTCGTAGCGCGGGATCAGCTCGATCCGCACCGGCCAAAGGGCTTCCGCCTCCGCGGCCAGCTGCTCGAGATCGCGCTGGGCGGCCAAGGCCAACACATCCTCGAGCCGGACCTCGGCCAAGCGCGCCTGCTCGGCAGCCAGCAAGGCGCCCCGCTCCGATTCTCGCCCGCGGCTCTCGGCCAGCTCGGTCTGCTGCGCCAGCCGCCGATTGGCCTGCTCCAGGCGCCGGTTGGTGGCCAGGTTGTCGGCCAGGAGGACGCTGACCAAGGCCAGCGCAACGGCACCGCTCGCCAGCGCCGTGCTGGCCACGGGACGGCGGCGCGCCTGGTGCCAGGCGCGGGCGGCGGGCCCCGGAGGCCGGGCCAGGATCGGTTCGCGGGCCAGGAACCGTCGCAGGTCCGCCGCGCAGGCCGCCGCACTCGCATAACGCTGGGCGGGGGACTTCTCGAGCGCCTTGCCACAGATCACGGACAGGTCCCGCGGACATTGGGAGCGCAGACGCGCCGGCTCGGGGGGGGCGCTGGTCAAAATCTGCAGCGCCAACTGTTGGGTGGTGTCGCCTTCGAACGGCCGGCGCAGCGTCAGCAGCTCGTAGAGCACCACTCCGAGGCTGAAGACATCGCTGCGGGGATCCAGTGTGGCCCTGCCGCTGACCTGTTCGGGGCTCATATAGGCAAAGGTGCCCGCCCACTGGCCGCTCTCTGAAAGGAATGAATCGCCCGCGACCCGGGCCAAGCCGAAATCGGTCAGCTTGGGTCGATCGTCGGCGGTGATCAGGATGTTCTGGGGCTTGATATCGCGGTGGATCACGCCGACCGAGTGGGCCGCTTCCAGGCCCTCGGCCAGCTCGGCCACCAGGGTGGCGACCCGCCGGTAGTGGTCTTCGGGGGTGCGTTCCGCAGCCCGCAACGCCTCGATGTAGTCCTTGAGGGTCCAGCCGTCCCCGATCAGCTCCTGGGCGATCCAGCCGCGGCCCCCGTCGTTGCCGGAGGCCAGCGTGGTGACCAGCGCCGGATGGTTGAGCCGCCCGCCGGCGCGAGCCTCGCGGGCAAACCGCTCCAGGTCGGCCTGAGCGACCCGCTCGGGAGCCACCAGCTTGAGCGCCACACTGCGACGCAGGCGGTCGTCCCAGGCCTCCCAGACCTGCCCCATCCCGCCGCGGGCCAAAAACCGGACCAACACGAAAGGGCCGATGGCATCCCCCGGGTGAAGGTCCCCCACGGCACCCGCACCCGGCAGCGGCGCAGGGCCGCCCAGCGAACGGAAAAAACCTGCCCGATCCGCTCCGGTCGGGGGGGGCTCCGGCTCGCGGGGGCTCGGCATGCTTTCGGTTTGAAGCGCAGAGGGTGCTCAGACCACCGCGCTGCCTTGGGTCGGTCGTCCGCTCCGGTCGGCCAGGTTCAGACGCCGAGCCGCAGTCGGTAGGCGTTGAACAACTGGAGCACCGGCACCCCGCCGATGGGCCAATCGACCCGGCCGCCCTGGGCGATCAGCTGGACGCCGGAGAGGGCTGCATTGAGGGGGATCTGCAGCGCATGGTTGCCGGCCTGGAAGTCGTACAGGAACACCGTCGCCGGATTGGCGAGCAGCTCGCACGCGCTCGGGCAGGTGAAGGGCACGGCCACGGCCGGGCCAGGGGCCACCGCGACCAGGCTCAGCACGGCCTCGGGAGCCATCTGGACGCTGCTCTGCCAAGAGCTGCCCAGCACCGGTGCATCGAAGGTGCTGAAGCCCGCCGCGTTGAGGCCATTGCCGTTTTCGAAGAAGAAGGCGGCCACGGTGGCGAGCGAGCGCCAGGCGCGCACGGCGTTGCGGTCGCAGACCACCAGGGTGCCGCCCTCGACCAGCGCCGGGCCGCCCGCGTTGGGTCGGTCCAGGGTCAGGGTGAACAGGGGCTGCAGATCGCGGTCGAAGGCCCACAAGCGCCCGTTGGTGGCCGGCGTGGAGGCCCAGCCGTTGCTGACGTAGACGCTGCCGTTGGCATCGACCGCGGTCTTGGGCGAGAAGTTGTCCGTGCCGCTCAGCAGCACGCCGGTCTGGGCGATCACCGCGCCGCTGTCGGGGGCCAGGCGCGCCAGCTCACCGCCGGGCAGGAAGGCGTACAGGCTGCCGTCGGGCCCGATGCCGTGCTCATGGTTGGTGGTCCAGCGCACGGGGCGGCTCCAGGCCTGCACCAAGGCGCTGCCGGTGTCGTCGAAGGCGAACAGTTGATCGACCCCCGGGTTGTTCTGGGTGCGGGCGAAGTACACCCGGCCTCCACCGGGCGCGGCAAAGGGCGCATTCTGTGCCGTGAAGCCGGGCATCACCGGGCTCGAGTACAGCTTCTGGCCGGTGGCGTAATCGAGGCGCGTGATCACCTGACCTCCGGAAGCGACCTCGTCGATGTACAGGGCCTGGCCCGCGAGCGCCGGCCCGCAGGCGCCGCTGACCGAACAGGAACGGGTCACGTTCCAGACCACCTGCCCGGTGGCGTCGTCGAGGCGCGCCAGGCGCAGGCGGTCGCCGACGATCAGGTCGCCGTCGGGCCCGAACACGGAGCCATCGTAGGCGAACGCGAAGGTGCTCAGCGGCGCAGCGCCGAGCAGCGTTCCGGTGCGCACGTCATAGCGGTACAGGGGGCGTTGCTTGCTGTTGTCGCTGCGCGCCGCCCACAGGGTGCCGCTCGGGCTGATGCCCGCGATCCAAGCGATCCAATCGACGCTCGAGCCCGCGAACGGCACCACCCGTCGCCACAGCTCGACGCCCGTGCCCAGGTCGTAGGCCACCAGGGCGTCGTTGGCCGCGCTGGGCGAGGGGAAGCCCGACTCGCGCACCGTGACCGCGATGCGCTGGCCGCTCTGCGGATCCGTCCACACGAACGGGTGCCAGGAAATCACCGAAAAATCGGTGGTGTTGCTCCACAGCAGATCGGCCGCTTTGGGTCCCACCTCAGCGGTCAGTCCGGCGCGCTCCGGTCCGCCCCCGAGATTGGACCAGTCCTGGGCGAGCGCAGGTGCGGCCGCAAGCGTCCAGGACAGGAGCAGCGGGCGGGAGCAGGCGGTGAACAGGCGCATGGGCAGGCGGAGGGGCTCAGGGTCTACGGAGCAAGCCCAACCTAGCGGGGAGTCTGGGATCCGCAAGGGGGCGCGGGCGCGCCGCCTGGCGAGCGGGCACGCCGGCAGCGGGCCTTCAGTCCCCGCGCGCCGGCTGGGGCGCTGCGCCCACCGAATCCGCCAGCAGGGCGCGCAGGGCCATCGCGGTGCCGAAGGCGGCGCTGCGCGGGAAGATGCGGTCGTTCCAGGTGCCGTCGGGTTCGCGGGTGCGGCCCAGGAGCTCGCGCAGGCGGCTGCGCGGGATCGCGCGGCGCGCTTCGGGCAGAGCTTCGATCGCCTGGGCCGTGTAGGCGTGGCCGAAAAAGAAGTAATACGGGGCGATGCCGTAGGGGCCTTCGTGGGTGCCTTGGCGGGATTTCCGCGCGAGCAGGTGCTCCCAGCCGTCGAAGAAGCCCCGCACGGCGCGCTCGAGATCGTCGGCATGGCCGCGTCCGGCGCGGAACCGGCACAGCTCCGCCACGGCGGCCCGGGCGGCGGAAGCGTGCATGGGCTCGCGCCCGGGTCCCGCATAGGCGAAAGCGCCGGTCTCCGGATCGCGGCCGCTTTCGAGAGCTTCGAGGGCGCGCTCGATCAGGGTCCCGTCGAATTGGAAGCCCTGGGCGCGGGCTTCGAACAGGGCCAGCAGGGTCACGCCGGTCTGGAACGGGCTGTGGCGGCGATCGTCGGCGTAGTTCCAGCCGCCGGATTCGGTCTGGTTGTCCGCCAGGCGCGCCAGCAGCTCCCGCACCGCAGCGTCGATCGCTGCGCCGCGCTCCGGCGCGAGCCCGCCTTGGCGCCGCAGGGCCAGGCACAGCTCGAGGGCGTACACGAAACCCCAGCCGCGCACATCGTAGCCGCGCTTGCGGCCGCTGATCAGAGCCGGATGCTCGGCGAGCTGGGTGAGGATGAAATCCAGGCTGCGCTCCACGGCCGCTCGACGGGCGGAATCCGCTCCGAAACCGGGGGCTTCGAGCAGCGCCAAACACACGATCGCGCTGCCCCCCACCCGATAGCCGGCCGGGATCTCGCCGCCGACCCGGTACACGCCCTCGTAGGGCCATTCATTGCGCTGCTCGCCGGCGGCGGCGCGCTGCTCCGCGAGGCGCGCCCGTTCCTGTTCCTGCCAGGCTTCGAGTTTGCCCGCGGGCTGGCGCGGAACCGGCTCGTCCGGTTCGTAGCGGCTTTGCAGTTCGAGCAGCCGCTGGATGCCGCTGGCCACGGCCTGTTCCACATCCAGGGCTGGCAGGGGCGGCGGGCCGCCCACCGGCGGTTCCTCTGGGGTCGGGCGGTCCGGCTGCCGAGCGGGTTCCTGTTGGGCTGGCGGCACGGGGGACGGCGGCTGGCTCGCCTCAGGGGTCGATGCGGGCGGCGCGTTGCCCAGCTGCGGAGCGCCAGCGTCGGCCCGCGGCGCGCATCGAGAGCCGAGGAGCAAGGCGGCCAGGATGGCGGTGCGAGCCCTGTGCATCCCACCAGCCTAGATCATCGGCCGGAAGCCGTGGGACCTCCGGCGTGGGCTGATCAGACCCCGGGCGAGCCCCGCAGCCGGCTGCGCCGCGGGGCGGGGCAGCCGCCGTCCCCGGCCGAGCTCGGGAACGGCGGCTGGCCGGCGGCGGGGACCGCTGGGGTTCAGCGATCCCGGGCCCCCGCCCCCGGCTCCTCGGAATCAGCCGATGGTCACGATCTTGGTGTCGGAGACGCGGAACGGCACCGGGAACAGGGGTGCTCCGCAGGAAACCCCGGAGGTCACACCGATGGCGGCGCCCTGGATCGCGAAGGTGGCGCCCACGAAGCCGACCTTGGGCGGGATCGCGATGCTGGCCTCGGTGCCAGCCAGGCTTAGGAAGACCTGTCCGACCCCCAGGGCACAGGTGGCTTGTCCAGGGCACAGCGGCAGGTTCAGCGGCGCGCCGATCTGGATCAGGCCCAGCCCAGCGGTGCCGCCCAGGCCCAGGCTCAGCTCCAGCTCCAAGATGCTGCCGGGTTGAAGCAGCCCGCTCAGACTCAGCACCGGCTCCTGCAACAGCAGACCGCAGCCGGTCTGGACCGTCTGGACCCCGGGTTGGCTGACGGTTTCGAACAGGAATCCGTTGAGGTTCAGGTTCGTGGAGGTCGCCACGCGGGTCCAGGCGCAGAAGCCCTGGCCGGTGGGACCGCCGCCGTCGCCCATCGATGCCAGCGCAGGCTGTTGGTCCGCCTCGGCGGTCACCTGAGCCGTAGAGGGCGCATCGCCGAGGGCGATCTTGACGCTGCCCGGACCATCCTGAGCGGCGACCAGCGAGGCGACGCGGATGTCGAAGTTGCCGAGCCCGCTGGCGCCCTGGCGGTAGGCGAGCAGGTAGCGGAAGCCGTCCCCGCTCAGGCTCGGTTGATCTTGGGGTGTGTTCTCCAGGCTGCCCTCGAGGATCGAAGACAGGTCGACCATGGTGCCGGCGGACAGACTGCCCTGCAGATTCAGGGGGAAAGCGAGGACGCTGCGGCCGTTGCCGGAATCGGTGAAGGCGAGCAGGAAATCGCGCCCATTGCCGGCTGCGCTGGCCTCCGGCTGGGTTCCCATGGCCTGGACTAGCAGAGCTTCGTTGGAGGTCGCGAAGTTCGCGGCCGCGATGGCGACGGCCCGCAGCTCGAAGTGCGTCGGCGCCAGCTGAGGAGCGAAGCCCACCAGCCAGTTGCGCTGGGGGCCGGCATTCGAACTGATCGTCGCATGCAGCGAGAACGGAGCGCCTTGCGAGCCGCCCTCCGAATAGAGATCGGGTTGGGATGCAACGGCTCCGTCTTGGCCCACCGCGGCGAGCTTCAGTCGCCTGATCACGAACGGCAGGGGCAGAGTAGCTTCTTCCCAGATCACGGCCCAATCATCGCTCAGCAGGTCGCTGGTGCCGCCCACGTCGGGCCTGATCTCGTTGGCTCCGTTGGAGATGTTGAACACCGAGCCCTGGGTCGTGCTGCCGGCGAGCCGGCGCCGGCCCTGGATCCGGTCGGTGTTGAAGAAGTCCTGCTGGCGCGCCCAGACGACCAGGAAGGCGTTGTGCTTGTTGTTGTTGGCCACGCGCGGGCTCGAGTCGTTCTCCCCGTCGATATCGACGGCGACCTCCTCAAGGAAAGTGCCGTCTCCGGCGTAGCGGCGCGAGAGGATGTCGTTGTCGTTGTCGTTGCCGCTGTCCTGGTAGACCACCAGCCAGCGATCGTTGCTGAGGTCGTAGCTGACATCCCCGTCGCTCTCGTTCGCGAAGGAGTTGGAATCCACGCTGAACACCGACAGGATCGGGTCGATCAGGAGCGGGAAGGTGGCCTCGCTCCAGAATTCGGCGGGTACACGGATGCTGAGGCAGCCGGCCTCGAAGCCGGTCTCGCCACGCAGCTCGCGGCCGCGGCTGTCGCGCACGAGCCAGTCGCCGTAGGTGACCGTGCTGAGCACGGAGTCGGCGCTGGTGCGCACCTCGAAGCACTGGCCGTCCCGGCGCCCGGCGGGGGTCAGGTCGCCCCCGACGGGCAGCTGCAGCAGCAGCTCGGCACCGCGCGGCAAGGCGGCTTTGGAAGGGATCCAGAAGGAGTGTTCGACCGTCTCGGCGCGGCAGTCGAAGCGCTCCTCGAGCGGACCGCGATCGATCCACAGGCGCTGGCCTTCGACCTGCGCGGCGCCGGCCGTGGTGGGCACGATGCGGCCGTCGACCGACAGCACCGGCGCCCCGAGCCGCAGCCATCGGGGGCCCTCGACGCGCCCGCCGAGCAACGGCGCGAAGCGCGCGCCCTCCGCGGACAGGCCCAGTTTGTAGGTCTCGCCGAGGGCCCAGGCGCTGCCGTCGCCCGGGGCGTCCAGCAGGGGTCGGGTGCGCGCCGGGGTCAGCAGCGGCGCCAGGGGTTCATCGTCGGGGGCGCTTGCGCCGAGGGCCGGACAGGCCAGCAGCGCGGGCAGCAGCAGTGCGGTGAGCTTGATCATCGTAGGAGGGGAAAGGGGTCCGAGCTGGACACGCAGACCGCCGGCGGGCGCCGACACGAAAAAATGGGTCCCCTGGAGCCTGTGTGGGCGGACTGCTCGCAGGCTGGCGCTGCCGCGGCTGAACGGCTCTGCCGCCGACTGTGGACCTTCAGAACCTGGGGGAGGTCGATGGGGCGGGCTCCGCCGGCCGGTCTGCATCCCGCGGAAACTCGCTGCCCACACGAGTCCGGAAGCCTCGACACAAGCTGCGCCCCGGCGGGCGGCGCCGGGGAGGCTCCGACCGGCTTGGGGGCGTCCTCGCGAGCCCCCGGTGGCGCGGCGGGGAGGCCTGCGGGGACGCGCCGCAGGCGGCTGGGCGCGGCGCTCGGACCGGGGCCCCGTTGGGGGCTCCCGGGCGGCCCGCGAGCGGTCCTTGGGGCCCCTCAGGCCCGCGGCGGCGCTCGGATCGGCCTGCTCGGGGAGGCCCGTGGATCGGCTCGGCGCCCCGGCTGCGATCCAGGATCGCGGCGATCCTGTCGGGCCTGGCGGGCGCATTGCGTGTCCTCGACCATGCACCATCAGCCTGCCCCCGCCGAACCCGGCGGAGCGCGCCGCGGACCGGACCGCAGGCGCCGCCGACTCCCGCTCCGCCGGATCCCGCTGCGGCCGCGGCTCGTTCCACCGGGATGCGGGGCCGGGGCTAGACTCGCCCCCTCGATGACCTCACCGATGGTGCCCGATCCCGGCGAGATCACGCGCCTGCTCGGGCGCCTGGCGCAGGGCGATCGGCACGCCGAAGGAGCTCTGCTCGGTCTGTTGATGGAGGAGCTGCGGCGCCTGGCGGGCGTGCACATGCGCGGGCAGGCGCCCGGCCATACCCTGCAGCCCACCGCGCTGCTCAGCGAGGCTTGGCTGCGGCTCAACGGACAGGGCGGCTTCTCGAGCCGGGCCCATTTCCTGGGGGTCGCATCGCGGGCCATGCGTTCGGTGCTGGTGGACCACGAGCGGCGGCGCCGGGCGCTCAAGCGGCCCAGTTCCGCCGGCCGGGCCCAGCTCGAGCCGGAAGGGCTGGTCCTGCCCGTCAGCGATCTGCAGCTGGATCTCCTGGACTTGGAGCTGGCCCTCGAGCGGCTCGAAGCCGTGGATCCGCCCCTGGCCCGCACGGTGGAGCTGCTGTTTCACTGCGGATTCAGCGCAGCCGAAGCCGCTGAGGTCCTGGGGGTTTCGAGCCGCACCGTCGAACGCCAGTGGCGCGCCGCCCGGGCGTTGTTGCACAGCCTGTTGGGCAGGCAAGCTCCTTGAATCCCGCCCTGGACACCCAGCGCCTGCTGGCGCGCTGGCCCGAGGCGCGCGCGGTCTTCGAGGAGCTGGTCGAGCAGCCGGCTGGGCGACAACAGCAGCTGCTCGCGGCGCTCGCCGCCGGCGACGCCGAGCTGGCCGACCTGGTGCGCAGGCTGTTGGCGGAGGATCGCGGGCCCGCGCCGCTGCGCGCCGAGCGCCCTGAAGCCGCCCTGAGCGGAGCGCACATCGCCGGCTTCCGGCTGCTGCGTCTGATCGGCGCGGGCGGCATGGGCTCGGTGTACGAGGCCGAACAGCTCGATCCGCCGCGGCGCGTCGCGCTCAAGCTCCTGCATCCGGGCCTTTCCAGCGGACCCGCCCGGCGGCGTTTCGAGGCCGAGATCGAGATCCTGGCCCAGCTGCGCCACGCCCACATCGCCACGATCTTCGCCAGCGGCGTGGAGGTGATCGGCAGCGGAGCGCTGCGCGTCGAATTGCCCTGGTACGCCCTGGAGCATCTCGAAGGCTCCGTCGATCTGCTGCGCCATGCAGCCGAGCGCGGTGCGGACCTCGAAGCACGCCTCGGCCTGTTCCTGCAGTTGTGCGCGGCGGTGGATCACGCCCACCAGGCGGGCGTGATCCACCGCGACCTCAAGGCCTCGAATGTGCTGGTCGATCGCCAGGGCCAGGTCAAGGTGATCGACTTCGGCATCGCCCGACGCATGGGCTCGGACAGCAGCACGCCGGGCGCCACGACCCTCGCCGGAGAGATCTACGGTTCCTTGGGCTGCATGGCTCCGGAGCAGTTCGGCAGCGGCCCGGTCGGGGTACGCGCCGACGTGTACGCCCTGGGTGCGCTGTTGTTCGAGCTGCTGGCGGGGGTTCCCCCGCTGACCCTGGATGGGTTGACCCTGGAAGCCGCCGCCCAGCGCGTGCGCCTGGTGGCGCCGCGTTCGCTGCGCCAGGCGGCCCCGGAACTGCCGCGGGAACTGGAGTGGATCGTTCGGCAAGCCCTGGCCAAGGAGCCCAGCGAGCGCTATGCCTCCGCGGGCGAGCTGGCGGCCGACCTGAGGCGCTATTTGGCCGGACAGGCGGTCCTGGCCGGCCAACCGGGCGGCTGGTATCGGGCCGCCAAGTGGGCTCGCCGGCGGCGGCGGCCCCTGCTCTTGGCCTTCGGCTTGGTGGCGCTGCTCGCTTTCGGGGCCCTGAGGATCCGCGCCGCCCAGCAGCAGCAGCGCGCGGCGCAGGCCCGCGAGCAGCTGCAACGGGAGGCGGCCGAACACGAGGCTGCGGGTCGAAGACGCCTGGCAACGCTGATCGGATTCGCCATCCAGCGTGCCCGCTCGGGCTCGCCCGGCCAGAGTTCGGAGCTGGCGACGGTGCTGGTCGAGCTCGAGCGTGCGATCGCCTCCGGCCACGGACTCTCCGACGGCGAGACCATCGGCCTGCGCAGCGCGCTGGCCTCTTTCTGGCTGGCGGACGGGGAGACGCAGCGCGCCGGACCGCTGGTCGACGAAAACTTGGCGTTGCTGACCCGCCTCGACCAGCGCACCAGCCCGGCGGCCGCGGAATGCCTGCGGCAAGCGGCGGTCCTGGCCGGCCTGCGCGGCGACCTGAACGGCGCCGAGGCCCTGATCGCCGAGCTGCGCCGCTGTCCGACCCACGACTCGCGGGGAGAGGCGGCGCTGCTCGACGAGGTGAACACGCTGCAAGCCGCCGGCCTGGCGGCGAGCAACGCCCTTGCGCCCGGTCGCGCCTTGGCCTGCTTCCGCGCGGCGTGGACCATGGCGCAGCAGGTCCATGGCCTGCCGATCCCGGCCCTGCTGGCGCTGCGCTTCAACCTGCATCTGAGCGAGGCCCAGTGCGGGCTGCGGGCTGAAGCGCGGGACGGGCTGCAACGCCTGCTAACCGATCAGCTGTCGGTCTACGGGGACGGGCATGCGCGCTGCCTCGACGCCCGTCTGGTGTTGGCCCGCGTCGAGCTCGAAAGCGGCGCGCTCGAAGCGGCTGCAGAGCTGCTCGCGGGCGCGCCGTCCGACCCGCGCCTCGGCAGCGAATCCGAACGGGTGCGCGCCTGCGCCTTCGAGGGCCTGCGCTGCCTGCTCGACTACCGGCGCGATCCGGGACCGACCAGCCTGGCGGCGCTGGAGCTCGATGCGCTGCGGCGCGCGGAACTGCTCGGCCCGACCCACGCCAGCAGCCTGACCGCCTGGGTCCAGCTGGCGGAGTTGTGCCTCGAGGCGCGCGAAGCTCCGCGCGTCTTGCCCCGGCTCGAGGCCGCCGCAGGGGCCGCGCGGGCGGCGCTGGGGGCCGGGCATCTGCGCAGCCTCGAGCTCGAGGGCTGGGAGCTCGCCTGCCGCGCTGCCCTTCAACCCTTGGAACGGGCCGCCCAGCTGCGTGCGCGAGAGTTGCTGGGGAATCTCGAGGCCCGCATGGGTGCCGAGTCGCTGCGCTGGCAGCAGTTGCGGGCGGCGCTGCTGCCCGCGGCCGCAGCCGCGCCCGTCCGCTGAAGCCTGGGGCCCGCCGGGGCGGGCGGTGCCTCAGGCGCGGCGCGCCCGGGCGGCCCAGCGGGTCTCGAGCCGCGCCAGGGCCCGCGGCAGGGCCAAAGCCCGATAGCGGCCCCCATCCAGCAGCACCAGGCCCAGCTCGCTGAGCTGGCGCAGCCCCTCGGCGCTCGAAGGCCGTTCGCCCCAGGGATCCTGCCGCTGCCACCACTCCCCCACCGCGCGGTCGAGCTCGACCTCGGACAGGCCCCGGTCGCTGCGCTCGAGCAACGCATAGATCAGCAGCGCCTCCTTGCACTCCGCTTCCTCCGCCTCGTCCGCCAGGCGGTGAAAGACCCCGGCGTCGTTGTCGAGATTCTTGAAGTATAGGTTCTGGGAGAGCGCCTGCATGAACTCCGCCTTGCGCTGGCGGAAGCGGCCGATCTGCCTGAGGACGTGGGAAGCGAACGCGAAGATTCCCACGCCGCAGGCCATCATCGCGGCGCGGTCGACGCGGCTCGGCGGCTGATCCCGCAGGCCCAGCCAGAACAGGACCAGGAACCACAGCAGGGCTAGGGAGGCGCCCAGCTTGGCCACCGCGCCCACGCCGCCGAGCAGCGCCGGCACCAGGATCACCGCGTGGTCGATCGGACGCATGCCGACAGCCGTGTTGGGTAGCAGCATCTCGATGTCGGCCGCGGGGATGTTCTCGAACAGCTTGAGCTGGATCGGGCGTTCGCCGCTGCTGTTGCTGTGACGGGCGGGATCGGACCGCGCGAACAGGGCGACGCGCTCGTAGTACTCGACCTCGATCGGTTTGCGGCGCAGCCCGAACCAGTCGCTGCCGAACTCCTGGTTGCGGCGCGAACCGCGAGCGTAGAGGGCTAACTCTTCGAAATCCTCGAAGCGCACGTGGAGGCGCACGCGAAACACCGCCTCCACCTGCAGCGCATGCTCTAGCTCGCGCGCTTCGATGCGTCGGTAGTGACCCTGCGACAGCAAGCGCTGCAGCGCTTCGGAAAGCTGCGCGGCGGCCCCGGGATCGGCGGCCTGGGGGTCGTTCGCCCGCGCGTGGAGTTCCTTGAGGCGCTCCAATTGATCGCGGTAGTCGAGATGCAGCACATCGAACAACAGCTGGGCGAAGCGGTCGAATTCGGGGCCCCGGCCGGCCGGGGCTTCGGTCAGCAGGAGTTCGCGGGTGCGCCGACGTGTCAGGCCCGGCTGCATCGCTGGCGGGGGCTGGGGACCCGAGGGGCGCCTGAAGCGAATCGCAGCCCGCAGGGCGGGACAGGCGATCCGTCCGGCTCCAGGAACCGGCCTGCGCCCCGAGGGTCAGGGCTTCGCGCCGGGGCCCTGCGAGCAGCTCCCGCCGCAGGGCTGGCGGGGCCGCGGACGGGCTTGCGCTCGGCACCGCCGACCTTGGCCCTCATTCGATGCGCTTGATGATGTGCCAGCCGAAGGGACTGCGCGCGGGGTCGAAGGCCGCCACCCCGAATTCGCCGACCGCCAGGCGCCAGGCCACGTCGCCGAAGGCCGGAGCCATCTGGCGGCGGGGATAGGCGCCCGACACCGCGGCTCCGTCGGTCATGGAGTAGCGGCCGGGGTAGGAGTCGTCGGTGTACTTCTTGACCAGGGCATCGAAGTCGCCGCCAGCCGAGATCTTGCTCCACAGTTCGGCGGTCAGCTCCTCGGCCTGCTGGCGCGAGCGCCGCGCGCTCGGGACCTTGCCGGCGAAGGAGACCAGCAGGTGCTGGACGGTCACCTGCCCGGCGCCATGTTCGGCCCGCGCAGACAGGGTCTCGATGTGCTGGCGCAGGCCATCGACCGCGGGGCCGGAGGGGGCGGGCTGAACCGGGTCCGCCTGCGGCACGGGACCGCCGGGCGGGCCTCCCGCATCCAGCTTGTCGGCGCAGGCGCTGACCGAGAGCAACAGGGGCAACCACAGGAGTCGATGCATGGGATTGGGGCTTGGGACCTTCCCAGGATAATCTCGCATCCCCCGCCATCTCCCAGGACTCCCCGCATGCAGCTTGTCATCGGATCCAAAAACTACTCCAGCTGGTCCCTGCGCGCCTGGCTGGCCGCCGTCCTCTCGGGCCTGCCCTTCGAGGAGGTGCAGCTGCACTTCGACGAGGATCCGGAGCGCCAGCAGCGCCGCCGTTTCTCCCCCACCGGCAAGGTGCCCGTGCTGAAGCACGGCGACCTGACCGTCTGGGACAGCCTGGCCATCGGCGAGTACCTGGCCGAGCTCGCGCCGCAAGCCGGCCTGTGGCCTGCCGACCGCGGCGCGCGGGCCTGGGCGCGCTCGATCTGTGCCGAAATGCACTCCGGTTTCGCGGAGCTGCGCCAGGACCTGCCGATGAACATCCGCCTGCAGCGCCCCTGGCGCGAGCGCACCCCGGCGGTCCTGGCGGACATCCAGCGCATCGGTGAAATCTGGACCGAGAGCCGTCGCCGCTACGGGCAGGCCGGGCCGTTCCTGCTCGGCCGCCCGGGCCTGGCCGACGCCTACTACGCCCCGGTGGTCTCGCGCTTCGTGACCTATTCGGTTCCCACCAGCGGCGCGGTGGCGGAGTATTGCCGCACGATCATGGCCTTCGAGCCCATGCAGCGCTGGTGCAGCGCGGCCCGCTCCGAGGGTCATGCGCTGCCGGCCTACGACAGCCGCGCCTGAACCCGCGCCCGCTGCCCAGCCCCCGCTGCACAGCCCCCGCTGCACAGCCCCCGCTGCACAGCCCCCGCCGCCCTGCACCGGCGCTCTGGCGGGGGGGCGCCTGGCGATAGCCGCTTCAGTCCGCCGCGGGGGCTCGGGCGAGGTCGAGGAAGCGCCGCGCGACCGCATCCGCCAGGGGCCAGCCCCGTGCGGTCAGTCGATAGCGGCCGTCCTTGCGTTCCAGCAATCCCTGCTCGACCAAATCCTGCGCTCGCCGCTCCGCGCACTTCGCGCTCGACCCGGCCACTGGCGCTCCGGCGGCCGCGGCCGCTTCCGCGCTGTCGACGCCCACACGGCGCCGCAGGCCCAGCCACCAGCTCTCCCCTAGCCGCTGGAGCTCCGAAGGCCGCTCGAGCCAGGCGGCCGCGGGCTTGCCCGCTTCGATCGCCGCCCGCCAGGGGCCCAGGGAGCGCGGGTTGCCGAATCGGGCTCCGCCGACACGGCTGACGGCCGAGGGGCCGACCCCCACATAATCTAGATTGGCCCAATAGATGCCGTTGTGACGGCTTTCCCCGCCAGGACGGGCGTAGTTCGAGATCTCATAGGCCTCCAGGCCGTGGGCGCGGCAGCGTTCCTGCGTCAGCTCGAACAGCTGCAGCTCCAGCTCCTCGTCGAGGGGCGCGCTGCGTCCCTGCTGGAGCTGGCGGTACAGGGCCGTCCCTTCTTCGTAGGTCAGGTTGTAGGCCGACAGATGTTCGAGCCCGACCTCCAACACGCGGTCCAAATCCGTGCGCCAGTCTTCGACGCTCTGGCCCGGAAAGGCATAGATCAGGTCGGCGCTGACACGCTGCGCACCGGCGCGCTTCGCCGCCCGCAGTGCGCGCAGCCCCTGTTCGGAAGAGTGCACTCGGCCAAACCAGGCCAACACATCCGGGCGCAGACTCTGGACGCCGATCGAGAAGCGGTTCACCCCCGCCCCCAGCAGCGCCTCGACCTTGTTCTCGTCCAGGCTCTCGGGGTTGCACTCGATCGTGACCTCGCTCGCCGATTGACGGAAACCGGTCCGCTCCTGGAGGCGGTCCAAGAACTGAACCAGCTCGCGGGCGGCGTACAAGCTGGGCGTACCGCCCCCCAAAAACACCGTCGCGGGGAGTTCCGGAGCCCTGCGCAGGGTCTCGGTCGTCAGGGCCGCCAGGGCACCCCCTAAATCCTGGCCGCCGGCGGGAAGGGAGAAGAAATCGCAGTAGGTGCACTTGGCCGCACAAAACGGGAAGTGCACGTACAGGGCGGTCCCGCGTTCACCCCGCTCGGTCAGGACCGGATCGGATGCGACGGCGGCGGTATCGTGAGTGGAGGTCAAGGGGCGGCGTTCCAACGAGCAGTGTCGCACAGGATCAGCGACCGCGGCTGCCCCCTGGCCGCTCGGCCAACGGCCGGGCGCCCCGGGATTTCCCCCCCACCCTAGATTCGCCCCCGCGCCCGAGGCTCGGAATGGCGGCGGCCCGCAACGGCCCGAGCGCAGGGGGTCGATGTCGGTGGCCCGGTGCTTGCTTCAGCCGAGGGCCCAGGGGCCCAGCCGGGAGGAGGCGCCACGGGGCCGCCCCGCCCAGGTCAGTGCAGCAGCAGCTTGGGCACTTCCTGGTAGCTCGGGAAGCGCCGCGCCTCGAGCTTGGAGAAGACCCGTCGGCCGTCCTTGAAGACCTCGAAAGCACCGGACGCACCGGGCTGGAGCTCGACCTCGACGGGTTCGTTTTGGAATGCCTGCTTGATTTCGGCGGCCAGACCGGTCGCCTGGGGCAGGTAGTTTCAGCGGACGCAGTACTCGACGCGGATCTTCATGGGGGCTGCAGGGGAACGGGGACTCGTCCAGTTTGGTGGATCGCGCCGCCCTTTTCCAGGGACCTACCGGGATCAGGCGGCCTCGCCCGCGGTCTCCCCATCGATGATGCGCTGCAGGCGCCGCAGCAGGTCGCGTTCGATCTGCCGGACCCGCTCACGGGTCAGGCCGACCTGGCGCCCGATTTCCTTGAGGGTCATGGGCTCGCTGCCGGGCTCGAGGCCGTAGCGCAGGCGCAGGATCGTGGCTTCGCGCTCGTCCATCTCCCCGAGCAGCTCCGCCAGCTTGCCCAGGGCATCCGTGTGCAGCAACTCGTCCTCGGGGGCCTGGGCGCGGGGATCCTCGACGACTTCCTGGTGGACGCTCATGGCATCCAAGGAAACCTGCGGGCCGAGGCTCGAGGTGTGGATCGTCTGCCGCAGCACCCCCCAACTTTCCTCCGGGATCCCGATTTCGTTGGCCACCTCCGAGATGTTCGGGGTGCGGCCTAGGCGGTAACCGAGCTCCGCCGAGACGCTGCGCCATTTCGAGATCATTTCGTTCATGTAGCCGGGCACACGCACCGATTGGACGGTATTCACCAGCGCCCGGCGTATGGCCTGCTTGATCCACCAGGAGCCGTAGGTCGAAAAGCGGCAGCCGGCGTCGGGGTCGAATTTCTCGGCCGCCTTCATCAGGCCGATGTTGCCCTCGGCGATGAGGTCCTGCAGCGAAAGACCCCGCTCCGCATACATCTTGGCGATCGAGACGACCAGGCGCAGGTTGGCACGGATCATGTGCTCGCGCGCCTCCGCGTCGCCCGCCTGGATGCGCCGGCCGAGCTCGCGCTCCTGCTCCGGAGTGAGCAGCGGCACTTCGTTGATCTCCTGCAGGTAGGTCTCGAGACAGCGTTCCCTGGAAATGACGACCCTCCCGCGCAGCTGCGCGGCTGCTGGCTCCCTGGCCAGACCCGGAACAGATTTCGCGGCCGGACCCAAGCGCGGCCGCCCACCCCGCCGGGACCGAGCCCATGCCCGGACCCACCGATGGGGGATGCAGCCGGTCTTCCGACCCGAGCCGAATCCGGCCCGAGGTCGAAAAACGTCCGACCTGGTCCCCATCGGAGGGGCCCAGGACCGACCTTGAGGCCCTCGGGGATTCGAGCGGGGGGGCGCCGCTGCGCCGCCGGCCGACCGGGCGCTCCCGCGATGACCTGCGGCCGACCGGGGGCTGCGGCCGATCTGTTAGGTTGGCCCCCGCGCTTCGCCATGCCCATCGAATCGAGCCCCTCCCCCAGCGGAGATCGCAGCCCCGACAAGGTCGTGCGCGAGGCGGAGTTTGCCCAGCACCTTGGCACGGTCACCAGCCCCTTCCATACCTCTGTCCGGCGCCTGATCGAGCGCGGCCCGGAGTCCTGGCGGCGCCGGCACCTGAACCAGCTGGTCCACGACGCCCACCAGCTCGAGTCGTACCTGGACGAGTTCGGTGCGCGCTACAACCGCACCTTCCACGCCTACACCGAGCTGATCGCCGCCCTGCGCGGCCTGGGTCACGCCGCGTACGTGCTGGCGCACGTCCGCCAACGTTTGGAGACCTACCACGCCGAGCTGTGGCAGCCCGAGGGTCTGAGCGCCACCGTCACGCAGCGGCTGGCGCGCGCCAGCGGCGAGTTGCATGGCTGGTTGGTGGGGCTGCTCCGCAGCGCGCTCGAGGATGCGGAGCGCGCGGGCTTTGGGCCGCAGGCCAGCCCGCTCGGCAGCGAGGCCTGGCTGCCGGTCGAGGTCCGCCGGCGCCTGCCGCGCAACCTGGGTCAGGACGAGCTGGAGGATGAGGAGCAGCGGATCGCAGATGTCGCCTCCAAGTTCATCCAAGCTGCCGATCTTTTGGCATACATCGGACCCACAGAGGCCATTGGAGCGGAGGCTCGGCGGGAGCTGATTCGGCGTGCGGTCTCTGAGGAGCAGGCCCGCGTTTACGAGGCAACTGTTCATAACTTGCAGTCCAGTTATGACACCTACATCCGGAACACGATCCTGGAGGCCAGGGATCCGCGTCTCAAGCTGCTGCGCGGTCAGGCCTCGGCGGCGCTGCATTGCCTCGAAGCCGTCACCGAAGCGATCCACTTCCTTGAGCGTCACGCCAGCCCCTCGCGATTGGCCACCGAGGAATCGGTGCAGCGTCTCTCCACCCTGGTTCCCCGGGCGGCGCTCGAACGGGTCATCGTCGAGGACCTGCTCGGCTCCGCACGGGAACTCCTCGAAGGCGGCCGGCGCTTGGCGGAGGACCTCCTGCCCCTGTACTCGCGGGTTCGGGAGCTGGAGGTCGAACTGCTCGACGGAGTGGCCTTCCATGCGCGCCCGGCTGCGCTGATCTTCGGCATCGTGCAGCACCACGGGCTGCCCGTCGAACTGGATCTGGGCGGGCGAACCTGCAACGCGGGGAGCATCCTGGAGATGCTGCTGGCGGTCGGCTCGGCCCCCGATGCCCGACGTTTCATTTTCCGCGGGGACGAGCGACCCCTCCGGGACATCCAGACCCTGTTCGAGTCCGGCTTGGGCGAGCAATCCCAGCCCCTGCCGAGCTCCCTCAGCTACCTGCGAAGACCGGGCGCCTGAGGCCTTCGAACCTGGCGCGCACCCCTCGGCCCTCCAGTCCGGCCAAGGGCAGGCCAAGGCCAGGCCCAGCCCGCATCCGCAGCGCACCGGCGCCGGCGATCGCTTCGGGGGGCCTGCGAGGCCGCCGCATCGGGTCGAGCCTCCGCAGAGGGTGCAGCCCGCAGGACGATGGGCACTGACCGACCTGCGCACCGCCGCGGGAGCCTGGAATCACCCCCCACCCAGGCCGATTCAAAGGCCCAAGCGCAGACGATCAGCGAGCACCGAAGGCAGCCCGGCCTGACGGATGCGAGCGATCTCCTTTTGGATGTCGTACTCGATCCGCAGGATTTCGATGCGCTGGGCATCGCTGTCATAGAAGCCGACTGCGCAGCGTGGGTCCTCGTCCCGCGGCTGCCCAACGCTGCCCACATTGACCAGGGCCTTGTGGATGTCGTCCAGGAGCAGGCTGTCCTCCATGCACACAGCCAGCTTGCCCCCCGCGCCCATCGGCTGAACGACGATCAACGGGATGTGGCTGTGCCCGACGAAACCCACCCGCCGGATGAGTTCGAACGACGGGGCGGCGCTTTCGATATCCAGGGTGTAGTTGAACTCGGCGGGATCCTCGAAGGATCCATGGGCGACCTCGCAGTCCGGCAGCTGGACGGTGAGCGGCAGGCCGCGCAGCCATTCCAGATGCTCTTGCTCCAGCTGGTTGCGGGTCCAGGCGATCGCCTGGCGAGCGGAGGCGTTGAAGTCGATGGGGTCAAGCAGGCCCGCGCAGGCCGCATCGTGGTTGCCCTGGACCACCTGGGCATCGATATCCCTCAGGAAGTCGATGCACTCTCCGGGCGCGGCGCCGTAGCCCACCACGTCCCCCACGCTCAGGAACAGGTCTACCCCCCGCTGGGACAGTGCGGAATGGGCAGCGCGCAGTGCGCTCAGGTTGCCATGGATGTCGCCGAAGATTCCGTAGCGCATGGGATCGGGTTCGGTCGTTTCGACCGCAGGAGCTGTTTCGGCAGCAGCAGGCCGGATTCAGCGCTCCTTCAGGAGCGTGGCGCTCCAGGACCCTGGCCACAAGGGCTAGCGGCCGGGAGCTGCGCCGCAAAGGATCCGCGGAGCAGCCCCGCGGTGACCTGGTTGCCCCCCTTCCTTGTCGGCCACCGAGTTCAGTCCGAGCCGTGCCGTCAACAGGTCCGAGCCCCCCGAGCAAGGGCTCGGAACGGCTGGCCAGGATTGTCCTCGCGGGATCGGCGACCGTGCCCCGGGCTATCTCCGGGGGGCCTGGGGGCTCCACAGGTGCAGCCCAGCCCCAAGGCCCAGCGTGAGTCCGATTCCCAATAGGGTCCCTGGCAGCCCCGAGGATGGCCCGGAACGGTACAGGAACAGAGGCTGCAGCAGGCAAAAGCCCGCCAGGTAGAGGACTGGGCGGCTCCAGGTAGGGGGCGCGGCGCATTCGACCACCACGGCTAGGGTCAGGAGCAGACACAGCACCGGCCCCGCCCCCCCACCAAGCGCAGGCCAAGTGCCGGCCAGGAGGGCTCCGAGGAGCAAGGCAACAATCCCTTGCATGCAGCCCAAGGCCAGGGTGGCGACCAGCGCCAGCAGGTTGTGGGCAGGCCCCAAGGGGTAGCACAGCATGCGGACAGAACCCCAATCCCTGAGGGAAGCCGCTATTCCGATGCCCCCCGACCAGAGCATGGACCGACCCAGGGCTGCCTGCCCCACCTCCCCACGGAAAAAAGGGACTTCCCAGACAACCAAGAGAGACTGCAGCAGTCCCAGGAGGAACAAGCTCCCATGGAGGATCCAGGGCTGTCCGCGGGTAGCGCGGCAGCCCGCGACGGCTAGCCAGGCGCCCATCAGCTCGGCTGGAATTCGGCGCGGTTCTGATTGTTCCACGTGGAACAGCGTTGGGGCTTGGACCGGACTCCCATACAGTAGATCACTCCCCCCCCTAGCTCCCATGGAAAAGCGCCTCGGTCGCGGACTCGATTCCCTGATCCCCTCGAAAGCCGCCAAGGCGGAAGCGGCACCCAGCGAACTTCCCCTGGCCCAGCTCAGGCCCAACCCGTTCCAGCCCAGGACGGAGTTCGATTCCGAGGGCCTCGAGGAGCTGAAGGAGAGCATCCAGAGGCACGGAATCCTCCAGCCCGTGGTCGTCCGGAGGGTCGTGGGGGGCTTCGAGCTGGTTTCCGGCGAACGCCGGATGCGGGCCGCGAAGGCCCTGGGACTGGAGCGGATCCCCGCCATCATCCGGGATTCGGTCTCGGACGCGGAGATGCTGGAGCTGGCCCTGGTCGAGAACCTCCAGCGGCGCGACCTGGACCCGATCGAAAAGGCGAGGGGCTACCGGGGCCTCCAGGATCGGCTCAAGCTGACTCAGGACCAGGTCGCCCAACGGGTGGGGCTGAACCGGGCAACGGTGGCGAACCATCTGCGCCTGCTGGAGCTCCCGGCATCGGTCCAGGAAGCGCTCGCCCAGGGAAAACTGCAGATGGGGCACGCTCGGGCCCTGCTTGGGCTGGGCAGCGCCAAGGAGATCGAAGCTCTAGCCCAGGTAGCCATCGCGGAAGCCTTGAGCGTCCGGGAAGTGGAGGGCCGCGTCCGCCTGGGTCAGGAGCCCCCCGGGAACAACACGGTCGTGAGCGCGGTGGCCACCGCCCAAAGCCAGGCGTCTGGTGGAGCTTCCCCCAACCCGACCCCGGAGCGGCCTGTCCAGGCCCCCTGGGCCCGCGATCTGGAGCGCAAGCTGACCGAGGCCCTCGGAACCAAGGTCGAACTGCGCGAGCGTGGACCCTTCCAGGGCAGCATCAACATCCACTACCACAACCGAGCGGACCTAGACCGCTTGATCCAGCGGCTTGCCCCAAAGAAGCTACTTTAGTGGCTATATAATGGACTCTTGGACGCCATTTAATGGTCCATCGCCCCAGGGGCGATAAACGGCATCCCAGTCCAGAAGGCGCCGGATCCCCTCGCCGCAGTCGGCCGGCGAGTGGCCGGCGGCGGAGATCGCCGCTTGCAGCCGGGGCAGGGGCACCGGCTGTGGCTGGGAGGCCAAAAAGGCCAGCAGCTCGCAGATCACCGGCTCCTGGACCGACTGGGGCTTGCGGCGACGGACCCGCAGGGAGAGTCGCTCGAGCCTTGCGGCCCCCCCCACGAAGCGCTCCACCCGTTCCACGGTGCACTCCGGGCTGATCGCCAAGGACTCTCCTCGGACCCGGCGCAGATCGAGCGCGGGTCTTGGTCCGTTGCCGGGGGCCACCAATTGTGCCTCGAGCCGCGGCATCCAGTTCCAAAGCTCCATCAGGCGCGCGCGCTGGCGCGCGGGCAGCGCCCGAACCCGTTCCCGCAGCGGGCCCGGCGGCAGGTGGGCCAGCGGCTCCCAATCGGCGGGCTCGCTCCAGCGCAGGAAGCTCAGACCAGCCGCCTCGATCAGCCGGAAGAAGCCTTCCACGTCGTAGCTGGTCTCGTTGACGTTCAGGTACCGATCCACGAATTCGACATCGCTGAGCTCCCCCAAGTCCGCCGACGGTCCAACCCGGATCGCGGGTAGGGCCGCTTGGCTGGCGAGTTCACGCCCGATCAAGAGCCTTTCTTCGAGGGCTGCGCTGCGCGGAACGAGCAGGTCGATGGAATCGACCATGCGGCGCAGGGACTCGCGCCCGTGCCGTCCGTAGACCATCAACGACAGCACCCCGTGGGGCGCAAGCCGTGCGGCCAAAAGGGTCAAACCCCGGACGGGATCGGAAAGGTGGTGCACCACACCGCTGGACAAGATCACGTCGAATCCGCCCTCGGGGACATCGAGACCTTCCAAGGTCATCAGATCGATGCACTGCAGCCGCACGTTTCCGAGACCTCGCCGCGTGATTTCCGCCTGAGCATCGGCCAGGCTCGGGCGGCTGAGGTCGATGCCAACGAATTGGACTTCAGGCTCAAGGGCCGCAGCCGCCACCAGCCCGACGCCGCGTCCGCAGCCCGCATCGAGCACGGTCACGGGTCCAAGACCCCGGCGCCGGCGTCGGACACGGCTGAGCAGCAGCCCCGAATGGACCCCCTGGCGGAAAGCCGGCGCACCGGAAGGGTAGGGGAAGCGCTCGTACATCGAGCGCACCCGCTCCGTGATCGTGTCCATGAATCCTGCTTCGGCCGGACGAGGCTCCGGCCCCCGGGCAGGACTTGGGCCGGGTGCCGGATGGGGGACCTGCGGGAACCTCGCCGGGATCTATGCTCGGGCGCCGATGTCGAGCGCACGCCGAATTCTGCACGCCCTGCACTCGTTTCCTCCCGACAGCCGGGGTGGCATCGAGACCTATGTGGAACTGCTGGCGGAGGCCCAGAGCGCGGCGGGACTGCAACCGCAGGTCCTCGCGGCAAGCGCCGGGGGCCCCAGTTCGGGCCCGGCCCCGGGCCATGCCTGGGCGCTGCATCGCCTGACCTTCCTAGACCCTTGGTCCCAAGCCCAGAGCCGCTCGACGGCCGATCGCAGGGCGGAACTCGTGGGCCTCTTGGAACGCGAGCGCATCGAGCTGCTGCATGTGCACCACTGGCATGGGCTGGGACCCTGCCTGGTCTCCGCGGCTCGGTCCCTGGGCTTGCCGACGGTGGTCACGCTCCACGACGCCTTCATCAGCTGCCCGTTGTTCTTCCGCCGCCGCTGGGGTCGGCTGTGCGAACCGGAACAACCGCTCAGCCTCTGCGTGCGCTGCCTCGACGAGTTGGTGGGGGCCGGGCCCGAGTCGATCGCCCCCGCCCTAGATTGGCGCAACGGGGCCTACCGGGCCGAACTCGAGGCGGCGGACGTGCGCCTGTGCTTGGCGGACGATCAGCGAGAGCACCTCCGGCGGCTCCCGGCCCTGGCCGGGCTGGAGCTTGAAAGCGCCGGGTTTCCGGCGCGCCGGATCCGGCCGGTGGGGGAGCCGCGGGAAACCTGGAGACCACCCCGCCCCCTGCAAGTGGCCACCTGGGGAGGCCTGGTGGAGGGCAAGGGCCTGCACCTCTTGGTGGAAGCGGCCCGAAGCCTGCCCCCGGGGTCGGTCGAGATCCATCACCACGGGCCGATCCTCGAGCCGGAGTACCGCGAGCGCCTGGAACGGTCCTGGCCCGGCGGCCCGCTGCACTTCCATGGGCCCTTCGGACCCGCCGAATTGGCCACCTTCGGCGCGCGCTACGACCTCGCAGTGCACCCCTCGTTGTTCCTGGAGACCTACGGATTCACCACGGACGAGGCCCTCGACCTCGGACTGCCCCTGCTGATCCCGGACCGAGGGGCCCCGCGGGAGCGCCTGGGCGGACGCGGAGCCTTGTTCCGCTTCGGCGACAGCGCGGACCTCGCGCGGCTGTTGGCGGGCATCCTGGCCTCGCCCGGTCAGCTGGAAGGCTGGCGCCGCGGGGTCCCAGGTCCAAGGCTCGACCTTCAGGAGCACCTCAAGCGCCTCGACGGGTTCTACGCCTTGGCGCGAACCCGCTGCCGGGAGCGAACGGGCCAGGGCCCCTGCTGAGCCGGAAAAACCGCCGCCCCTCAGCGCAGGGCCCGCGCCCCGCCTGCAGATCCTCAATCGGCCGCCGGAGCAGCCCGATGGGGGGCGCGAGCCCATCCTGTGGGACCTGCTGGGGCGGCCCATGGGAGTGCCGCCGATGCGCCAAACTGGTGTGCCGCCGAACCGCACCCCAGCGCGGGGGGATCCCTGGGGCGTTGCTGCGGCGCTACCGGACCGTCATGCCCTGGACGACGACCGGCTCGTTGGGACGGTCGTTGGCCGGGTCGCGGGGTGCGTTGGAGATCCCGTCGGCGATCTCCTGGCCGGCGACCACCACGCCGAACACGGTGTGGACATCGTCGAGCCAGTGGGCCTCGCCGACCGTGATGTAGAACTGATGGCCGCTGCTTTCGGTCTCGCCGTCCTTCTTGGCCATCGCCAGGGCACCCCGGAAGTGGGCCAGATCGCTGAACTCCGGCGGCAGCTTGTAGCCCGCATCGCCGCTGCCCCAGGTCTCCGCAGGCCCCTCTTTGCTGTTCTGGTCCCCACCCTGAATCATGAAGTTGGGGATCACTCGGTGGAATTTAGTGCCCACATAAGTACCGTCCTGGGCAAGCTTCAAGAAGTTCTCCACATGCTTCGGGGCCTTGTCGGGGAACAGGGCCACCTCGATCGTGCCGGCGCTGGTCTCGATGCTGACCCGGGGGGCATCCGCCGCGGGCGCCGGGTTGCCGACCAGGAGGGGGAGTTCGGCGCGCAGCGTTTGGAGCCCGGCCAGACGGGTCTCCAGCTGCTTGACCAGGCCGCCGCCATCGAACTTGAGCCCCGCCACGCCGGCCACCAGCGGGTGCTGCGGCTGCTCGCGGGCCAGGTCTTGCAGGCTCGCCAGAGCCTTGGCGTAGTCGCCCTTTTCGGCGAAGGCCGGTGCGGCCAGGGTGCGGGCCCAGATGCCGGCGCCGGACTCCTTGTTGCGGCGTCCGAAGTCTTCCAGCTTCGCTCCCTCGGCCAGGTTGACCTGGGACATCCCATAGAAATTCTGGATCGTGACCAGGTCCTGCAGGCCAGCCCAGCCCTGGTCTTGGATCGAGGTCTTGCGCTGCTTCTGCCACTCGAAGGCCAGAATGCCCGCGGAGATCAGCGCGAAAAGCAGCAGTCCCAGCTTGCCGTAGCGCTGGACCCACTCCTGCAGCAGGGTCTTGTCCTGCAGCGGGGCGTAACTGATTTCGGAAGCGGACTTGTGTTGCTGCTGTGCCATGGGAGCGGTGCGATCGAAAGGGCGCGAAGTCTAGCAGCCGGGCGCGTCCGCCCTCCCGCCCCGCTTCCCGGGCCGGGCCCCAGGCCCCCGAGCCGGCCGGTCGGGCCCGGGGCCCTGGGCGGGGTGACCGCGGGAGCAGGCCACGCCGCCCCTGGCGGCCGGGGTTTCCCCGGGGGGGGGCCCGCCTCGGGGGGCAGGCCCGGCGCTCGCCCGGGGGGCGACCGGCCGCGCCGGGGAGCCGGCCCCGCGGGCGGCGGGTGCCTCCCCGGCGGCCCGACCTAGAATCTCCACCCCCGCGGCGCCGCGGGCCTTCGACCGCCGTATCCGTACTGCGATGTCCACACTCCCGCTCCACCTCCTGCTGGCTGCCCTCCTGTCCGAAGCCCGGCCGTCCCCCGCGGCCGCCCCCGAGCCGCACCCTCCGGCGGCGACCGTCCAGGACGATCGCAAGGCGGAGTTCGAGAAGCGCTTGGCGGAGGCGAAAGGGGACCGGACCGCGCTCTGGAAAGTCTACGACTGGGCCGAAGCGTTCGGCATGACCAAGGAATCGCGCCAGGTGCTGCGCGCGATCCTCGAGGTGGACGACGGGGATGCCAAGGCGCACGAGCTGCTGGGCCACGTGCAATACGACGGCAAGTGGTTCCCAAACGAGAAGAAGAAGCTGGAGTACCAGCAGCAGAAGGAAGAGGCCGAGGCCAAGGCCAAGGGCTACGTGCGCTACAAGGACACCTGGGTCGATCCCAAGGACATCCCGTACCTCGAGAAGGGCTGGGTCAAGACCGAAAGCGGCGAGTGGGTCGACCCGGAGGAGCACAAGCGCGTGACCGAGGGCTGGGTCAAGCAGGACCTGACCTGGATCGCACCCGAGGACAAGCCCAAGCTGGAGCAGGGCCTGTGGAAGTGCGGGGACCAATGGCTGTCCCTGGAGGAGGCCGACAAGTACCACTCCAAATTCGGCCAATGGTGGCAGATACCGGGGCGCCATTTCGTGCTCTGGACGACCCTCGATCGGGCTACGGCCATGCAGGCCCTCGATGAGATCGATGGGGGACTCGCGGACCTGAACAGCTTCTTCGGCGTCAGCCCGAAAACGCCGCCCCACCTGCTGCTGCTCAACTCCCTCGACCAGTACAACGCCATGGCCAAGGGCTCCGAGACCGTGGCCTACGAGGCCTTCGGCTTCTCCGGAGGCACCTACGGCTTCTTCGCGGATCTGTGGTTCGATCCGGCCAGCTCCAAGTATCTGGGCTGCGGGGTCGGCTATTGGGACGCGAGCTCGGAGGCGGGCAACCGCTTCGGGCGCCACGCTGCGCGCCTCGCTGCGGGCCTGTCGTACGTGGAGGCCCTGGACGCCAGCCCGAAGGCGATCGCCAAACTGACGGCCAGCACCAGCGGCAAGAAGAATGCGCGCTTCGATCCGAACAAGTTCCCGCTGGGGGACTTCTACGGCGAAAAGCGTCTGCCCTTCAGCCTGCGGTACGGGGCGGCGGCCTTCTTCGAACGCTACTTCATCGATCGCACCGCGCCCTCGGGCGGCGATGTGCACTGGCCGCGTCACTGGGCCATGCAGAACATCGAGCGCCGGGGCGGCCTCGATCCCCTGGCCAAGATCCTGGCGTTCCAGCCGGATCAGTCGATGCAGGCGGATCCGGACAAGGCCGGCAAGATGGCCAGCCAGTGCGGTCTGGTGATCTCGTTCATCATGCACGGCAACTGCCAACCGGTGCAGGAGGCCCACCGCGCCTGGCGCGAGGCCTTCCAAGCCGGGGGCGACATGGAGAAACCCACCCTGGCCCTGTTCAAGGCCCTCGAGGCCAGCGAGGCAGAGTTCCGCAAATACGCCAGTTCCTGAAGCGCAGCAAAACCACCTCCTCCAGTCCCACCCCGAAGCCGCCCGTGCCGACCCTCGCCGCGCTCCTGATCCTGCCGACCCTGCTGCCGACCGCTGGGGCGGTGGATCCGTGCCGCCCCGTCCACCCGGCCGCTTGGTCCCGGCAGTCCGATCCAACCCAACAGGCCCGCGCGGGGTCCCAGTCCGCGCCGGCCTCCACGCCGCAGACCGACGGGCACGCCCAGCTGCACCCGGCGGACACGGCCCTCTACTTCAAGCTGCCCGACCTTCGGGCCCTGCCCAAGGCCTACCTGGACTCGCCCCTGGCGCGGCTGGTGTTCGACCCGGACCTGGCCGCCGCCGTGGAGCGCTTGACCGGCGGAGAGGTCCTGATGGATGAGCTGCTGGCCGAAGCGGGCGAGGAGTTCTCCCTCGACAAGCTCCCGCCGGATCTGGTGCGGATGGGCCTGCCCCGGGCGATCTCGAGCGCGCGCTCCCTGTCGCTCTCCATCCGCTGGCCAAAGGACCTCGAGTCGGCGCTGGGGCCGGAGCTGGCCGTGCTCAAGAGTTCGGCTGCGGTGATGACCGCCCAGAGGGCCTTGGACCAAGCCGCAGCGTCCGCATGGATGCGGGAGGAAGGGGAAGAGCCCGCGCCCGAGATCACCGAGCTGTCGCAGCTGGGCCTGCCCGAGGCGCTGCTGGTGGACGGCTGGGGGCACCCCCTGCAGTTGATCGAGAGCCCACAGATTCAGTCCTGGGGCGAGCCGGGCGAGGACGCCGTGGTCGAGATGGTCAAGCAGGCGATCAGCCTGGGATCGGACGGGCAGCCCGGCGGCGAGGGGCTCGCCGCCGACCTCATCCCCGGGGACACCCTGGAGGACCTGGTTGCCGCGGCCTTGGGGCGAGCGCTGCTGCCCGAATTGGGCTTCGAGCTGTGCCTCGAATTCGAAGCGGCCGGGATCGCCGGGGATCTGCTCGAGCAGGCCGCCGGAAGCTTGCCCGCGGGTTCCAAGCTGGAGCGGGTGCAGCTGGCCGCCCAGGGCGGCGCCTGGAAGGCCCTGGCCCTCGATCTGGACGCGCAATGGGGTCCGATTCGCTTCTGGGCCGCCAGCGACGAGCAGCGCCTGCTGATCGGCGGGCTCGGCAATCGGCTCGAAGACTTCGATGCGCGCCTTGGCGGAGCTCCCGGCCTCGCGGGCACACCCAGCTTCGTCAGCGCCCGCGCCGAGACGTCGGCGGGCGGGGGGGAGCCCGTCTACGAGGCCTACCAAACCGACAGTCTGTGGGCCTTGGCCGGCCAGCTCGGCGACCTGGGGCTGCAGCAGTTCGGGCCCGAGCTCCTGGACGAGATGGAGGGCCTGCCCTTCCCGGTCTCCATGCAGTCGCTCGGCGGGGCCGCCAACGGGCTGATCGAATGGCTGAGCGGCGGCTTCGGTCCCCAGTTCTCGCGGATCTCCCTGGCCGATGGACAGTTCCAGAAGCACCGCTTCCAGCCCCAGCAGGGCAGCAGCACCGCTCCGATGCTGGGCGGCTCAGCGCTCGACGGCTCGCTGCTGGACCGCGTCGATCCCGAGGCGGGCATGGTCTGGGCCGGCGGCGCCGACGTTCGCCGGCTGTTCGAGCTGTTCAACACCAGCCTCGGATTCACCCCGGGGGAGCGCGGAGATTTCCCGCGGGCCCTGCTGCAGGAGCGCGGGGGCTTCTCGATCGAGACCGACCTGATCCAACAGCTCGAACCCCAGCTGGTGATGAGCAGCGGTCTGATCCGGGGCCTGGCGCCTCCGGCGATTCTGCTGAGCCTCAAGGCCAAGGACCCGGCCAAGCTGCAGCGCGGCCTGGAGGCCTGGCTGCGCGGACTCGTGGCGTTGGAACCCGAGTCCTTCGCGCTCAAGGACCGGCCCTACAAGAAGCTGCCCTACTACGAGCTCAAGGTGCAGCCCTACGGGGCGGCGCCGGGGGCCGAAGTCGAAGCCAGCGAATACGTCTTCGGCTTGCGGGGCGATGCGCTGCTGATCAGCACCAGCGCCAAAGCCGTCAAGGACGAGCTGCGCCGCGAGATCGGCCCCGAAAGCCCTAAGTCACCCTTGGTCGGCAACCCGGCCCTGGGGGAGGGCGTGCAGGAGCTGCTCTACATCGACTACCCGGGCTACATCGGCGCCCTGTATGGGTTGGTCAAGACCTTCGGTGCCTTGGCCGGGGGCATGGGGGAGAGCGAGCTGCCCTTCGACATGAGCCAGCTTCCGGACGCCGAGCTGCTGACGCGCCATTTCCGGGCCACCCTCTCGGTGACGCGCATGACGACCAGCGGCCGCGTCACGCGCTGCGACTCCTCCTTCGGGCCCGAGATTCCCCTGGGCGGCCTGCTGAGCGCCCTGCTGGTGCCCTACGCCATCGATGCGGAGGAACCCCCGCCCCCGGATTGGAGCGCAGAGGAATCGGTGCTGGCCACCGAACCGGTCGAAGCGCAGAGCGCACAGTCCACGGGGGACGGCAGCCAGACCCGGGACACGCTGCTGCGCCTGCGCACCCTGGTCGAGGTCTATCGCTGGGACCGCGGCAGCTATCCGAATCAGCTCGCCGACCTGACCCAGCCCTCCGCCAACTACCCCCAGGGCTACCTCGAGGGCGCCCCCCTGCCGCTGGACGAGTGGGGCCGTGCCTTCGCCTACTCCCTGACCTCGGAGGGCGGCTTCCTGCTGCGCTCCCTGGGACCGAACGGCCAGGACGAGCAGGGCCAAGGCGACGACGTGCGGGCCAATTGACGGCCCGTGCAGGCTGCTCCAGGGGCGCCGCAGGCCGCCAGCAGCCGACCTAGATCCGCGGGCGATCGGCGCGGGCCCCGGGCCCGCCCGGTCGGCCTCCATCGGTTGCGCCGCTCGGCCGCTCCGGGGCAAATCCAGGGCGAAACTCGCTCCCGGCCGGCGCGCGGCTTGAAATGGAGTCCCGATGAGTTCGACCCCCGCCATGCCGCGGCGCAAGCCGTGGCGCGAGATGAGCGTTCGCGAACGGCGGCGCGCGTTGGTCCTGCCGCTGATCGGCACCTTGGGCGTGCTTCTGGTGCGGCTGCTCAGCGCCACTTGGCGGATTCGGCTCGAGCACCCGGAGCGCTTCCCGCTCGAAGCCGGGGGCGGCGGGCGCCTGGTGGCCATGTGGCACGGCCGCCTGTTGGTGGGCGTGGTGCCCCACCGGGGGCGGGGCATCGCGGTGCTGGTCTCCCCCAGCGGCGACGGCGAGCTGATGCACCGACTGCTGCCCCGCTTCGGCTACTCGACCATCCGGGGATCTTCGAACAAGCAGGCCTCCCGGGCCCTGCGCGAAATGTTGCGGGAGCTGCGCGCGGCGCGCACGGTCGTGATCACGCCGGATGGGCCCCGCGGCCCGCGCCACGGCATGAACCTGGGGCTGGGCTGGATGTCCCGAGCCACCGGCTACCCGATCGTCACCATCGGCTATGCCGCCGAGCGCGCTTGGCGCCTGCGCAGCTGGGACAACTTCCTGATCCCGAAACCCTTCAGCCGGGTGCGCATCCACTACGGGGAGCCGATCCGAGCGGAGGAAGACGCCGATGAGGCCAGCCTCGAGGCGGTCACCGAACGGGTGCGGGAGCGTCTGCTACAGCTCGAAAGGGAGGCCCACGCCGCACTGGGCGTGCCGGTCGACTGGTGATCCGCGTCGGTCCGGCTGGCTGGTCGTACCCGGACTGGGATGGACCGGTGCACCCGCGGCCCAGGCCGCGCGGTTACCACGGGCTCGAGCTGCTGGCGGGCGTGTTCGATTGTGTGGAAATCAATTCCAGCTTCTATCGGCTGCCCCGGCCGGAACACTGCCGAGATTGGCTGCAGCGCACGGCCGCGCAGCCGCGCTTTCGATTCACGGCCAAACTGCACCAGGACTTTACCCACCGGCGCGAGCAGCGCTTCGGGACACCCCGCGAACTGGAAGCCGGCCTGACCGAGTTCCGCGCCGCCCTGGCGCCGCTGCTCGAGAGCCCGCGCTGCGCCGCCCTGCTGCTGCAGTTCCCCTTTAGCTTCTCTCCGGGCATCCGCGAGCGGCGCTACCTGGGTGCCCTGCTGGCGGCGACCCGCGACCTGCATCCGGTGCTCGAACTGCGCCAGCGGGCTTGGTATGGGCGGGACCACCTGCGCGCGATCGAAGCTGCGGGGGCCTCGCTGGCCCTGATCGACCTGCCGGCCGCAAAGGACCACCCGCCAGCGGATTTCGAGGGCCTCGGTCCGATCGGTTACCTGCGCCTCCACGGCCGCAACAGCGCCGCCTGGTTCGACCCCGCCGCGGGCCGCGACGAGCGCTATCGCTACGCCTATGCGCGCAGCGAGTTGGTTCCGCTGGCCCGCTCCATCGAGCGCCTCGCCGCCCGCAGCGATGCGACCTACGCCATCGCCAACAACCACTTCGGCGGCCAGGCGATCGCCGCCGGTGTCGAGCTCCTGGACCTCGTCGGCCAGCCGCCGCAGGACCTGCCGGCCCACTGGCTCGAGCACTTCCCAGCCCTATCCGCGATCGCCGGCCCGCGCCCGGCGGGGGACCTGTTCGGCTGAGCGCCTTCGACGGCGAGCGGGCGCCCAAGACCCCGCTGCCGAGCGGGTCCCGGGTGCTCAATCCTCCGCATCGAGGTAACCGAGGGCGCGCAGCGCACCCTGGTCGCCGCTGTGCCGGCGCGGGGCGGGTCGGCCGGCGGCAGCGGCCTGGTCCGCGGTCAGCAACGCTTCGAGGCGCAGCCGCAGCTCGGCGGCGTGTGCGGGCTCGGCGGGGCTGCGGTCGAGCTGCTCGAGGGGGTCGACGGAGCGCAGGAACAGGGCCGAAAAATCGCCGCCGGGCTGCTGGACGAAAGTCCAGTCCCCGCGGCGCAGGGCCCACAGGGGGCGCTGGCCCATGGAGCGCGAGAGGGCTTCGCGGTCTGGGTCCAGGCGGCCCGCGAGCAGTTCCCGGGCCGCGGAGCGCCCGGGGCCCGGCCAGGGGACGCCCAGCAGCTCGCCTAGGGTCGCGGGCAGGTCGGCCAAGGAAAACACCCCCGGCACCACGCCCGGGGTCAGCCCGGGGCCCGCCAGCAGCAAGGGCACGCGGGTCATCTCGGCGAAGGGGTTGGCGCCGTGCAGGATGTCGCCGTGCTCGCCGAAGCCCTCGCCGTGGTCGCCGAGGACGAGCGTGAGGCGCTGGGCCGCGTCGGGCTCCAACTCGAGGGTTTGCAGCAGCTCGCCGAACCAGGCGTCGGCGTAGGCCACGTTGGCGTCGTAGCGGGCGCGAATTTGAGCCAAGAGCAGCGGATCGTCCGCGGCGCCGCGCGCCTGTTGGAGCGCCGTCAGACGGTCGGTGAGGCCCAGCTCGCGGGGCACTGCTCCGGCACCGAAGCGCTGGTCGAAGGGCGGCGGCGGGTCGTAGGGCTGGTGGGGCGGCAGCACGTGCACGTAGGCGAATCGCGGCCGCGCCGCTTCGGAGCGCCACCAGCCCAGGAATTCCGTGGAAACCGAAGCCGGCACGCTGTGCAGGTCGAAACGATCCCGGGGCAGGTAGTCGAAACGCTCGAACCCGCGCCCGAAACCGCCGGCGGCGACGACATGGGGATTCGACGAGAATCCGGCCGTGGCGAAGCCCGCTTCGGCGCAGGCCTGGGCCAGGGTCGGCAGGCTGGGCGGCAGGACATTGGTGGCCAGTCCCAACACACGGTGGGCGGCCGGGCGCTCCCCGGTGAACAGGGAAGCCACCGAGGCCAGGGTGTAGGAAGCGCTCGCAAAGGCCCCTTCGACGCAGAGGCCACGGGCCGCGAAGGCATCGAGGTGCGGGCTCGTGTCGCGCTCGGCGCCGTAGCAGCGCAGGGCATCCGCGCGCAGCGCATCGAGCAGCACCACCAGCACGTCCCGGGGCGGCGCCGCCGGGCCCTGGGCGCAGCCCAGCAGCAGGCACGAACAGGCCAGAACCCAGCGCATGCCGGAGCTTAACCAGCCGGTGGCCCGCTGAGCCCCCGCGCGCCCAGGCCTGCGCCGGACCAGACCCCAGGCCCCCCGGCCCATGGACCCACGCCCCCACGGGCCTCGAGACCGCCATGCACCGCAGCCGCGGCAGCCGCACACCCCGATCTAGCCAGGCTCGCGGCAGCACCCCAGCGTGCGCCCGCAGTCAGGCTCCAAGGCCCCAGAGACCGCCGCCCCGACCCGGGAAGGCCGGGGCCGGCGGAAGCCGGTCCGCGGACCGGCGAGCGTCATCCGCCAGCGGCATGGCTCGCGCGTCGGGAGCGACCCTCCGCCGAATGCCGGCCCTAGGGCGCTGGGGCCTCGATACGCCGAGTCCCGGGTCCCGACTCGTCGAGCCCGCCAATCCACCCGGAGCTGATCATTCCCCGGGAAGATCGAGGGCCCCCTTGCTGGCCAGGACGGCGATCGTCTGCGTGTAGCGCCCGAGCAGCACGATCGGCAGCCCGCTGGGCAAGCCGATCAGGTAAGGCCGGCAAACGCTGACCTGCGTGGTGTGGGTCGGATCGGACCAGGTGTCCAAGAGCTGCACCGTGGGCACGGCGCTGTGGACCAATTCCAACTCCACCACGGCGCCGGAAGAGCTCGAGCCCGCATAGATGCGGTAAACCCCTGGGCTGACTTCGATGGAGTGGATCGCTCCGCCGATCAAATACTCGATATCCGAGATCTGATCCTGCGCAGGTTTCGCGGGAGAGCAGTTCGGACCGCCGGGCGGCGGGTAGCCCTGGTAATCTTCCGCGAAGTAGATCTGGCCCTCCATCTGGCCGGAGTGGTGCCCGAATTTGAAGATCGCGATCCCACCGGCCAAAGGCTCCTTTTTCACCGACACGCCCAGGGGATCGTCGCAGGTGTACTCCTCCTTGTTCGTCAGGCTCATCGCCAGGAAGTCGTCTCGGATCCAAGCCAGGGACTCGACCTTGTTGAAGCCCCGATGGTTCGTGGGCGGAAAGAACGGCTCCGTCCACCCGCTGAAACCCGGTCCCACTTGGAACACATCGGTCACGCCCCAATCGACGTCGGACGCGAAAACGGGGTCCGCCGGCGGCGGTTCGCCGCCGGGAAGCGCTGCGCCATCTCCATGCAGGCCGACGATGTAGATTCCATTGCCGCAGCCCACGGCCGCAAACGTGCCCGACTCATTGATGTCGATCCAGTAGCACTCTGGGGTCACCTTATCGGCACCGGAAAATCCGGAAGCGCTGAGATCGAATATGTCGAAGCGGTCGGGCAGCAACACCGGACCCTGGGGGGTCGAGACCTCATGCTCGAACCAGTAGCGACCCAGGAGGATCCGATTCGGGGTTCCCGACTTGCCTGTGATGGCCAGGTCGATCAGCACATAGGGCCGTCCGGTCTGGACCCCCTTGCCGGCCGCGATGAAGTGGGAGTAGGTATTCGCATACGTGTCCTGCTGGGTAGGAGAAAGGCCCCAGAGCAGCTCCAACATATCCTTTTCGCTCTCGGCGCCGGTTTCCACGGCACTCGTATTCCAAAAGAGCGGCGGGATCAACCGCCCTCCAGGCGGGTTTGAAAAGACGGAGATCGGATCGTGGCTGACCGGATCCAACTTCCACTCATAAGCCCTTCCGCGCCCTGTGACCGCCACCAAGCGTTTGTCGGTCGCCGAGATGTCAACCAAATCCAACTGCTCCGTGACGTATTCTCTGGGGTAATCCCCCGCGGGTCCACCCGTGGGCACGAACACCGTCGCCGGCCCGTAGGAACCGTAGTCGGGCAGGCAGGTGTAGATCGGGGTCGGGTTGCCCTGCCCGTCCACCACAAAGGGATCCACGGTCAGGTCGTAGCGCACGACCCCGCCGAAGTTGGTCACGTAGGCAGAATTCCATTCTGGGATATACACGGCCCCATCCGTCCCGCCCGGCGAGTAACGGCGCGAGACCACCCCAGGCGACTCGGCCACCGGCTTTTGGATGCGGTTGGTCAGTCGAAGATCGTCCAGGGGAAGTCCACATCGGTGCACACGGTCCAATAATCCTCGCGGCCTCCGAATGCGCTCGTGTCGCCGTTTTGCCCGAGCGGGCTGTACTCAAGCATGCGCTGGCCCACGGCGCCCGCGTCGATGTTGAAGAACTGGGGCGTTTGGGCGTGCAGCACGGAGTAGACCGGCACGCTGCCGCTCGAGTACAGCGGCGCGGCCCCCACGGGCGGCCGGCGCTCGCACACGTGCATGTACTGCTGGCCGATCACGTACAGCAAGTCCACGCCTCCCAGGGGCGCGGTCGGAGCGTAGTGCGTCGTCACCTGATACAAGAAATCCTGGTACGGCTCCGTCGCGGAGACCGCATTGGGAGCGGCCACGGTCAGGTCCAGTTTCTTCTGGGGCACGAACCCAGTGGCGTCGAAATCCGAGACGTCGAGCTCGAGGATCTGGTTGAACCGGTTGCACGACAAGTACAACAGGGAGGTCTGCGTGGATCCGGCTCCGACCTGGACCAGATCGACGCCGTTCACACCGAGGAGCTCCGGACTCGGCAGCGGCGTCTGCGCCTGTGCTCCGATGGCGACATCCCAGGCCGGGTCGAAGACCACGTGGGGCGGTGCCGTGGTCGACAGGGCAGCCGTGGTGTACTCATATCAGGTCAGGTGACTGCCGCCGGCCGCCGGACTGGGGTCGATCTTGACCGCCGCCAGGCCTCGGGGGTTGCCTTTGGACTGCCCTCCCATCGGGCCGCGCACGAAGGCGATCAGGTCCCCGCCGATCTCGTAGGCCTCGCCGTCGATCAGTCGAATCAGGATCCGATTGGTCGCGGCCCCGATCGGGCGCAGCGGCAGCGGCGCCCGCTCGAGCGCCTGGAGCTGCACCAGGCCTTCGCCGCCTCCCGGCAGCGGGCCGTAGCGGTACAGCACCAGGAGCAACTTGTTGTTCAGCGGATTCTGGACATCGACCGCATTGCCGATCGCCAGCAGCAGCTTGTGCTCCGGGATGACCTCGATCGCCGAGATGTCGTACTCGAACGGGCTGCCGGGAGGTGGGCTGACGAAGGTATCGGGGAATGCGGTGGGTGCGGATGGATTCTCAACGCGCAAGTACTGAATCCTTGCATCCGTCGGAGTCGCCTTGAGCTGCAACCCCGTGAGCACGAACAGCCTGTGATCCGCGGGTACCGTGCTCAGCTCATCCAACTCCAGGTCCCGGATGGCGGAGGGGTAGTCCTGGTCGTCCCCGAGTTCTTCGTTGAAGCGGCGTTCCCTTGTATCGATCTTGATTTGCGCACGGCGCAGTCCATGCCCAATCCAAAACCGGAGCGTGCCTGGGTTGAATGTGGCGTTATAAGGCCCGACTCCATCGAGCAAGATGCCGTCCTCCCAATTGACGACGTCCTGCAGCTCACTGGGCTGCTGGGGTGGGGAAGCATGGAGGAGCGAGTTGGCACCGAGGCAGAGGAGGGGCAGGAGGAAGGCCTTGACCAGAGGGCGGGCAACGAGCATGGCAGGTGAGTTGGGATCGATTCCAGGGTCGAAAGCGGCCGACGGGCGGCCTGGAGGAGGGAAAGTGGCTGGTCCCGCCTATTGCGCTATCCTAGCTACTCCGGTATATTCCGTAAGGGAAAGTGCCTGGAGAATGGCCTCCCGTACCAAAAACGCGACCCCCTGAAGATGAGATCACAAATGCTGTTCCGCTGCTTCTTGGCCGTTGCTTTCGCGGTGCTCCCCGGGATGGGGCAAAGTCCCTGCGAGGTGGTCAAGATCCAGCAGCCTACACAGTTCGGCGCGGATTTTGCGCAGAGTGTGGCGCTCAGGGGGAATTCGCTCCTGGTGGGTATGCCCAATGTCACCAATAGTGGTGGATACGCGATGTTCTACTCGAGGAGCCCCTCTGGATGGGAGCTAGATCAAATCGAGCAGGCACCCGATAAGGCCATTGGCGATATGTTTGGCTGGACTTCCGCTGTCGATGGCAATCATGCGATCATCGGCCGACAGTCAGACGGAGCTCTGACATCCCAAGGCTCGGTCTACTGCTACGAGCGGCAGTCGAATGGACAGTGGAGCATGATCCAGAAGATCACGGTGCCGCTGGGGTACTGGGCCTTTGGATGGTCGATGTCGATCGATGGGGATCGGGTGGCGATTGCGGCCAAGGGGGCGGCGGCACTGGGAGACAAGGGGCGGGTGTTCATCTTCGAGTTCGAAAATGGGCTGTGGGTGCAGAAGTGGATCATCAAGCCTTCCCTGGACACCCTGGGCGATTGGTTCGGGGCTTCGGTGAGCCTGCAAGGGGATCGCGTGGCCATCGGGGCGCCCAAGAACGGCACCGGGCGGGCGTATATCTTCGATCGGCAGAGCGACGGCAAGTGGGTCGAGCAGGCCCTGTTCACGCCGCCGGTGGTGTCGCCGACGGGGGATGAGTTTGGGGGGGCGGTGTCACTCCATGGCGACACCGTGGCTGTGGGGGCAATCGGCTATGACTATCCTGTGTCTAGTGCCGGGGCCGTTTTTGTCTATTCTAAAGGCCAAAGCAGCTGGGGGCTCCAACAACAGCTAGCTGCGCCCCCGAATGGAACTTTTCCGAGTTTTGGTTTTGCGCTTCACTTGGTGGGTGAGGTGATTTACGTCGGTGCACCTACGAATGCACTCCCAGTCAGCAGTGCGGGGTGTGTTTACCGTTTTGACCGGGTAGGAACGAGCTGGAACCAAACCGCCAAGTTCTTCGGCAGCAACCCCTTCGGCAGCGCCTGGTTTGGCAACGCCATCGCTCGGGACGGAGATCTCCTGGCCATCGCCGCCCATGCCAGCCCGGTTCCTCAGCCCGGTCACGTGCACCTGTTTTCCATCGCGGGTGGAGCGCATCTGGAGGGCAACGCCTCGTCGGTTTCCGCCTCCGCCGGCGGCAGCCAGCCCTTGCAGCTCGGGGCCTGCCCGGAGCACGCGGGGGATTTCTACTGGATCCTGGGCTCGGTCAGCGGCACGACGCCCGCCTTGCCGCTCGGAGCCGCAGACCTGCCCCTGGTCGTGGACGCCTACACCCTCTTCGGCCTGCAATACCCCAATTCCCCCTTGCTGCCGGCGTCCCTGGGCACCCTGGACCCCTGGGGCCGCGCCACCACCAGCTTCACGCTCCCGCCCCAGAGCGTGCCCAACCTGGTCGGCGCCACCGCGCACCACGCCTTCGTGGTCCTGGACAGCATCTCCTTGGCGGTCGAACTGGCCAGCAATCCCACCCCGGTGCTGATCGCGCCGTGAGAAGTCCGCTGGAGGCGCGCCCGGCCGGACGGGGATTTGGCCGCCCTGGCGCCGAGCAGCGGCGACGCCGAAGGAGCAAGCGCCCCGGAGCGGAGGCTGCTCAGGCTGGGGTGGCGGCCCGGGCGGGTTTCAATGCACCAGGGCTGCGATCGGTGGGGTCAAGCTGCCTTGGGAGCTCCAGAGACAGGCCGGGGTGCCGCAGGGCGGCAGGAAGGCCTGCATGGTGATCACGCTGCCGAGCAGCGCCGGAGCCGCGGGCAGGGTGAAGGTCCGGGCCGCTGGCTGGACGAAGCCGGCGCCCAGCTCCAGGTAGGCGGCAAAGGGGGCGAGCGGGTCGAACCACAGGGGGCCGATGGGTGCCAGGAACTGCAGGTCCAGCGCCGGAAAGGCGGAGAGCAGCACCGCTGCGGGCTCGCCCGACGGCGCCCAAAGTTCGATCGTGTAGCTGCCGCCGGCGTCGGCCAGGGCCGGGGCGGAAAGCAGGGGCAGCAGCTCGGTGGGGGAGCTGAGCCAAGCGGGCTGGACCGGCGGGGAGAGCTGGATCCCGCTCAGGACGCCGGTCGTTCCCGGGCCCGTGATGGCGACGCTCTGCGGATGGCCCGCGCTCCACAGCTCGACCCCGCTGCCACGCGCGTCCAAGCTGCTGCCATCGATCCACAGCGCTGCCCCACTTCCGGCCCAGCTCGAAAGCCCACCGCGGATGCTCACCTCGGACAGGCTCAGCTGCGTGTTCCAGGCGGAGACCGCCGGCGGACTCGGATAATGGGCATTGCAGGTCGCCGACACGGCATTCACGCCCAAATCGTCGGGACCGAGGATCGTGGTCGCGCTGATCGCGACCCGCGATGTGCTCAGCAGCAGAGCCGTCGATGGCGAGCTGGCCTCCGGATAACACTGCCGCGTGCCGCGCAGCAGGCAACCGGCGATGACCACCTCGGGGCAGGCGCTGATCGAGGTTTTGCCATAGACCATCGGCACCAGCGGATCGCCGGGGATGACCCCGTCCCGGCCCACCTCCACATCCAGGAGCTCCAGGCGGCCCTGGACGTCTTCGATCAGCAGGTAGCGCGCGGTCAGGCCCTGGATCGTCAGGCCCGCAACTCCCTTCACCAGCACCAGATCCGCATGGAAGCGCTGCCCGGGAAGGGCCAGCAGATCCAGGGTCTTGGCCAGCGGGATCAGCCCGTATTCCCCGGGCGCGATCCAGAGCCGATCCCCAGGTTGGACCGCGGAGGAGGCGATCGCCGCCTGGATCGAGGTGAAGTCTCCTCCGCCCGCCGGATCGACCAACCAGTCGGATCCAAGCGAGCAGGCCAGCAACACCATGGGAAGAATAGCCATAAAAACTATGGGTAACCGCAACCACCTGCGACGGGCAAGCGACAACCCCGTCATGTGGCCCCGAAGCCGCGCCAAGCCCGTTCCATCCGGGCCGGGGGTGCCCCCGGTAGGCCCAGCCCGAAAACCAGGAATGGGATCGGAGGGGGGCTGCCGGCAGGCCAGGCCGCCTCCCAGCCCGAATTTTCATCTTTTCCGACGCGGCGGTCCGCGGCGGCGAGCGGAGCCCGGGGCTGGAAGCACGTGGCCGGATCCCAGCTCTTGCCTGAGCTTCCACGGGCAACCAAGGAGCGAAGCGTGGCTGGAGGACGGCTCGGCTTCGGAGCAGCGCGGCCCCAGGCAACCATGGCCCTCGCAGAGCCGTGGTCCAACGATCGAGGCACCTGGTGTTGCTAGCGAACCTAGCCCTGAGCCTCCCGGCCGAAGCGGGCCGGGAGACGCACGGCAGCGGCCCGACGGGCGAACCACTCGGCCGGGACACCGCCCGGTGCCGAAAGCCGCCGTCGGGGAGTTTGCGATCCGGCGATCAGTGCACCAGGGCGGCGATCGGCGGGGTCAAACTGCCTTGCCCGCCCCAGGAACAGGCCGGGGTGCCGCAGGGGGGCAGGAAGGCCTGCAGCGTGATCACGCTGCCGAGCAGCGCCGGGGCCGACGGCAGCGTGAAGGTGCGCGCCGCCGGCTGGACGAAGCCGGCGCCCAGCTCCAGGTAGGCGGCAAAGGGGGCGAGCGGGTCGAACCACAGGGGGCCGATGGGTGCCAGGAACTGCAGGTCCAGCGCCGGAAAGGCGGAGAGCAGCACCGCTGCGGGCTCGCCCGACGGCGCCCAAAGTTCGATCGTGTAGCTGCCGCCGGCGTCGGCCAGGGCCGGGGCGGAAAGCAGGGGCAGCAGCTCGGTGGGGGAGCTGAGCCAAGCGGGCTGGACCGGCGGGGAGAGCTGGATCCCGCTCAGGACGCCGGTCGCTCCCGTTCCTGCGATCGGGTCGGTCTGGGCCTGGCCCGCGCTCCACAGCTCGACCCCGCTGCCGCGCGCGTCCAAGCTGCCGCCGTCCAGCCGCAAGGCCAGGCCACCGGGCATGTTGGAAGCACCACCCAGGATGGTCACCCCGCTCAGGCTGAGCTGCGTGTTGTGGGCGAAGACCGCGGGAGGGCTCGGATAGTGGGGGGTGCAGAAGTAAACCCCGGCGGTCACGCCCAGATCCTCCGGACCGAGGATCGTGGTCGCAGCGATCGAGACGCGCGAGTCATGCACGGTCAGCGCGGTCTTTGGCGACGTGCTGTAGTCCGGATAACACTGCCGCGTGCCGCGCAGCAGGCAGCCCGCCATCAACACCTCGGGGCAGCGGTAGATCCGGGTCTCGCCGTAGACCATCGGCACCGTGGGATCTCCGGCGATGACCGCGTCCCGGCCCACCTCCACGTCGAGGAGCTCCAGGCGGCCCTGGACGTCTTCGATCAGCAGGTAGCGCGCGGTCAGGCCCTGGATCGTCAGGCCCGCAACTCCCTTCACCAGCACCAGATCCGCATGGAAGCGCTGCCCGGGAAGGGCCAGCAGATCCAGGGTCTTGGCCAGCGGGATCAGCCCGTATTCCCCGGGCGCGATCCAGAGCCGATCCCCAGGTTGGACCGCGGAGGAGGCGATCGCCGCCTGGATCGAGGTGAAGTCTCCTCCGCCCGCCGGATCGACCAACCAGTCGGATCCAAGCGAGCAGGCCAGCAACACGATGGGAAGAATAGCCATGGATTCAGGGCTACTGCGAAAACGCCGCGGCCGCAACCGATAAGCGCAGATCCCATCGCTGGCACGCCCCAGGGGAGCGGAAGTGCAGCCCCAAAAGGCCCAGGCCAGCCCCGGGGAGATCGCGCCGGGGCACAAGAATCCTCGCCCGCCCGGAGCCGGGCGGCCGCGACCAGCGGAGACCGAGCGGGGAGGATCGGCCGGGCCGGGGGTCGGCGTCCGGCCGGCGCTTTCGACCTCGGGAGGCGCCGCGGCCGGGGGCGGGTTCAGGGATCGGAGGGGCGCTGCGCACCCCAAGCTGCGGCGCGGCCGAAAGAAAACGCGGCGCGAGCGAGACGGGGGCCGTGGGACCCGGATCCCGTGAAAGTCCCAGCGTCCGGCCCCCGGGCAGGGCGTGCTTCCCCGACTTCCACCATGCTGCGCCGTCCGATCCGATTGCTGCTGCCCGTCCTGCTGCTGACCCTCCCGGACCCTGCCCAGGGGCAATCGGAGGGTTCGAACCCGGCCGCCCGTGCCACGGGGCCGGCCCGCGGCCTCGCGGGAGATTCCGTCGGCCTGGCGGAGGTGGAGGGGGGCCTGCTCGGCGTCGCCGGCAACTACGAGGTGCGCTTCGACCAGCGCGGGCCTGCCTTCGTGCCGGTCCTCGGGGCGAGCGCGCCGACGGATCAGGTGCTCGGACTCGCCTTCCGGGGGCTGGGCCGCGCCGGCAACTGGATGCCTGGGATCGAGGTAGAGCCGCGGCGCGGCGCCGGGCCCGCGGCCGCCGAATACCAGCGCGCTTCGGGGCTGATCGAGCGCTTAGAGCTCACCCCCGCGGGCCTCGAGCACAGCCTGGTCCTCGAGCACGCCCCCGCCGGCAAAGGCGACCTGCGGCTCGCCTTCGAGCTTTCCGGCAACCTAGCCCCCTACGCCCAGCGGCAGCCCGACGGCACCTGGCTCTTCGACGGCCCCTACGGCGACGTCCACTACGGCGGCCTGACCGCCATCGACGCCAGCGGCCGCCGCGCCGCGGGCGAGGTCCTGGTGCAGGACGGTGTGCTGATCTGGCGCGTCGGGGCCGAGTTCTTGGACGCCGCCAGCTACCCGCTGACCCTCGATCCCTTGGTCGCCAGCCCCTCGACCCTGGTCGGCATCGGCAACAACGACCGCGAGGCGGAGACGGCGGCCGACGAACTCTCCGCGCGCCAGCTGGTGGTCTGGAAGCGGCAGCTTTCGGCCACCAGCTTCGTGGTGCGCGGCCAGCTCCTGGACTTCTTCGGCGCCCCGACCGGCCCGCTGCTGGTGATCTCGAGCGCGATCCTGCCCAACGCGCGCCCCAGGGTGGCGGTGCTGAACTCGGTCTCGCGCTTTGTGGTCTCCTGGGCGCAGAACGACGGCCTGATCGACACGGCGGGCGCAGCGGTGCTCGACGCCGCGACCGGCACCAGCCTGACCAGCTTCGTTCTCGACACCTCCGCGGCCGGCTTCATGGAGGCGCCCGACCTGTGCAGCGAGCTGCTTGGCTCCGGCTTCAATCGGGTCTACGCGGTCTGGCACCGCATCGGCACCGGAGTCCGCGGCAGCGTGATCGAGCCGTCGGGCGGGGGCTTCTCGGTCACCGGTCCGACGCTGATGCTGCAGGCCACCCAGACCAGCGGAACACAGGCCCTGGTGGCGGATGTCAGCCTGCAGAGCAACCTGGGCGTCGGCCGCAAGCTGGGCGTCGGCTACCTGCGCCGTTCGACCCCGACCAGCAACGATTGGAACGCCTTCATGGCGGTCTACGATCCCAGCCTGGCGATCTCGGTCGGCGGGACGCTGGTGTGGAACGATGCCGACGAGCCGGTGATCGACATCGAAATCGACCAGAGCAACGCGATCAGCTCCACCAGCTGGACCGTGGCGGTCGCCATCGACAAGACGGCGTCGACGACCCACGAACTGTGGACGCGTCTGATGCGCCTGAACGGCCCCAACCTGGCGCCGGCCCCGGGGACGCAACCGACGCGCATCGCCACCAATCTGAACGGCAAAGGCAATTTTTCGGTCAGCACCCGCCCGGTCAAGACGCTGATCGCCTATGAGACCCTGGGGCTGCTGGCCTTCGTGAACCTGATCACCCTGGATTCGGAAACCAACCTGATCTGCGACCCGGCCGTGATCGTCGAAGCCGTGACCTTCGACTCGCGCCCGACCGTGGCCTGCCAGTCGGCCACCAGCGGCGCCTACTACAACACCAATGCGGTCCTGCTGTGGAACAACCAGTCCACCACGCCCGGCAACCAGCAGGACATCCGCTTCCAGGGCTACTCGCTGTTCACCGACTCCGTCCCCAACTGGAGCGACCTGGGCGGCGGCTGCGGCGCGGCGGGCATCTTCAGCCTGCTCCAATCCGGGGTCTTCTCGATCGGCAACGGCTACGTCACCCCCAACATCAGCGGCGCGGACCCGACCGCCCCGGTGTCGATCTTGAACATCGCCGCCCCCCAAGCGCCCCTGCCCTGCGGCTCGTGCCTGTTCCTGCCCTTCGAGAACACGATCATCAGCCCGATGTCCGCCGGCGCCAGCGGCAACATCCTGCAGATCCCCTGCAAAGCCAGCTTGGTGGGCAAGACCGTGCACATGCAATACACGGTCCTGACCTTCGGCACCAGCCCGTGCAGCAGCGCCGCGGACCTGTCCTTCTCGAACCGCGTGGCGGTGACCATCGGCACCTGAGCCGGCTGCCGAGGCACGCGTGCGGACTCGGGCGTCAAAGTCCTGCGCCGAGTGTCTGCGGCCACAGAGTCGAGCGGCGCGGCCCCGGATGCCGGGGCCGCGCCGGCTCGCTGCCTATCCGTGGTCCGCGCAGGCGGGCGGGTCGGCGGGCGCGTCGGCGGGCGGAAGATTGGGCCCGCGTCCGATCCTTGAGCGCAGGCACTGGTGCGGGGCTAGAGCCCCGCGGACGGCCTCTGGCTGACCGCGGGCGCCGGGATGCTTCGGGCGTTTGGCACGTTGCGAGTTTTTCGGGGGTTTTCCGGAGACAGCACCCGACGGCTCGGGATTCGACAGCAGCGCTCCCGCTTCCCGAGAGCAGCCCAGACCCTGGAGATCGATCGATGCGACCCCCCCTGACCTGCGCGGCGCTGCCGCTGTCCCTGGCGCTTGGCTCCCTTCCGGCCCATGCCGATTGGATCAGCCAGCTCTACGTCAACAAGAACCTCTACGACGTGGCCGTGAGCGGCATGCCCGACCTGGACCAGCGCCGCAGCAGCGCCCCGGGCTTGACCGGGCTGCCCGGCGACGGCGGCATGCACTGCGTGCCCACCTCGGCCATCAACGTGCTGGCCTACGCGGCCGCCCACGGGTTCCCATTCCTGCCGCCCGGGGTCGCCAACTGGCAATCCGACGCCAACTACGAGGACGCCACCCAGGCGATCCTGCAGATGGGGGTCTGGATGGGCACCCAGCCCGGCGGCATGCCGAACGAGGGCACCAATGCCCAGGGAGCGATGGCCGGATACCAGGCCTGGCTGTCGAGCTACCCGCTGTTCACGGTCACGGGGCATTTTTCCAAGGACAACTATGCGCCGCGGGTGGAGCACATGGCCAAGGCCATGGCCAATGGGGCCCTGGTTGCCTTCACCTACGGGCGCTACGAGCAGGTCGGCAGCTACCTGGGCCTGCCGCTGATGGTCCGTGATGGGGGACATTGCATCACCCTCACGCGCGCCTACACCTTCGGAGCTGGGCAGAAGGAAGTCTAGGCCCGTGATCCCGCGGCGCCCAACGATGGCAAGACGACGACCCAATCGACCTTCGCCAACAACAAGTACAGCGTGACCGAAAAGGTGATCGCTGTCTCCCAGTCCATCTTCGGAGTGCGTGCTCAGGACGTGCTCAACCTCGATCCCAGCAAAGCCAAGAATGCCTACTTCGACGGCTTCATCAGCCTGCGGCCCAAGTGGGGACTGTCCTTCATCGACACGGGGTCCACGATCCAGATCCAACACAGCATCGCAGCGCCGTTCGGTGGCTGGGGTGGTCAGGCCGACACCTCGCTGGCCTGGAACGGGGCTGCGATCCTCGATCTGGTCAGCGCTCCGGGCGGAGATTTCGCCTATCTGGCCACCGTGGGGGATGGTTCGGTAGCCAACCTGGTCGCCTTGGACCTGGCCGATGGTTCGGTTGAGCCCCTGCTCAATCTGCCTGGCGCGCAGAAGCTGCTGGTGGGGCGCGATCTCTCACTGTACGCCGCGAACAAGGAAAAGCTCACGCGCATCAACCTCTACAGCGAGCCGCCCAGCTTCTACACGGTGTTCGCTCCCAGTAGCTTCGATGCCCTGGCGTTCGACGACAAGGCCGAGGAGGTGGTGCTCTTCGACCGGGCCAACCGACGCTTCCTGCGCTACCCCTTCCACCTGGATAGCAGCCCCCAGATCACCCAGGCGAGCGACCTGCCGCTCGGTGTTGAGCCGCTGCTCAGCATCGATCCGCTTACCCGGAAGTACTGGCTGGTGGATCAGGGCAACGCCCGCTTCTACCGGGTCGATCCCACCAACGGCGCGGTCGAAACGATCCCGTTGCCGGGTGTCAACAAGCCCAGCTCGATCGACGTCGACAGCCTCGGGCACCTGTTCGTGGTCGATCAGGGTCGGCTGATCGAATTCGCTGCGGGGCCGTCGGGCTACGCCGAAGTGTCGGGTTCTCCCTGGACCGGACGCAGCGCGGGGGCAATCTTCCGCATCTCGCGCAACCGCACCAACGCCGACGACACCATGGTGGCGCCGGCCTGGCGCAACCTGCTCCCGGAGGAGGTCCAGGGGCTGGTGAGCTCGGAGCAGGTCCCCGATTGCCAGAATCAGCCCCTGGTCGAGCACTACGGCGTCGGCAAACCGGCTCCGAACGGCCAGATCCCGACCATCTCCGCCAGCAGCATGCCGATGCTGGGCGGACGTTTGGGGGTCGCCATCTCCGGCGCGACCCCGGGCGTGTTGCCCTTCCTGGCCCTCGGCCTCCAGCCCTTGGAACTGCCCTTCGACGGCGGCTTCCTGCTGGCCGTGCCGCAGTGGCTCTTGCCCTTCGAAGGCGTCGTCGGCGCCAGCGGAGCCGCTGAGCTTTCTGCGCCCCTGCTGCCGAACCTGGCCCTGTGCGGTTTGGACTTCTACGCCCAGGTGCTGTACCGCGAAACCGGAGCCGGAGGCCCCCTCGACACCGTGCAAACCCGCGGCCTGCGCCTGCGCATCGGTTCCTGAGCGGGGCCGCGGTGCGCCGCTGGCTGGCATGGGGTGGCCGCGGGCTCGAGAACCCCGGGGCGCGAGCTGGCTCGCGACCCGCCTCCCTGAGGAAGGGTTAGGATCCGGGGGTTCCCTGAACCCTTGCCATGCCTCAGCTCCCGCCTAGCCGCGGCGCGTTGGAGCCCCGATCCCAGGTCGCGACGGCGCCGGATCGGCGTCCCTCCGCCAGCGCTTTCTCGCCCGAACCCCCGAAGCGGGGCCCTCGAAGCCTGCCCGAGCGCTGCTTTTTGGCGGCCGCGCTCCTCGGCGCAGGGGGGGCGGCGGGCCTGGCCTTTGCAGGGCACCATCGCTTCCTGACCCAGGATGGGGTCGGGCTGCTGACCCTGCTCTGCTCGCCCTTCGAGACACGGCGCCACTGGCACCACCCCCTGCACCTCGAATGGGCGCGCGCACTGCAGGGCTGCGTGGAAACCCCCTTCGAAGCCTTGGCGCTGACCTCAGCCCTGGCCTTCGGGCTCGGACTGGCCCTGCTCGCCTCGATCCTGAGCCGCATCCCGGGGACCGGTCCCGGCCGCGCAGGGCTGGCCCTGGGCGGCTGGCTGTGCGTGCTCGCCAGCCCCGCGGCCTGGTTCCACGGGCGCCTGATCGAGGTCCACACGGCCCAATTCCTGGGAGCCACCGTGGTGCTGGCGCTGGCCCAAGGCATGGGCTCGGCGCCGCCCTGGAAACGCTTCCTGGCCACGGCCCTGGGCCTGCTGCTGGCCGGGCTGCTCCACCGCGCCAACCTGCTGCTGGCGGCGCCCCTGGGCCTAGCCGCCTGGATCACGGCGCCGGGATGGCCTGGCCGGCGCTCCTGGCGCGACCGGGGGCTGCTGGCGGTCGGGCTTGGAATCGCGGCGGCCCTGCCCGGGCTGCTGTACGGTTGGAGCTTCTCGGATGCAGGCTCGGACGCGGCGGGCTACAGCCTGTGGCTCTTGGTCACTTTCTGGCGCGGCATCTCGCTCGAATACCTGCGCGACGACCTGTTCTTTGCTCTGCCGCTCTTGCCGCTGGTGCTGTTGAGCGGAGTCCGGGGTCTGCGGAGGTCCGCAGACCAGTTTGGATTCGTGGAAACCTACGCCTGGCTTAGCCTGCTGATCCTGACGGCCTTTTTCGTCGCCTTCGGCGAATCGACCCGGGGCGGATACCTGCTCTCGGCTGCGCCGGCCCTGGCCTTTGTGTGGGCCCGGTCGGGCGGTCCGATCCGCCCGGCGGGGTCGCCGCCCTCCGCGCCCGCCCGCGTCGCTGCGCGCCCCGCCTGGCTCCAGCTCGCAGCGCCCCTGGCCGCCGGCGGCTTGGCGCTGCTTTGGTGCCGACCGACGGATGAGCCCACCCTGCGCGCGCATCTGGAGGACAAACTCGCGGCCGTCTCCGAGTTGCACGCGCGGGTCCAGCAGGATCTCGTGCTGTACAGCATCGATCCGACCGGCCAGGTCGTAAACGGCCAGGATCCCGCTGTGTTCGAAGTCCATCTGGCAGACCAGATCGCCGAGGCGGTCCTGCTGGGCGCCGAGCCCAAAGGGCTTGCAGACCGGGTCGTTCCGGCGATGCTCGCCCAAGCCCGGGCCCGAGGCCTGCCGGTGCTGATGCGGCCCGGAGGTTGGCGGCCGGAGGCCCTTGGAAGCGCGGAGGCTGCTCTGGTCGAAGCCCTGCTAGAAAACTGGTCCGAGCTCGTGCCAGAAGCCCGCTGGCAGCGCATCGGGGAGTTCGATTTCCTGTTTTGAGCCCGCAGCGGGTTCAAACGTCGCCCAGGGGCGGCAATTCCGGGGGCGCGAGGCGGCGCTTGCGCTCGGTCAGGGAACGCAGAAAAGCCAGCAGGTCGGCCTTGTCTTGCTCGCTGAGATCGAGGGGCTGTAGGTGCGGCGACTTGGTCGGGAACAGCGCATCGTCCTGTTGTTCGGGCTTGCGCTTGAGGGTCACCATGCCGGCGTCGTACATGTTGAGGATGCCCTCGAGCTCGAACAGGCCGTTGTGCATGTAGGGCCCGCTGCGGGAGAGGTTGCGCAGGGAAGGGGTGCGGAAGCGGCCCACGTCCGCCGGGTCGCCGCTGACCTGATACCGGCCCAGGTCTTCGCGCTCGCGGCCGTAGTAGGACAGCCCGAGGTCGTGGAAGCCTTCGTCGCTGAGCAGAGGGCCGTTGTGGCAATTGAGGCAGCGCGCCTCGGTGCGGAACAGGTGCAGCCCGCGCAGGGCCTCGTCGCTGAGGGCCTCGGATTCGCCGCGCAGGAAAGCGTCGAACTTGGAGGACCCGTCTGAACGGAAGCTGCGCTGGAAATCGGCCAGGGCGGAGAGCGCGCGCTCGAGGGTCACCTGCTCGTCGCCGAAGGCGGCCTCGAAGCGTTGGCGATAGCCGCGCGAGGACGCGAGCTGGGCCACCAGGCGCTCCGGGGTGGTGCCCATCTCGTCGGGGCTGGTGAGCACGGCCAGGGCCTGCTCCTCGAGCGACGCGGCACGGCCATCCCAGAACCAGCTTTGGCGCAGGCCGGTGTTGAGCAGACTGGGGGCGTTGCGGCGCAGCAGCCGGCCGTCGCGGCCGTACGAAGTGGCCCGGCCATCCCCGAAGCCGATCTCCGGATCGTGGCAATGGATGCAGGCCATCTGGCCAGTTCCGGACAGGCGCGCATCGAAGTACAGCAGCTTGCCGAGCTCCTCGCGCGCGCTGCGCTGGGCCCCCTTGGGGCGCTCGTCCGGCGGCACCAAGGCCAGCTCGCGGTGCTCGACGCCCGCATCGAGGGTTGGCGCGGGCCAGGTCTGCGGGTCGCCGGCATAGGCCTGCCTCAGGCGCGCGGTGGCCTGCTCCAAGCTCTCGCCCGCCGGCGCGGTCGCCGGCTCCTGCGGGGCTCGCGACCCGACCGCCGCCGCGTTCCCCGCGGCGACTTCCGCCCGACCGGCAGCCAGAGCCGGCAGCGAAGACCGCATCGACAACGGGGCTTCGAGGGTCAGCGGCGGGCGCGCGCAGGCGCCCAAGAAACACAGCAACAGCCAGGCACGGGTCATGACGGGCGTGAGTATCCCATGCGCCTGCCCAGCGGTGTCAACCGACCCGAACGGGGGCGCCTTCCCGGGTCCTGCCCCGCCCGGATCAGGCCGCAGCCTCTCGATCCCAGGGCCACCCGCCAAGGGAGCAGCGACCCTGCAGCACGGAACCCGATCGGGAGGCTGCCTCCGCGCTGTTTGCCCGGGCGAGGCGGCGACGGAGGCGACGGAGCCTCACGGGGCTCCCGCGAAGCGGGCGGATCGGACCATCGCACCCCATGGTGGGCCCTGGCGATGTCGGATGGGTAGGTTTGCGACCATGGCTGCGCTTGGCCCCCCGCCAGCCTCTCGCTCTTTGATGCGAGTGCATCCCGATCCCTAGTCTCCTCGCCCATGAAAGTCGGCATCGACCTCGACGGCACCATCACCTCCTTGCCCGAGCTGTTCGCCCTGCTCACGCGCGCCCTGGTCGCTGCGGGCCACGAAGTCCACGTGATCACCTACCGCGAGATCGGCAGCGAAACCCGCGTGGCGGCGGAGCTCGAGGAGTCCGGCATCCACTACACGGGCCTGCACCTGCCCCAGGACTTCAGCTCGCCGCCGCGCTGGAAAGCCCGCGTCGCCACCCAGCTGGGGCTCGACCTGATGATCGAAGACTCCCCCGAAGTCCTCGCAGCCATGCCCTCGGGCGTGCAACGCCTGTGGATCGCCGATCCCGACGTCTTCGACCTGGCCCGCTGCGTCCGCGCCCTGCAGTGAAACCGAGAGGATTTCCTTCCCCGATCACAGGCCGGCAGCCCACGCCGCTCAGACGATCGCTGCAGCACGGCACCGCTGCGGACAGAGTCCCGCCTGAGTGATCGGGTGCCGCCGCCCCAACGCGGCCGGAGTGACCCGATTTTTCCCTTGCCCCCCTCCCGAGGCTCAGTACGTTGAGGTGCGCCGAAGTCGCGCCTTGCCTGGCGCCTCGGCGGAGGTCTTCGATCCGATGCGCTCGCCCCGAATCCGTTGGCTGGCTGCCCTGGCCCTGACCGCGTTCGTCGCTATCCCGGGGATCTGGCTCGTCAGCCAATCAGGCGACGACGATTCCGGACCTTCGCAGGCTGGAGAAGGTGCTCCAGGGCTGCCCATTGGCCAAGCGGAACCGCATCTAGACAGAGTTGCTCCCAAGCTGGGCTCGCGGGAGGTCCTCGAGGCAGCAGGCGCGCCCGCAATTGCCCAACCGCCGGAGAACATGGAGCAAAGTCTGCTACAGCCAGCCCCGCCCGATTACAGCACCTGGACCTCTCTAGAACTCGACCGCCGTGCAGCCCAACTGAAGGCCGATCTGGATCTCCTGGTGGAGGCAGCCTTCGAACAGATGGAAATCACGGGTGACTTCCAGACCACCTGGGTGGAAATCGCCACATGGGATGGCCTAATCCGCTCTCCCCCGGCACAGGGGACTGTGCTCTACGCGCGAACCAAGGGCAATCCGAAGCAAATGAAGACCCCGCTCGACGCCAGCTCGATCCCGATTTGGCACCTATGGATCACGCGGGAGAAACACCCAGAGATCGCTGCCATAGGCGACGAAATCCAAACGATCAAGGCGGTCCTGGAACAACGCCAGAGATAGACCCGCTGCTCTCGCTACCCCCACTGAATTCTGGTTGGGGAAGAGAGCCAGAAACTCCACATCGCCACCCCGACCAACGGCAGCTGTGGCTCGCCTCCGGAAATCCTGGCCACCGCCTGCAACTGGAGCGAAGTCACGATCAGTCTGGAGAAGCTGAGCGGCGGGACCGCCTCTCTGCAGGCCGGAACCCGGCGCGGCACAGGCGACATCGACACCTCGAGTCCGCCGGTCGGTGCAGGCTCGATCGGGGTGGTCAACCAGGGTGGACCGCAGTCGGTCTCCCAAGGAGGTACGGCCACCTTTCAGTTCACAGACCAGGACGTAACCTGTGGAAGGCATAGGGTCCTGGATGTTTCCTACTCCCCTCGAATTGTCCTGCGACGCCAGAGACCTGCCTGGGCTGGGGACCTTGCTCGATCATCAATGTCTTCCTGATCTGCGGCAACTGCACCCAATCCGGCGGCGCCGGTCAGCTGCCTGGCTGATGCACCAGGGTGGCTGAGGATCCACGCTGGGGACATGGGGGTGCGGTCATCGACCGCACCTTCTCGAAACCCTGCAGCCTGGCGTGTGCCCTCCGGACGCGGAAGGCAGCCGGCGACGGAAGCGCGGGGGCGTGGCGCGTGCCGGCGAAACGCTGGGGCGGTCGACGGATCAGCGGGTGTGGGCGATGCGCCCGTCGCACACGTCCACGAGCTGATTGCCGAAGCGGGGTTCGTGGGAGGCGCCGCCAGCGGCCACGCTCAGGCCGGTGGCCGGACCGAGGATCGGCAGGACCGGGGGGGACCGGGAGCGCAGGCCCCGAAGAAAGGGAGGGGCTGGGGGACTCGGGTTCCCGGGTCGGAGGGCGGACGGTCGGAGGCTCGGAAGGGCAGGCGCCCGGGGCCCCGGTCGCGCGAGGGAAAAGGCAGACTCTGCCCCCATGCCCCCCGTACGCCGCGAGCGCTGGTTGGTCGCCCTGGCCCTGCTGGGCCTCCTGGCCCTGTTCTTCGAGGACCCGCTGCGCCGCTTCCCGGACGGGGCCTGGTCGACCGCGGACCTGACCCAGGCCTCGGCCTTCACGCGGGTGGTCGAGGGCCACACGCCCGCCAACCGGCTGCTTTCGGACCCGCCCTTCCAGATGCAGCCCTGGCTGCACTTTGCCCTGGAGGAACTGCGCGCCGGCCGATTGCCGCTGTGGAACCCCCACAACGGCGGCGGGCAGCCGCTGCTGGCCAACTACCAATCGAGCCTGCTGTCGCCCTGGAATTTGCCCTTTTTGGTGCTGCCCTTCGGCATGGCCCTGTGGGTCAGCGCGGGCCTCAAGCTGTTCGCCCTGGGCCTGTTCACCTACCTGCTGCTGCGCGAGTGGCGCCTGCAGCCGCTGGCGGCCTTCCTGGGCGCCGTCGCGTTCGCTTTTTCGGGCCACAACGTCTTCACCCTGGCCTACCCGCATCCCGGCGCCCTGATCGTGCTGCCGGCGGGCCTGTTCTGCTTCGAGCGCGCGGTCGGGCGCTGGAAGGCATCGCGCCTGGGCGCGGCCGGCCCGCGGGCCCACTGGCCCTGGCTGGTGGGGCTGGCCCTGGCCTGCGGTGTCGGGGCGCTCGCCGGCCATCCCGAGCCCTTCTTCTTCGCCGGTCTGTGCCTGGCGGCCTGGGTGTTGGTGCGCATCCTCCACCTGTGCTGGAAGGAGCGCCGCCGGCGCGGCGAGTTTTTCGCGGCCCTGCGCCTGGGCATGGGCGTGCTGGCCGCAGCTCTGCTCGGCACGGCCCTGGCGGCGGTGCAGATCCTGCCCTTCATCGAATACCTCGAGCACAGCGCAGCGATCAAGGCGCGCAAACACAACCAAGAGGCCTTCCTGCTGGAGCAGTGGCCGCTGCTCGCCTACCCCGATCTGTACGGCAACCCGTCCAAGAGCGTCTGGCCCCTGTTCACCCTGCCGGTGCCCAATTACGAGGGGGCGAACATGCTCTACCCCGGGGCTCTGGCGCTGCTGCTGGCCCTGCTGGGGCTGATCGCGGGCCAGGCCCGGCGTTTGGCGCTGGCGCTGCTGGCGGGCTTGTCGGTGTGGTTCTTGTACGCCTACGACATCGCCGGCGTGGCGGCCTGGAGCCGCAGCGTGCCGCTGCTCAAGGACGCGCCGATCAACCGCAGCCAGCCGGCGGCGCTGTTCGCCGTGGCCTGCCTGGCGGCCCTGGGCCTCGACGGGCTGCTGCGCGCGGGAGCCGAAGCCGGTCGCGCACGGCGGCTCGGGCTGGCGGCGACCACGGCGCTGTGCGCCCTGGCCCTGTGGTGGACGCTGCGCCACGGGGCCACTGCGCTGTTCGAGCGCCATCTGAGCGAACTGGGCGCGCCGGAATCGATCCGCCCCTTCTCGAGCGCCCACCGGGGCAAGATCGACCGCAGCCTGCTGCTCGGCGGGCTGGCCCTTGCGGCCCTGCCGCTGCTGCCCCGGCGCCTGCCGCGCTCGCTGTTGGCCTGCGCGGCGGTGCTGGGGTTGTTCTATCAGCTGGGCTGGATCCACCGGCACTACAACCCGACCATCGACGAACGCCTGTTCTACCCGCGCACACCGCCGATCGAGCGCTTGGCGGACGCGACCAAAGGCGAGCTGGTCGCCGTGCTGGGGGACGTGCCGATCATGGCCGAAACCAACCTGGTGCACCGCGTCTCGATGCTGGCCAACTACGACGCCATGGCGGTCGCCGACCATGACATGGCGCTGATCCTGTGCTTCGATCCGGCGGAGATGGCCAAGAATCCGCGGGCCACCACCGGTGCCGGTCTGGAGCTGTTCGGAGCGCGCTACGTGCTGGCTCCCGGCCACTGGCCCCTGGTGGACAGCGAGTATGCGCGTGTGCTGCGCCAGCGCTCCCTGGGCGGAAAACCGCGCCGGCTCGTGGCCGGTACCGAATTCGTGCAAACCCTGCGAGCCTCCCGGCCCGGGCTGCAGGCGGCCATGGTCACCCTGCTGTTCCCCACGAACCTCGAGGGCGCGGTCGAAGTGGTGCTGGAGGAGGTCGGGTCCGGGCGCGAGCTGGCCCGCGAACGCTTCGACGCCCGGCGCCTGGGCGACGGGGCCCTGCCGCCCAAAGCGATCGCCCCGGGCTTGCCGGCCCCGGGCGATTGCCTAGCGCGGGAGGTCGTGCTCAGTTTCCCGCCGGAGCCCGATTCCGCTGGGAAGAGCTACCGCCTGCGCTGCAGCGGAGAAAGCGGCGACTTCCGCCGCGCCGCAGCCCTGGTGGAACTGGCCCTGGCCCCGGACCCCAAGCGACCCGGCGATCCGCCCCCCCTGCTGGCCGGCGGCGAGCCCCTGGCCGGCATGGCGCGCGCGGACCTGTCCTGCGGCTACGGCGAGCTCGAATTCCTCGGCCAGCTCTCGACCCAGACCCTGTGGCGCCATCGACCGAACCTGGGGCGCTACTACACGGTCGACGGCTGGAAACACCTCCCCGATCGCAGATCCCTGCAGGTGGCGCTGCTCGAAGGCCGCTTCGAACCCTACGAGCAAGCCCTGTTCCTGCCCGGGGAAGGCCCACAGACCGACTCCGCTCCATCCCAGGGTCCCGCCGGAGCCGCCCGCGTGCTCGCCGAACTGCCCAACCGCGTCGATCTCGAGGTGGAGCGCGATCGGCCGGGCCTGCTGATCGTCGCGCGCTCCCACTTCCCCGGCTGGCGCGCCCGCATCGACGGCAAGGAAGCGCCCCTGTGGCGAGCGAACTACGCCTTCAGCGCCCTGGCGGTCCCAGCGGGCCGCTCGCGCATCGTGCTGAGCTACGAGCCGAGCTCCCTGCGCCTGGGCGCGGCCCTCTCCCTGGGCGCGGCCCTGCTGCTCGGCCTGGGGGCCTGGCACGGCCGGCGCGGCGCCAAGGCCTGGAGCGGCTGATGGCCCCGGGCAGGCAGGATCAGCGCCAGCCGCCCCCCAGGGCCTGATACAGCTCGACCTGGGCGCGGCGTTGGCGCAGGCGCGTCTCGATGCGCTCCATCTGCGCCTCGAGGGCGTCGCGGCGGGTCAGCAGAACCTCCATGTAGTCCGCCCGCGCCGAGCGGAACAGCACGTTCGAGACCTCGATGGCTTGGTTGAGGAAATCGACCTGGCGGCTCTGCAGGTCGTAGGTGCTCTGCAGCTTGTCGACCAGTGAAATCCGGTTGGACACCTCGATGAAGGCTTGCAGCAGGGTCTGTTCGTACTCGAAGGAGCGCCGCACCTGCTCGGCGATGCGGGCGAAGAACTCGGCCTTGATCCCGCGCCGGTTGAGCAGCGGGGCGGTGACCCGACCCAGCAGCCCGTAGAACACCGAATCGGGGGTCGAGAGCAGCCGGCCCGCCTTCCAGGCCTCGTACCCCAGCCCGGCCTCCAGGGAAAGCGCCGGATAGAAGCGCGCCCGCGCCGCCGAGACGTCGAGGGAGGCCGCCGTGAGCAGGTGCTCCGCCCGTTTGACGTCGGGCCGATTCTCTAGCAGGGCGCGGGGCGAGCCCGCCGCGGAGAGGGATTCGATCGGGGCATCGAACGCGCTGCGGTCGCGGAAGATCCGCTGGGGATAACGCCCGACCAGGAAGTTCAGCCGGTTTTCGGTCTCGACGATGCGCTGCTCGAGCTCGAAGCGGCGGCTCTGGCTGCGCGCGACCTCGGCCTCGAAGCGCTGGACCGCCAGCTCGGTGACGCGGGCACCCTGCTTCTCGAGCCGCACCACCTCGAGGGCATCCTGCTGGATCGCGACGTTGCGCTGCAACACATCGAGCTGGCTGTCGAGGGCCAGCAGCTCGTAGTAGGAGCTGGCGATCTCGGCCACCAAGCGCGTGACCAGGAAGTTTCGCCCCTCGACGCTGGCCAGGTATTCCTCCCTCGCGGCAGCCTCCAGATTGCGCAGGCGTTTCCAGACGTCGAGTTCCCAGGAGGCGGCCAATCCGAGGCTGAAATCGGGCAGGTTCTCGGGCACCCCATCGGCCTCGTCGCTGGCGCCCTGGCTGGTGGTTTCCCCGACCTTCTCGACGCCGACACCGGCGCCCACGTCGACCCGCGGCCGATACTCGCCAGAGCGGGCCAAGACTTCGCTCTGGGCGATCAGGATCTCCTGGACACGGATGTTGAGCTCCTGATTGCCCTCCAGGGCGACCTGGATCAAGGCCTGCAGCTCGGGCTCAGCGAAAAAGCGCTCGCGTGGGCTGGGCTCGAACGGGGAGCCGGCCTGGGCCGGCTGCGACTCTCCCGCGGGGGCCTGCGGGGCTCCCGAGGCCAGGGCGTAATCGGAGGGCAGCGAGCGCGACGGCTCCCGCAGCGGCGGATGATCCGGGACGCTCACGCAGCCGGCCTGGGGCCAAAGACAGGCGAGCAGCAAGACCGGCACGCCCCAGCGTGGCCTGGCTCGAGACCCAGCTGTCGCAGCGGGGGAGCGCGACGGCGATGCACTGCACGAGCCCGCAGCGAGGGGCCGTTGGCCGGGCGAAGCCGGCCTCCCGGCTGTTACAGCGCGGGTTTGCCGGGTGAAGGTCGGGGAGATCGAATTCGAATCAAGCATGGTGCACCATCTCTTCGGTGACCGAGGTGTCTTCCTCGTCGCGAATCAGGCGCTTGCCTTCGGCCAGCGTGCCGAAGATGAAGTACAGACCCGGCACCAGCAGCACGCCGAAGACCGTGCCGAACAACATCCCGCCCAAGGCCGAGGCGCCGATGGTGTGGTTGCCGACGGCGCCCGCACCCCGGGCGGCCACCAGCGGAACCAGACCGGCGATGAACGCGAACGAGGTCATCAGGATCGGCCGCAGACGCACGCGCGATCCTTCGATGGCGGCCTCGAGCACGCTGGCCCCCTGGTGGTGCTTCTGAACGGCGAACTCGACGATCAAGACCGCGTTCTTGCCCAGCAGACCGACCAGCATGACCAGGCCGACCTGAGCATAGATGTCGTTGGCCAGGCCCATCAAATCGAGCAGCAAGAACGAGCCCAGGATGCCCGGCGGCAGGGACAGCAACACCGCGAAGGGCAGCAGGAAGCTCTCGTACTGGGCTGCCAGCACCAGGTACACGAAGGCCAACACGATCACGAAGATCCACAGCGCCTCGTTGCCGCGCGCTGCCTCGTCGAAGGAAAGCCCCTCCCAGGCGATGTCCATGCCGCGCGGCAGGACCTGCTCGGCGACCTCGCGCACGGCCCGGATCGCTTCGCTGCTGGTGTAGCCCTCGGCCGCTTCGCCGCGGATGGCTGCGGAATTGTACAGATTGTAGCGCGTGATCTCGTTCGGGCCCAGGCGCTTCTCCATGGTCATGAAGGCCGAGTAGGGCACCATCTCACCCTCCTCGTTGCGCACGTACATCGACAGGATGTCGGAGGGCAAGCGCCGGAACTCGGGAGCCGCCTGGGTGAAGACCTTGAAGAAGTTGCCGAAGCGGGTGAAACCCTGCTCGTAGCTGCTGCCCACCAGGATGTCGAGGTTTTCCATCGCCTTGCCGATGGACACCCCCTTCTGCATCGCCAGGGAGTTGTCGATCAACAGCTCGTACTGCGGATAGTTGGCGGCGTAGAAGGTGAACAGGCCGGTCAGCTCCTTGCGCTGCCGCAGTGCATTCATGAATTCGGTGTTGATGCGGTCGAACTCCTGGTAGTCGGCATCGCCAGCCTTGTCCAGCATGCGCAAGGCGAAGCCGCTGGCCGCACCATAACCGGGGACCGCCGGCGGCTCGAAGAACTCCACGATCGCGCCGATGTCGCGTGCCTCCTCCTCCAACTCCTCGATGATCTCATGCACGGAGCGGCTGCGTTCGGACCAATCGTCGAGGCTGATCAGGCAGGTGCCGGCGTTGGAGCCCCGACCCTCGGTGAGGATCTCGTAACCGGCCAGAGACGAGACCGACTGGATGCCTTCGACCTCCTCGGCGATCGCCTGGAGCCGCATGGCGACCTCGTTGGTGTTCTCGAGGGTCGTACCGGGCGGGGTCTGGACGATCGCATAGATCATGCCCTGGTCCTCGTTGGGCACGAAACCCGAGGGCAGGATCCGGCTGAGGACGAAAATGCAGGCACAGAAGGCCGCCAGCATCGCCAGGGTCACGCTGCGCCGATGCGCGATGCCCCGCAGCAGGCCCACGTAACGACCGGTGAGCCGCTCGAACCAGCGGTTGAAGACGTCCAGGAACCACCCGATCGGGGTGCGACGCTTCGGTTTGCCATGGGTGTTGACCAGCAGCATCGCGCACAGCACCGGGGTCAGCGTCAGGGCCACGACGCCGGAGAGCACGATCGCCGCCGCCATGGTGATCGAGAACTGCCGGTAGAACATGCCCACCGGCCCGGTCATGAAGGTGACCGGAACGAAGACCGCCGTCATCATCAGCGTGATGGCGATGATGGCACCGCTGATCTCGCCCAGCACCTGCTTCACGGCGGGATAGGGCTGCAGGTTCTGTTCGTGCATCTTGGCGTGCACGGCCTCGACCACCACGATGGCGTTGTCGACCACGATGCCGATCGCCAGCACGAGCGCGAACAGGGTGATCAGGTTGATCGTCAGCCCGAACCACTGCATCACGAAGAAGGCGCCGATCAGGGAAACGGGCACCGCCAGGGTCGGGATCAGGGTCGAGCGCCAGTCCCCAAGGAAGATGAACACCACCAGGGCCACCAGCAGGAAAGCCTCGAGCAGGGTGTGGAGCACCTGTTCGAGCGAGGCATCCAGGAATTGCGAAACGTCGTAGGTGATCTGGTACTTCATCCCCGGCGGGAACATGTCGGCCTCCAGCTCGGTGAGCTTGGCCTTGACCTGCCGGATCACATCGGAAGCGTTGCTGCCGTAGTTCTGCTTGAGGACGATCGCCGCCGACGGATGGCCATCCAGACTCGAATAGATGTCGAAGTACTCGCTGCCGAGCTCGACCTCGGCGATGTCGCCCAACCGCAGCGCCTCGCCGTCCGGATTGGCCCGGACGATGATGTCCTCGTACTCCTCGGGCCGATTGAAGCGTCCTTTGTAGACCAGCACGTACTCGAGCGACTGGGAGACCTTGCCGGAAGCCTGTCCGGTGCGTCCCGGGCGGCCGATAACGCTCTGCTCGTCCACCGCCTCCATGACCTCTTCGACCGAGATGTCGTAGGCGCGCATGCGGTCCGGATTGAGCCAGATGCGCATCGCGTACTGGCGGCTGCCGAGGATCTGGGCCGTGCCGATGCCCGGGATGCGCTGCAGCTCGGTGATCAGGTGGACGTTGGCGAAGTTGTAGAGGAACTTCTGGTCGGTGGCCTCGTCCTCGCTGTAGAGGTTGACGTACATGAGCATGCTGGGCTGCACGCGCTGCACGATCACGCCCTCGAGCTGCACCAGCGGCGGCAGACGGCTCAGCACCTGGTCGACGCGGGTCTTGACGTTGACCACCGCCTGGTCCGGATCGGTGCCCTGCTCGAAGATCACCTGGATGGTGGCCTCGCCGGCGCTGGTCGCGTCGGAGATCAGATACCTTGACCCCTGGACGCCGTTGATCGAGCGTTCGAGCGGGATCAGCGTCGACTGCACCAGCACGTCCGCGCTGGCGCCGGGGAAGCTGATGCGCACGATCACCCGCGGCGGAGCGATCTCGGGGAATTGGGAGACCGGCAGGGACTGGATCGCCAGGCCGCCGAGGAACATGCAGACGATCGAGAGCACGATCGCCAGCACCGGGCGCTTGATGAACTTGGCAAACATGGGGGCGTGCTCCGGGGCCGGCCTGGGGTCGGTGTGTCGACCGCGGGCCCTGCCAACGGGTTCAGGTCGGGATCATTCGGCGTACACGCCCAGGGCGGAGATCAGCTCCTGGGGCTCGACGATGCGGGTCTCGACGGCCTGTCCATCGCGCACCTTGCGCAGGCCGTCGGTCAGGATCACCTCATCGCCCTTTAGGCCCGATCCGACCACGAATAGATAGGGCAGCTCCTCGGCCACCCGGATCTCGCGCTGGTGGGCGACGCCGGCTTCGTCGACCACGAACAGGTAGCGCTTGTCGAGGATCTCGAAGGTCGCCTTCTGTGGGATCAGCAGCGCTCCGTGGATCGGCAGCGCCATGACCACCTTGCCGGTCTGGCCGTGGCGCAGCAGCCCGGCCGGGTTGGGGAAACTGGCCCGGAAGGCGATGTTGCCGGTTTCGTTGTTGAAGTCGGCTTCGATCGTCTCGATCCGGCCCGGTTGATCGAAGAAGGCGCCGTTGGCGAGCAGCAGCCGCAGCGGCAGGTCGGCGTGCTCCGGCGGCCGATTCTGGTACTCGATGTACTCGGCCTCCGACACGTTGAAGTAGACCCACATGCGGCTGTTGTCGGACAGGGTGGTCAGCAGCTCGCCTTCCTCCACCAGGCTGCCGAGGCGCACGTTGAAGCGCCCCATGATGCCCTCGAAGGGCGCCTTGATTTCGGTCAGGCCACGATGAACGCGGGCCAGCTCGAGCTCGGCGTTGGCTTTGTCGAGGCTGGCTCTGGAGAGGGCCAGCTCGTTGGGCGAGACGACGTTGTCGTCGGCCAGCAGCTTGGTGTTCTGGTACTCGATCTCGGCGTACTGGGCCTCCGCTTCGGCCTTGCGCAGCTCGGCCTGGTAGATCAGCGGCATGATCTGGAACATGGGCTTGCCGGCCGGAACCAGCTGGCCTTCATCGACGAAGATCTCCTGCAGATAGCCCCGCTCCAGGGCGCGCAATTCGATGTGCTGGATGGCGCGCACCTGGGCCACGTACTGCTTCTCGATATCGACATCCTGGCGCAGGGGCCGGGTGGCCTCGTAGGCGGGCCGCTCGGCCACGGCGTGGAGCGGTTCCTCGCAGCCCGAGGAGAGCAGGGCGGACACGAGCGTGAAGCTCAGGAGCGCGGACTTCATGGGAACGCGGAAGGGACGGCCTGGAGGCCAAGGAGCGGTTCTGGTGCGATGCGAACGCTGCGACCGGAACGTCGCGGGAGGTGCGGATGCTTTTTGCGAGCGTCAGATCGAACATCGCGCGCCACACGCTAGAGCCAGGGCCGCGCAGCGCACGCCGAATGAACTGCTTGTAGTGCCAAGCGGCATGCACGAGCGCGGTGCTTCGGATTCAGACTTGGACAGCAGCCGGCCGCGCAGACCGCGCGCTGCCCCGGGATCATCGGAGCCTGCGCCGGGTTGCGCTGGGCGAACGCACAGGTCTCGCCCCGGGCGCGGGCGCGCAGCGCATGGTCAACCCCAGCTCGGTCCCGGACCCTGTCGGCCGCCGTTGCGGAATGAACGAACCGTAGTGTGGGGCCTGAGGGCCGGTCCCAGGACGCCCGACCCGCGCCGCCCACCGCAGGCTCGCGGAGGGCTGGCGGTTTGCGGTTGGGCCCTTGCCAACGCCGCCGGTTCGCGACCGATCGCCCAGGGCCGCGCGGCGCCGCTCACCCGTCTTGCTCTTCGCGCTGGATCAGGATCCCGGGGTCGCGCGGATCGCGGCGCGAGGCGAAGTCTTCGAAGGCTTCCGCCACCTGCGGGTGGATCTCGAAAGTGCTGTGCCGCTCGAAGACCTCGATCGCGCGGATGTGGAAGCCGCGCACGCGGCCGCGGCGGCAGAGGGAGGCCACCAGGCGCGGGGGAGTCGCGCCCCGCGCGGCGCCCCAATTGATCGTAAAGCGCACGCCGCCCTCGGACCTTGGGCGCGGAGGCGCGGCGGGCGGGTCCCCCGCGGGGGCGGCCGAGGATCGCGCGGCGGTCGCGCTGTCGGCGGACGCCGCGCGGGCGGCGCTGGCGCCGGGGGCCGCGGACGGGCGGGGAGCACCGGCGGCCAGGCGCTCGAGCAGGGCGGCGACCAGGGCCGCGGGGTCGCGCCCTTCGAGCAGGGAGCGGGCCTCCTCCAAGCGCTCGGCGCTGGGACCGGCGGCCAGGGCCGTCTGCAGTTCAGCGGCCAGGCGCGCGCGCTCGCGGGCGCGCACCTCGGCGCGCACGGCGGCGGAATCGGGCGAGCGCCGCCATTGGAAGCGGATGCGGGCCTCGCGGGCCAGGCGTTCGACGTCGCGGCGCTTGTAGTGCGGAGCGAACAGGATCGAGAGGCCGCGCTTCCCGGCGCGCCCGGTGCGGCCGGCGCGGTGGGTGTAGGTCTCGGCGTTGATCGGCAGGGAGCCGTGGATCACCGCGGCCACGTCCGGCACGTCCAGGCCGCGGGCGGCCACGTCGGTGGCCACCAGGACGCGCACCTGCCCGCTGCGGAAGGCCGCCAGGGTGCGCTCGCGCAGGCTCTGGGAGAGCTCGCCGGAGAGCGGCTGGGCGGCGAACCCGTCGGCCTCCAGGCGGTGCGCCAGGGCCAGGGCCTCGGCGCGGCGCTCGACGAACACCAGGGTGCGCGGGGCGTCCTGCAGGGCCAGCAGGTCGACCAGCAGGCCATAGCGCCCCGAGCGTTCGACCGCGTAGGCCTCGTGCTCGATGTCCAGGTTGGCCTCGCCCAGGCGCGTGCCTTCGATCGCCAGGGGATCCTGCTGGTAGCGCTCGGCCAGGCGCAGGATGCCCTCCGGGAAGGTGGCGGAGACGAGCTGCGTGCGGCGCTCCGCCGGCAGGCTGTCGAGGATCGCTTCGAGCTCCTCCCGGAAACCGAGGTCGAGCATCTGGTCGGCTTCGTCCAGCACCAGCTCCTTCACCGCGGCGGGGTCGAACTGACCGCTGCGCAGGTGATCCAGCAGGCGCCCCGGGGTGCCCACGAGCAGCGCGGGCCGCCCGGCGAGCACCTGGCGATCGCGGAACAGGGGCGTGCCGCCGGTGACCGCCGCGACCCGCACGCCGCGCTGGCCGGCGTAGAGCCAGGTCAGCTCCTCGGCGACCTGGTTGGCCAGCTCGCGGGTCGGGACGATGATCAGGGCCCGCGGGCCCGGCAGCGGGCCCGCGGGCGCGCTGGTCAGGGTGGGGGCCAGGGCCAGCCCCAGGGCCACGGTCTTGCCCGAGCCGGTCTTGGAGGAGATCTGCAGGTCCCGGCCGGCGGCGCTCGGCACCAAGACCGCGGCCTGCACCGGCGTCAGGGCTTCGAAGCCGCGGGCGCGCAGGGCCGGGGCCAGGGCGGGAGGGACCAGGGCGAAGGGATCCCCCGGGGCATCCCCGGGCTGCCCCGGGCCCTCGAGGGGGTCCTCGGCGGGGTCTGCCTGGGGATGGAGCTGCGAAGAAGCAAAGGACTCGGGCGGCGGCGCAGGCACCGGCGCCGGGCGCGGTGCCGGCTCGGGGGCGCGCTCCTTGGCGTCCATGGGCTCCGCGGTGCTCCCGGCGCTCCCAGGGGTCCCGGGGGTCGGCGCCCGGGTGGATTCCGCAGCCGCCGCGGAGGGTGCGGGCGCCGGCCGGCGCCAATCCGCGGGCTTGGGCTGCTCGGCCTCCCCAGCGCGCCGCGCCGCGATCCCGCGCCGGCGCGCGCGTCGGTTCTCGGGCGTCTGCGGCCTCGGGTCGGAATGGGGATCGGCTTCGTCCATGGCAACGGCCGGCGGCCGGACCCCGCCGGATGCAGGACCTCGGGCGACCCGCGGGCGACCGGCCAGCGTAACCCGCCCGCCCGGTCCGCGGGGCCGCGGAGCCCGATTCCCAGGCCGGCAGCAAGGCCCGCCTGGACGCAGCCGCCGGAGCCGAAACGCGGCTGGACCGGGGACCCGAAGCGCCGCGGCCAGCCGTTCGCGCCGCGCACGCCCGCAGGCCGAACCGGTCGCCACGGCCGGCTCCGCGCCGATCCGCAGCGCGTCGGGGCAGCGGAGCGCAACTCTTACCGCAGCCTTACGAGATACAGATGCCTTACCCACCCATGGCTCCTGCGCCCCTGGAAGGGGGCCGAAGGTTTGGGCGCTGTAACGCCGCGAACGCCATCGCAACCGGGTGATCCGGGCCCGCGCTTGGCCGCGCCGCGAGCGGACAGCTATGCCAAGGACCGGGTCGATGGTCCCGGCGGCGCTCGGCCGCTGCATCGGCTCGACCGAATCCACTCCCTCGAATGGAGGTTGCGATGAATGACACACGCAAATTCGCCTGGTTCTCGGCGCTCTTGGCCCTGCCTCTGCTCGTCTCCAGCCCAGCGGCAGCCAGCAGCGGATCGAAGTCCGCGGCCCCGCTGGCCTCGGAACAAAGCCCCCTGGCCAGCCACGTCGTCGAGATCAGCAACGGCGGGCTGAGCGAGAAGCTGGTGCACACCGGCGGCATGGTCTGGACAGGCCAGGCACCGGAGCAGGAGCTGACCGCCAAACTCGCCCTCGGGGCCCTTCCGGACGACATCCCCGACATCTCGACCACCGGCCTGCTGTGCCAGCTGCTGACGCTGCAACCGGCCCAGGGCTGCCTGGAGACGCAGCTCTCGGGCTGCACGACCCAGAGCTGGTGCACGAGCAACGAGGACGACCGCTGCACCACCGGCGACTGGTGCACGATCGCCGCGATCTGCACCAACACCAAGGGTTGCACCGACGCGGGCCAATGCACCCAGGCCAACGGTTGTACCGGCACGGCCCACTGCACGCAGGGGGCGGGCTGCACCCAACACGAGTCGTGCACCAATGGGACCTACTGCACGAACGACGCCGGCCTGTGCACCGGCGGCGCGACCTGCACCAAGGGCACCGGGTGCACGGCGGGCGACAACTGCACCGCCGGCAGCGGCTGCACCAAGGACGCGCAATGCACCAAGGGCGACACGTGCACCAAGGGCACGAGCTGCACATCGGGCAAGAACTGCACCAGCGGAGCGAGCTGCAAGAAAACCGCTTCCCTGGCCCCGGGGGTAGCCGCCCTGTCGCTGTTCGACGGAGCCAGCATGGACGACATCCTCGGGTCCGAGGGCGGCTTCGATCCGCTTGCGGAGCCGCACTTCGGCCAGCGCGTCTACCGCGCTGAGCTCGGCTTCGTCGGACTGCTGCTGCTGCCGGGCCTGCTGCGCCGCCGGCGCCGCTGATCGCTGCTGACCTGCAGGGCGCGGGCCTGGCCCGCGCCCTGCGGCCGCGCCGCTGCGCGGGGCTCTTTCCCGCCAGCCCTCCGGCGCGGGGGCTGGGATCCTGCGCCGCGGGGATCCCGGCCTGCGCCGGTGAGCAGCCCTCCGGCTCGATGGCTGCCGCGGCCCTGCGCAGGCCCCCCCGCTGCCGGTCCCCGAAGCCGAGCCGCGCGCAGGACCCCACAGCCTGGGCCGAAAGCCCCGGATTCGGTCCCCGCTACGGCCCGAGCCTCGGCGCAGCGCAGGCGCAGCGCACGATCCCAGCGGCGCTTCGAACCCGCTCAACCGCTCCCGCGGCCTCCTCACACCCATGCCCGAATCCCACCGATCGCGCCGACTGCCGCTGCTGCTGGCCTGCGCCGCGGGTCTGTCGCTGCTCGGCGCCCTGGCCTGGTCTCGCCGGACTCCCCAAGCCGAGCCCGACGGGGCCGCCCCGCGCGAGACCCGCGGCCCGACGACGGCGGAGCCGGCGCTGCGCGCGCCGGATCGCGGCCCGCAGCCGGCCCCCGCCGTCGCGGGGGCGACCCGCGCTGGAGCGACCGAGCGCTTCGAGATCTCGGAGCTCGAACTGCTGCAAGCCTTCGGCTGGGACGTGCAGCCTGCGCTGGCGCTGCTCGGTGCGCGCCTCGTCGGCGAACGCGAGCGCCAGCTGTCCGAGCTGCTGAGCCTGCAGGCCCTCGGGGAAGACATCGATGCGGCCCGCGAGCGCCTCGAAGCCCTGGCGGCGATCGGCCTGGCCCCTGGCCAAGGGCCGCAGCTGCTGGCCTGGGGCCAGGCCCAGGCCAACCCGCTGCTCGGACGCTTCCTGGCCCGCGCGCTGCTGACCGATCCCGAGGCGGGCCTGCCCAGCGGACTGGCCTTGTCCCGGTCGCTCCTCGACGAAGCCTCCAAGCGGCCCGACGACAAGGTCGCCGCCCTGTGCGCCCAGCAGGTGCTGATCGAATTGGCGCGGGGCGCAGGCCCGGCTGCCGCCGCGCCGATCGCGGACCGGATCCGCGCCGAGATGGAGACCGCCCGCGCGCTGGAGCAGGCGTTGCAACCGGGTGGCGCGGCGACCGGCCAGGCCGCGGGCGAAGCCCCCGCAGCCCTCGACAAACAGAGCCTGCAGCGCATCGCCGCTCTGCGCTCCACCTCGGAGCAGCACCTGGCCGCGCTGCTCCGGGCCGGCGGGCCCGAGGCCGAGGGCCTGGTCGGCGCGCTGCTGGAGCCGGAGCCCGGACAGGGGCCGAGCCTGTTCGCCAAGTTCCTGCAGGAGCCGCTGATCGAGCATCTGCAGGCCGCGCCGCAGGAGGACGGGCTGCGGGCTTGGTGCCGCGCCTGGGCCCAGCGCCGCTTCGAAGCCGGCCTGTCGGCCAAGGACTGGGATCTGGGCCTGGTGGCGGCTGCGCTCGACGAGCAGCATCCCGACGCGGTGGTCGTGCTGGCGGCGCTCGAAGCGGGCGCCCAGGGCGATCAGCGCGCACGCATCCGCACGGGCTTGGCGCGCCTGACCCGCGCCAGCGGCGATGGCCAGGGTCTGGAGGCGCTGCGGCGCATCGCCGACTCGGAAACCCGCCTGCAGCCCATCGAATCGGCCGATTCCGAGGCCCTGCAGGCGGTGATCGGCACCCTGGCGACCCGCGGCACCCCCGCCGACCGGGAACGGCTGTTCGGACGCCTGCGCAGCAGCCCGCCGATCGAGATCCGGGCCCTGCTCGCCGTGCTGCCCGACGACTTCATCGCCCGGGAGCGCGCACGGATGCCGGAGATCCTGGCGAGCTTGGAGCCCGCGCTGGCGAGCGACGCCGAGGCGGGGCTGGCGCTGCAGCTGCTGCTCGAGCGCTGGTCGGCGCTCGATCCAGACTTCGCGCTGGCGATCCGGCCGAGCCTGGGCTCGCCGCAGCCGCGGCTGCGCGAGGCCTGCCAGAACGCGCTCGCCCTGCGCAGCCTGGCGCAGGCGGGGCCCCGGGACGAGCGGCTGGCGGCCCTGGCCGAGCGGCTGGCCAGCGCCGACAATCCGTTCCGCCGGGTCCAGGGCGGGCGGAGCTTCTGGGACCTGACCGCCTCCGAGGCGCGCCAGGCCGCCGACGCCGGCGAGCTGGCGGCGCTCGAGCCCTGGCTGGCAGCGGAGGGCAATCCGCTGGTCTTCCGCCTGGCGCTGCTGCGCGGCCTGTGCCTGTGCGCCAGCCCGGCGGCGGCGCGCTCCGCGGCGCCGTGGGCGCCGGCCCTGTCGGGGGCCTGCGACGCCGCCCTGCGCGGCGGACAAGCCTGGGCCCAGCGCCTGCTGCGCGAGTTCTGGATGAGCGTGGCCCTGTGGGCCACCCGCGGTGCCGAAGGCGAGGCCCTGGCCGCGGAGGTCTCCGCGTCCGGCCCCGCCCGGGGCGATCCCAACCTGGCCGATCTCGAGGCCGCCATGGCGCTGCTGGGCCAGTACCTGGCGGAACGGGGAGCAGCCGGATTCGGGGCCCTCGATCAAGCCCTGCGGGAGCATCCGGCCTGGAGCGCGCCCGAGCCGCTTGCGCCCGAACACGAGCGCGCGCTCGCGCAGTGGCTCGAGGCCTGCTCCGATGCCTACCTCAGCTCGCGTCTGGAGAGCTTCGAGCCGAGGGCGGCGGCACGGATCGCGCGCCTATGGCTCGCCCGCAGCCCCGAGCGGGCCGCGGAGTGCCTCGCCTGGATGCTTTCGTCGGGCGCCCGATCCGCCCAGGAGTTGGCCGCCGCGCTCGGGGAACTGCCGCCCGACGATCCGCTGCGAGCGGCGGCTTGGAACGCTGGCCAGCGCCTGCCCGCCGAGCGGCGCGCGGCCCTCCCGACAGCCCTGACCCAGCCCGAGCGCTGACGGCGCTGACAGGCTGAAAAAAAAAAATCGGCAGGGCTGCGCCCAGCCTCCCTTCTCAGCCCCTCAGCATGCCTTTGGCCCGCCATCCGGCGGGCGCAAAGGCGGGGATCGTCGCTGCGCGCCGATTTTTTTCCCCGCCTCTGATGGGTTGAGAAAGGAATCGACTCGGGCTGCGCCCGAGCCGCCATCGCAGCCGTTCCGCATGCCTTCGGGCCTCCACCGGAGGCTGCGGAGCCTCGCGGCGCGCCGATTTTTCACTTTTCCGCCCGGCGCGGGCCGCTCGCCCGCGGCGCGCTGGAGCGTGCAACCGATCGCCCCGCTTCCACCGAGACCCGGTGAGCGCCTCCCCATGCCTATCCCCGAATCCGAATCCGGCGCCCACGGCAAGCCCCTGCGCGCAACGACCGCTGAGGCCCCCGTCGCCGGTTCCGAGCCGCCGCAGGAGGCCAGCGCGCTGCTGGTGGCCTGCGCAGCCCTGGGCCTGCTGGCCGCCGCAGGCGCCCTGCCCCTGTACGAAGCGACCGCGGGCCGCCTGCTCGCCGGCGTCGCGCTCGGCGCCGCGGCGATCCTGGCGCTGCTCGCTCCGCAGGCGCTGTGGGCAGCGCCCGCCGGCGAGGCTCCGCGGGCCGGGCGGATGCGCGCCGCGGCGGCGCTGGCCGCGCTGGCGTTCTTCGGCTGCGCCGCCCTCGGGGCGGCCCCGCTCGCCTGGCCCCTGGCGCTGCTGCTGGGCTGGCGTCTGCTGGCCATGGGAACCAAAGCAGCGCCCGGGGCGGCGCTGGGGACGCTCGAGCGCCTGACGCTCGGCGTGCTGCTCAGCGTCGGGCTCGAGCGCAGCTTCGAGCCGGGCCTGTGGCGCGCAGCGCTCGAAAGCGGGCTGCAGACCGCGCTGGGGGAGCCGGAGGGATCGGAGCCCGTGCCCGCGCTGCTCGGCCTCGGGCTGTGGCCGGCCCTGCTGTGGGTCGCGCTGCCGGCCGGGTCGCCGCGGCGCGCCCTGCTCGGGCTGCTGCCGGGGCTGCTGGGTCTGGGCCTGGGTTGGATCCGGGGCGAGCCCTGGCTAACGATCGCAGGGCTGATCGCCGCGGCGGTCCTGGTGGCCCGCGGGGGCCCACAAGCGGCGACCGCGGGCGGAATTCGAGCCTGGCTGCCCGCGGGCGCCGCGGCTGCGGCCGCGCTGCTCTGCCTCTCGAGCGCACCCCGCGCCGGCGCGCCCGAAGCGCGGCCCAAGATCGGCATCGTGGCCGCCCGCCACGGCAGCTTCGAGCCGCTGCCGCGGCCCTGGATCGCGGCGCGTCGGGCGGACGAGCTGCCGCGCTTCGGAGAGTTTCGGCGTCTGCTCGAGCGCGCGGGGGCCGTGGTGGTCGATCTGGAGCAGCCCGCGGCGCTGGCCGATCCGGAGCTCAGCGCCTGCATCACGATCAACCTGAACGGACCGGAGGCGGCGGGCTTCATCGAGCCCGCGCGCTCGTTCGTCGCCCGGGGCGGCCGGCTGCTGGTGCTCGCCGATCACACGGACCTGTTCGGGCAGATCGAGCCGACCAACGCGCTGCTGCGGGAGACCGGCATCGAGGTGTGCTTCGATAGCGCGGTGCCCCTGGGCCTGGGCGGAAGCTGGGTCGGGAGCCTGGAGGCCGGGCGCGATGGCCTGTTCGGGCCCCATCGGGACGGCCGGGGCTTGTCCTGGGGCGTGGGCGCATCGCTGGCGGTCAGCCGCCCCGGGCGGGTCCTGGCGCGGGGCACGCGCGCCTTCCTCGACGCCGGCGACCGCGGGCGCCCGGGAGGCCTCGGCAATCTGCAGCTCGACGCCGGGGAACGGCGCGGCGGATTCCCGATCGCCGCCTGGGGCACGCTCGGCAGCGGCCGCGTGCTGGTCCTCGGGGACACCTCCGCCGTGCAGACTTCGGCGCTGATCGATGGCCGCGGATTCGCCGCTCGGCTGGCGGCGTGGCTGCTGCGGGGCGGCGACCTGACCGGCGGGGCCGCCGCCAACGGCTCCCTGGCCGCGGCCCTGGCGGGGATCTGCCTGCTGGCCGCCCTGGGCGCCCGGGGATCCGGCAGCGGCCCGTTGTGGGCGGCGGCAGTCTTGGCCGGGGCCGAGCTGTGGAGCGAGCGCGCCGCGGCGCGCGCGTTCCTGCTCGAGGAGCCCGAAACGCAGCGCGTCGCCCTGCTGGCCAGCGCGGGCGCGGTCGGCGCGACGCGCGACGAGGAGCGGCTGGGCGCCCTGACGGAGGCCTTCGCCACCCTCGACCACAGCCTGTACGCGCACCCGGACGCAGCCGCTCCGCGGGGCGCCGCCGCGGCCGTGCTGCTCGATCCCTGGAGGCCGGTGGATCCGCGGGTGCAGGAGCGCTGGCTCGACTTCGTCGAACGAGGCGGCAGGCTGCTGGCGTTCGTGGGGCGGCGCGGGGCGGGCAACCTGGCGCCCCTGCTGGCGGCGCTGGAAGTGCGTTTGGGCATGCCCCTGGGCCGCGGATTCGAGAGCGCCTACGGCGGGCCCCTGGCGTCGGTCCCCGGGGTGCCGACCTTCGGCTCGAGCTTTGCTCTCGAGGGGCCGGGCCTGTCCTCGGCGACCGTGCTGGCGACCTGCTTCGGACGGCCGGTGGCGGCGCGCTTCGAACACGGACGTGGCTCGATCGTGCTGGTGGCCGACAGCGAGGTCTTCGTGGACCGCTGCATCGAACCCAGCCAAGGCGGCACCCAGGCGGCCGCCCTCACGCTGCACCGCCTGCTGGCGACCTTCCTCGGCGAGGCTCCGCAATGACCCGTTTTCTGATCGTGCTGCTGCTGTTGCCGGCGCTGACCCACGCACCCCTGCGCGATGCGCTCGGTCGCCCGGCGGGCGCGGAGCTGGCCGGGGCGGCCTGGCTGCTGGGCAGCCTGCTGCTCCTGCGGCTGGAAGCGCCGCTGCCGGCGCAGCCCCGCGGTGGGCTGGACCGCGGGCTGGCGCTGCTGGCGGCCCTGGCCCTGTGGGGCTGGTCGCGGGCTGTGAACGGACCGCCGAGCGCGCTGCTGCTCGCCAGCGCTGTCCCGCTGGCCCTGTTGGCGGTGTTGCCGGCGGCTCCGCTCGCCCGGCGCGGGCTGCCCGCCCTGCAGGTCGCGCTCACGGCCGCCCTCGAGGTGGCGCTGGTCTACGCGGCGACGCTGCTGTTCCACGAGCGCCTGCCGTCGCTGCTGGTGCGCTTCGAGCCGGAGCGCGCCGTGGCGCAGCTGTCCGGGCTGCTGCTGGGCCTGTTCGATGGGGGGCTGGCGGCCACCGAACGGGGGCTGGCGCACGGGGTCGACGGGGGCGGCACGCTGGAGTGGGGCAGCGGCTGGGTGCTCAGCGGGCTGTGGACCGCCGCCTCGGCGCTGTTCGCGACGCTGCTGATGGCGGCGCTCGACGGCCGTTCCGGCCGGGGCGCGCGGCTGCTGCGCGGCGGCCTGTATCTGGCGCTCGGGCTGGCCGCGAACCAGGGAATCCTGGCGCTCTTGGCGCTGGAACAACGCGCCATGGAAGCGCTCTTCGATCCCTGGGTGCAGGCCGCGGGGTTGGGCCTGCTGCCGCTGCTGCTGGCGCTGGCCACGCCGCTGGCGGGCGAGCGGGCCGCGCACGGGGCGCGGGCGCCGGCTCCGGCCGCGCGCCGCGCAGGCGCGGCGCTGGTCGCCCTGGGGGCCCTCGGCAGCGCGCTCGGTCTGGCGGAGCCCATGCCGGACCCGGTGCCGCCAGGGGGATCGAAGCTCGTGGTCGCCATCGATGAGGGCCACTCGCGCTGGGAGCGCCTCGACATCCCCCTCGACCGCCACACCTTCGGGACCCTTTCGGTCTACAACTACTCGGAGTGGCAAGCGGCCCTCGAACGGCGCGGGCAGCGCGTCGAGCGCATCACCGAAGCGCTCAGCGAAGAACGCCTGGCGGGCGCCGACGTCCTGATCGTCAAGACGCCGACGGAGCCCTACACCCTGGCGGAAACGGCGGCCATCCAGCGCTTCGTGGAGCGGGGCGGCGGGCTGTTCCTGGTCGGTGACCACAACGACGTGTTCGGCATGAACACGATCCTGAACAGCATCGCCGCGCCCTTCGGGATCCGCTATCGCGACGACGCCCTGGGCGAAATCGGCCGCGAAGGCGGCCAGGTGATCGATCCCCGCCGCTACCCCTGGCATCCGCTGGTAGCCGCCCTGGAGCCGCTGCATTTCATGACCTCCTGTTCGCTGGAGATCCGACCGCCGGCCAAGGCGCTCCTGTGGATGACCTCCGGCTTCGGCGACGACCCCGACTTCGGCAAGAACAACTTCATCGGCGACGGACGGCTGGTCGAGGGCGAGCGGCAGGCGCCGCTGGCCCAAATGGCCTCCGCGCGCTTCGGTCGCGGCAAGGTTTTGGCCTTCAGCGATTCGACCTTGCTCTCGAACTTTTCCCTGTATTTCCCGGGTGTGCGCCAGATCGCCCTGGGCGGCGTGGCCTGGCTCGGCGCACCCGATGCGCCGCTGCTCGCGCCGCTCCCCTGGGCGGGGCTGGGAGGCCTGGCCCTGCTGCTCGGCCTGTGGCCGTTGCGCTCGCACCTGCGCAGGGCCCTCCTGGCGGGCTTGACCGGCCTCGGCCTGGCGCAGCTCGGGCTGCTGTGGCTCGGCGAGGCTCGCTTTTCCGCCGCCCAGCGGGGCTACCTGGGCAACGAGATCGTCTTCGACCAGACGCTGTGCTCGGGCACGCTGCCGATCTGGCACGAATCCCACGACCAGATGCCCGACAACTTCTGGGGCCTGTTCATGGCCGTGGCCCGTTCGGGCCTCGAGCCGCGCGCCGGATTGCAGCCCCTGGATTCGCTGTCTGGGCGGGCCGCGGTTTTTGTCTGGCCCAAGCGGCCCCTGCCGCGCGGTTACATGGCGCGGATCGAACGCTTCGTCGCCTCGGGCGGCACCCTGATCGTCTGCGACGATCGCATCGCGGCTGGCTCGGCCGCGAACGAGCTGCTGGCGCCCTTCGGGCTCTCGCTGACGGACCCCCTGGACGGGCGAAGGCTGCGCGCCGAGGCCGCGCCGGAGGGGGACGAGATCGAGCTCGGCCGCAGCGCCAGCGTGCGCGGCGGACAAGCCCTGCTGGCCGATTCCGCGGGCGATCCGATCGCAGCCTTGGCCCGCCACGGAAACGGGCAGGTGCTCGCGCTCGGCCTGGCCCAGAGCCTCTCGGGCGAGGTCATGTCGGATTCCGGCGGCCCCCGGGATGAGCGCGGCTTTCGGCTGCTCCAGGCGGTCTACGGGCTGCTGGACTCGCTGTTCGGCTCGGGGGGCCGCTGAGGGTTTCGGCTGCGGCGCAGCGCCGCCGATCCAGACCCCGCGTTCCTGTGGCGGGGGCGGGGAGAGGCCCGCTCCAAGGGACCTCGATCGCTTTCCCGGCCGCTTCCCGGCCGCCGAGTCTGGCGCGGGGGTCGCGCGGCAGCCCCATCCAGCCGGCGCCCGGGGCTAGCATCGCCCCATGCTCGAACTGCGCCCGACCTGTGAGCACTGCCAGCGGGCCTTGCCCCCGGACTCGACCGAGGCCCGCATCTGCAGCTTCGAATGCACGTTTTGCGCCGCCTGCGCCGAAGGCCTGCTCTGCGGCGTGTGCCCCAACTGCGGCGGCGACTTCGTGCGCCGCCCGATCCGGCCGCGCCAGGCCTGGTGCCCCGGGGCTTCCCTGGTGGAGCACCCGCCGGCGGGGAGCGCCAAGCACCGCGCGGTGGACCTGGGCCGGCATGGGGACCTGCTGCGGCGTCTGGCCGGGCGGCCTGCACAGGCGCGCTGAGCCGGGGCGGATGCGCCCCGCAGAGCGCCCGGGCCCCTTCTGGAGCGGTCCCGGGCAGGGGGGCCTAGGACGGCACCTTGCGGGTGGGAGCGGCCCCGCTAGGGTGGTCGCAGAAACTTCCCCAGGGAAACCCATGAACCCGATCCCGAGCTGCCTGCTGGCCTTCGCCCTCGCCACCCCCGCCCTGGCCCAGCAGGCCGTGTTCGACGATTTCGCCCGGCCCGACTCCACCAACCTGGGGCCCAACTGGTTCGAGGGCAACGGCGACCTCGTGATCCAGGCCCAGGCCGCGCGCGGCAACATCCCCTTCGCCAACGACACCTGGATGTCGCACACGGGCTTCAGCCAGCCCTACACCCAGGCCAAGGCCGACGTGCGCTTCGCGCGCTTCCCCAGCGACCCCCTGTTCGCCGCGGGGCTGGTGATCGGCCTCGACCCGAACACCTGGAGCGGCGTGGCCGTGCTGGTGCAGGACAACAACCTCGACGGCCTGTTCGACCGCATCTTCTTCAACGCCGCGATCAACGCCGGCGCCTGGTTCAGCCAAAGCACGCCGATCTTCTACGACCTGCCGAGCCCGATCGCCGCCGGCCGCTTGACGGTCTGGAGCGAGAACGGCGGCGACCTGGCCGTGGCGCGGGTCGAGGACGACGCCGGCAACCTGCAGGGCATCTTCACCGCCGCGGGCATCGTCGGCTCGCCGTTCGCGCCGACCGGCACGCGCGCCGGCATCTGGGTGCGCGGGCGCTCGATCTGCGACGACTTCCAGGCCCTCGAACACCGCAGCCTGGACGCTTTCCCGGCCGCCCTGTCCCTCAGCGCCGGCGGCAGCGCGACCCTCGACCTGTCCTTCGGATCCGCCCAGACCGGGCGGCCCTATCTGCTGCTGGCGAGCCTGCAATCCGCCAGCCCGGGGCTGTCCGTGGGCCCGGGCGTGTTCCTGCCCCTGGCGGTCGATGCGCTCACCAACTGGACCCTGCAGAACCCGAATTCCCCGCCCTACTCGGCCACCCTGGGCCTGCTCGGGCCCGTCGGCCACGCCCGCGCGCGCCTGAGCCTGCCCCCGGGCTCCTTCCCGGCCCTGGCGGGCCTCTCGATCGCCCACGCCGCCCTGGCCATCGACCCGAGCAACCTGACCCCCGCCGTGGCCAGCAACGCCGCCACGGTCAGCCTGCTGCCCTGAGCACGGCCGGCCTGCTTGCCCTGGATCCGGCGCGCATCCTTTCCGGTCCGGCGCGACCCCGGGGGTTTTGGCGCCCTCGAGCACGCCCGTCCGGGGGCCGATCCCCCGCCTGATCGCAGGCCGGGCGGGCTGGGCTGCGAGCTCGCCGAGGCCCCTATTCCCGCAGCCGGCACCGCGGTCGGGAGCCCCCTGGGGATCCCTCCTGGGGGGATCTGGGGTCCCCCGGGGGTGCGGGGGGCCCATGAAATCGGACCCGGGCATCCGGAATGCCAGCGGGAATTCAGGTTCGGGGGTAGTGTCGAGAGAATGAAGATCCTCCTCGCACCGGCGTTCTTCCTCTCCGCCCTTTCCCTGACCGCGCAGGCCACCGATTTCACGGTGGGCCCGGCCGGAAGCGGCGCGAACTTCACGACCATCCAGGCCGCAGTGGATGCGGCCGCCCCCGGAGATCGCATCTTCGTGGCGGCCGGGATCTACAACGAGCAACTGCTGATCCAGAAGGGCGTCGAACTGATCGGCGCAGGTTCGGGCAGCACAATCGTGCGCACGAACATCGGCTTCCCCTTTTTGCCAGCGAAGCCCGCACTCTGGGCGCGGCAAATCCCCGCCGATCAGCGCCTGCGGGTCGCGGACCTGACCCTGACCGGCACGGCTAGCGGCGCCACCATCGCCAATTGGAGCCCGATCGTGCGCCTGGAGCAGAACCTGGGTCGCTTGGAACTGAGCGCGCTGCGCATCGACCTGGCCAACCTGCCGCCCAGCCCCGCCAACCAGCCGGCGGGTGCGCTGGAGATCTACGACTGCAACCAGGTGATCGGCGATCAGATCCGGGTGCTGGCCAACCCGGAGCTCTACACCGCCAGCGCCGCGCCGAACTTGCTGAACGGACTCGCCGGCGCCCGCCTCCTGCGCTCCAACGTGTGGATCTCGTCCTCGGAATTCCAAGGCCAGGGCGGGCGCGCGTTCCTCCCCTTCCAGTTCGCGGTCAACGGCAACGGCGGAGCGGGCATCTCCAGCGTGGATTCCAAGCTGGACCTGGCGCGCACGGTCGCGCGCGGCGGCAAGGGCGCCAGCCTGCCGCCCGTGCAGCTGCCGGCCTTCGGCGGCGCCGGCTTCGACGCCAGCAACAGCACCCTGCGCATCGCCGGCGGCACGGACAACCAGTTCCTCGGCGCCCCGGCCGTGGACCTCTCCGCCCAGGGCAGCCTGGTGGGAGCCGCCGGAGCGGGCCTGCGCCTCACGAACCTGTCGATGGCCGAGCTCGCCTCCGACGTGCTGACCCAAGGCGGCGCGGGCGCCCCGACGGTGTCCGGCGGCGCGAACATCGCCATCGACCCCAGCTCCTCCTTCGTCACCCTGGGCCGCCGCCTGCCTTCCTTGGCCTTCGCGCCCACTTCGCCCCTGCTCGGCCAGGTGGTCGAAGTGCAATACGAGGGTGAGCCCGCCAGCGTGCACCTGCGCGCCCTGTGGATCTCCTCGGGCCCGGCCCTCTCCATCCCCGGCATCGGCGGCACGCTGCTGCTGGACCTGGCCACCCTGCTGATCGTGGAGACGACGCTGCTCGACGCCAACGGCCAGTCGACGACCCAAACCACCCTGTCCTCAAGCCCCGGCCTCCAGGGCCTTGGGGTGGTGGAACAGAACCTGCAGGTCACCGCGACCCACCTGGATCTGGGGCCGCCCGCCATCGTGAACCTGCGCTGAGAAGCGCCGATCTGCGCCAACAGGCTTAGCGAGCATCCACCTGGCCCGCGCCCGCCCGAAAGACCCAACCTGCATGCCCATCGGCCGCCCCCCAGCGGCCGAAAAAGCCGGGATCCCCGCCGCGCGGGGAGCCCCTCCGGGGCGGCCACCCCCGCCGCCCCTCAGGAGCCCTGGATCTCCACCACCACCTGCCCGCGCGCGCGGCGGGTGGCCACGTGGGCCAGGGCTTCTGCTATTGGACCCAGGCCGTCAGCGCCGCCGACCAGCGGCACACCCACCCCGATTCGACCAGCGACCCTGACACCGGGGGAATCCCGTGTGCTGCCGGCAGCTGGCTTGTACCCCAAGGGCGCCGACCGGCAATCGGCGGGATGGCGGCCCTGGATGCATGGGAGCCGCCGAGGGGTTGGGCCGATCGCCGGGCCTGCGCGCGGCCGGTCGTCGGCTCCCGGCGAGGATCAGGCCGTGGCTCCCGAGGATTCAGGAGCCCCGGCCTCGGCATCGTTGCCAGCCCTGGAGGGCGGTCCTGGGTTCAGGGCGCCAGGAAGGTCAAGGCCAAGCCGTTGCTGGTGCTGAGGCCGAAGGGCGGGAGCGCACAGCTGGTCCAGGCCCACAGCACTTGGGCGTAGAGCGTCTGGCCGATCAGGTTCGGGTTGTTGGGGATCGGCGCGGGGGCGACGGCGTTGCCCAGGGCGTCGCTGCTGAAGGGCAGGGTCAGGAGGGCCGCGGAGAGCGGATTCACGTGCAGCAGCACGCCCAGGCCGAAGGGGTCGGAGCCCAAGAGGTCCTGGCCGGTCGCCAGCACGCCAAAGCCCGCGCTCAGGGCCGGGGCGTTGCTGCAGGTCAGGGCAAAGCCCGGCGAACCGATCATCGGCGCGTGGTTGGCGCCCAGCGCTTGGGGGCCATTGCAGCCGGGGGTGCCGGTGCCGTAGCTGGTGACGCCCAGCCCCAGGCCCAGGTCGAACAGGTAGGCGGCGCCGGAGGCCAGGCTGTTGTTGAACTGATCGCCGTTGACGCCGGAGGCGTTGCTGGCTTCGAAGACCGCCGTGCTGACCACCAGCTCGCCGGAGGCTCCGACGGCCCAGCCGAATTGGTCAAAACTTTCGGCGTTGGAGGCCTTCAGGTAGGCGATTTGGCTCCAAACCCCGCCGCTGCGGCGCAGCACGTAGGTGGCTCCCGATTGGACCGAGAGGTTGTTGGCCTGGTTGCCGTCGATCCCGATGGCGTTGCTGTCTTCGGCCCGGGAGGCGACGACCAGGATGTCACCTGACAGAGCCAAGTTGCGCCCGAACTGGTCGTTGGCTTCCGAATTCGAGGCTTTGATGTAGGCCTCCTGGGACCACAACCCCGCGTTGCGTCGGAAAGCGTAGACCGCCCCGGAGCCGCCGGCCAGGTTGTTGCTCTGGACGCCGTTGATGCCGGTGGCGTTGCTGTCCTCGGAGTAGGCTCCGACCACCAGGCTGTCGCCGGAGACCGCCACGGCCCAGCCGAAGTAGTCATCATTGCCGGTGTTCGAGGCCTTCAGGTAGGCCTGCTGGCTCCAGACCCCGGCGTTGCGCACGAAAACATAGGCGGCCCCGGAATCGATCGCTGTGTTGTTGTTCTGGTCGCCGTTGACCCCGGTGGCGTTGCTGTCCTCGCTCCAGGCGCCGACCGCGATCGTGTCAGCGGAGATGGACACGGAATGGCCGAAGTTGTCGCCGTTGAAGCCGCCCGCGTTGGAGGCCTTGAGGTAAGCCTGCTGGCTCCAGACCCCGGCGTTGCGCACGAAGACGTAGGCGGCGCCGGAGTTGGACGCAGTTTCGTTGTTCTGGTTGCCATTGACGCCCGTCGAACTGCTGTCTTCGGAGGGCGCTCCGACCACCAGGGTGTCGCCCGAGAGGGCCAAGGCCAGCCCGAAGTTGTCGCCCGCGCCGGTGTTGGACGCCTTCAAGTAGGCCTGCTGGCTCCAAACTCCGCCATTGCGCACAAAGATGTACACGGCGCCCGCGTCGACGGCGCTGTTGTTGGCCTGATTGCCGTTGATGCCGGTGGCGTTGCTGTCCTCCCCGCTGGCCCCCACGGCGATTGTGTCCCCAGAAACGGCCAGCGACTGACCGAAACCGTCGCTGCCCTGGGTGTTCGACGCCTTGAGGTAGGCCTGCTGCACCCAGGTGCCGCCCTGCTTGACGAAGACGTAGGCCGCGCCAGAGCCGCTTGCGCTGTTGTCCGCTTGATTGCCGTTGACGCCGGTCGCGTTGCTGTCCTCGAAGCGCGCGCTGATCACCACCGTGTTGCCGGAGACCGCCACCGCGCCGCCGAACTCGTCGTCCAGTCCGGGGTTCGAGGCCTTCAAGTACGCCTGCTGGGCGACCGGATCGATGGTCAGCGGATACAGGGCGCCCTGGTCGTCGACGCACAGCCGCAGATCGTCCCCGCAGAGCTCGAAGCGGGCCGGCAGGTCCCGGCCGGTGGCGTCGAAGGCCAGCAGGCCGTCGTAGCGCAGGAGCTCACCCTCGCCGGGCCGGCCGAAGCCCAGCCCGCGCCCATCCGGCTGCAGGCGCGGCTCGAGCCCGCCGCGCACCGCCAGATCCAGGGTCAGACCCGGCGCAGCCCCCTGGGGCCGCGAGGCCAGGGTGAAGCCGTGCTCCAGCCCGCGCCCGTCGTTCTTGAACCACTCGGTCAGGCGCTCGTCCCAGCGGTACTCGAGCCCGCTGCCGGCCGCTTCGGCCGCGGCGGGCGCACCCAGGTCCAGGGGCTGGTGACCCCAGCCGTAGCCGGCCAGCTCGAGCCCCCAGGTCCAGCCGCCGCCATCGGGCTCCACGGCGAAGCCGCGCCCATCGAACCGCACCGCCCAGGCCTGCCCCGGATTGCGGCACACGAAGCCCGACCCCGCGGCCACGATCCCGTGCCGGCCATGCTCGTAGGCGGCGCGGATCTGGGCCCAGTCCCCATGCCCGAGGGCCTGCGGGGCGGCCTCCAGGGCCGCCTGGGGCTCGCCCTGGGCAGCGCACAGGGGGGCGAGGAGCAGGGTCAGCAGCGGGGCCAGGCAAAGCAGCGTGGGTTTCATGGCGCGGTCGGTCCGGGGAAGTCGCGGAGCACGGGGGGCTCCGCTCCCAGTCGATCCGAAACCGGCCGCCGGTGGCTCGCCGCAAGCGTCGATTTCCCTTTGGCCTGGCACCGAACACCGCTGCGGAGCACCTGGGGGAGGCCATGCCCGGGCGGCTGGGCGGTCACGGGCCCGGCGGCCGGGCCGGTTTCCAGCACCGCCGGCAGCCCTTCGAAACCGGGGATAGCCTCCGTCGGGGCGTACCGGCCCCCGCTCCGTGCCGGGCGCGGGCCGACCGCCCGCGCCTCCGGCTCAGACCCCAGAAGCTCGGGTGCCCAGCCTGCCCCCTCGCGGCAGCCCGATCGCGGCTCGGCGCTGGCCACGCCCGGGCTCGGCGGCTCACTTCAGCGAAGCCATGTCGATGCTGAAGCGGTACTTGACGTCGGAGCGCAGCAGGCGGGCGTAGGCTTCGTCCAGGCGCTGGATCGGGATCACTTCCACATCGGCGGTGATGCCGTGCTGGCCGCAGAAATCGAGCATTTCCTGCGTCTCGGCGATGCCGCCGATCAAGGATCCGGCCAGGCGCCGGCGGCCCATCAGCAGGCTGAAGGCGGACACGCTCAGGGGCTGCTCGGGAGCGCCCACGAGGGTCAGGGTGCCGTCGGGGCCAAGCAGGTTCAGGTAGGCGTTGATGTCGTGCTGGGCCGAGATCGTGTCGAGGATGTAATCGAAGCTGCCCGCGTGGCGCTCCATCTGGGCCGGATCGGTGGACACGATCACGTCGTGGGCGCCGAGCCGCAGCGCGTCCTCGCGCTTCTTGGCGGAGGTCGTCAGGACCACGGTCTGGGCTCCGAAGGCGCGCGCGAACTTGACGCCCATGTGGCCCAGACCGCCCAGCCCGGCGATGCCGACCTTCATGCCCTTCTGGATGCCCGCACGGCGCAGGGGCGAGTAGGTGGTGATCCCGGCGCACAGCAGCGGTGCCGCCCCGGCGGGGTCGAGGTTGGCCGGCACGCGCAGCACGAAGTGCTCGTCGACCACGATGCTCGCGGAATAGCCGCCGTAGGTCACCGGCGCGGTGCCATGGGCATCGGGAGCGTTGTAGGTGAACACGGCGTTCTGGCACAGGTTCTCGAGGCCCGAGCGGCACTTCGGGCAGCTCTGGTCCGAGGAGACCAGGCAACCCACGGCGACCAGATCGCCCGGTTTGTGCCCGCGGACCTGACCGCCGACGCGCGTCACCCGGCCGACGATCTCATGCCCGGGCACACAGGGGTACACCGTGGGCATGAAGCTCTTCCACTCGTCGCGCGCCTGATGCAGGTCGGAGTGGCACACCCCGCAGAACAGGATCTCGATCTGCACATCGCGCGGCGTCGGATCGCGGCGCGGAATTGAGAGCGGAGCGAAAGCAGCCTGGGGACTGGTCGCTGCGTAGGCCTTGGTCTGGTACATGTCGATCGCGGGGAAGAGATACCGTGCCGCACACCAGTCTGCCATTTCAGCACCGGGGGAAGAGATACCGTGCCGCACACCAGTCTGCCATTTCAGCACCGAAAGGTGCCGGAGCAAAATCCAAAGTCCCCGCAAAGGCCCGGAACTCCGGTCGCAATGTATGGGCAGCGGGCTGCCCATCCCACTCCTGGGGCTTGCAGGGACTGTCCAGGAGCGGCTTAGGCGCTGCCCACCGCCTGGGGAGTTGCTCCGGTACCAGTCGTTGCCAAAAGCGACGACCGGTGTGCGGCACGGTATGAGCGGTACGGTATGAGCGGTACCGGCGCTGCGACCTCAGGCCTGCCAGCACGCACGGTGGTCCTCAGCGTAGCGCTCGAAGGCGATCGGCTGGCGGCCGGTGAGTTGCGGCACGGCGTCCGTCACGCGCTCGGCGGGGGAGATACCGTGCCGCACACCAGTCTGCCATTTCAGCACCGAAAGGTGCCGGAGCA